>Ga0114945_10000296_pt1 | contig 31664 bp, 32 predicted proteins | sample OV2TP3_FD_87194 | JGI IMG/M metagenome (GOLD analysis project Ga0114945, IMG submission 87194) | Hot spring microbial communities from Beatty, Nevada to study Microbial Dark Matter (Phase II) - OV2 TP3 | ecosystem: Environmental > Aquatic > Thermal springs > Hot (42-90C) | place: USA: Beatty... | reverse complement strand
GTTCCAGGTAGCTCTCCACGAGCTCGGAGTCCTGACGAAACAGGGTCAGCGCGAGCAACAGTGCCATCGTACCCTCCCGTACTTGCTAGAATCCGCCCATGAAGCCACCTCTGGCGGGCCTACGCGTACTCGACCTTTCGCGCTCGCTTGCCGGTCCATTCGCCACGATGCGCCTGGCCGACATGGGCGCCGACGTCCTCAAGATCGAGCCTCCCGGGGGCGACGAAACACGCGGTTGGGGCCCCCCATTTGTGGACGGAGTTTCCACGTACTTTCTCTCCATCAATCGCAACAAGCGCCTCCGCCGATTGAACGTCAAGACCGAAATCGAAGAACTCCGAAGGCTCGTGCGTCGGGCGGATGTCCTCGTGGAGAACTTCCGTCCGGGGACTCTCCCCTTCGAGCCGGTTCGTGCCAACCGGAAGCTCATCCACTGCACGATTGCCGGCTACCGGAGATTTCGACCCGCCTATGACGCGATCCTCCAAGCGGAGTCGGGATTGATGGACCTCACCGGTCCTCCCGACGGGCCGCCGTACAAGGTCGGGATCACCCTCGTGGATGAAGTCGCGGGGCTCACCGCCGTCGAGGCCATTCTCGCCGCTCTCCACCGGGGCCGCGGGTGCCACCTCCAGGTTCCCCTCCTCGATTCGATCGTCTCCTTTTTCACCTATCGGGCGCAGGAATTCCTGTCCACGGGGCGAAGGCCCCGGCGGTTGGGAAACCTGCACCCGAACTTGACCCCCTACGAACCGCTCCCGGCGCGGGACGGGTGCGTCATGGTCGGCGTGGCCAACGAGGGCCAGTGGGAGCGCTTTTGCAAGGCGCTGGACCTGGACTCGTCTCGATATCCTACCAATGCGAAGCGAATTCGAAATCGAGCGCGGGTGCGCCGGTGGATCGAATCTGCCACGCGCAAGCTCAGGGCGCCGGAGCTGCTCCGACTTCTCGAACGCGCCGAGGTCCCGTGCGGCCGGGTACGATCGATCGCCGAAGTCCTGAGGGATCGTTCTCTCCTGGTTCGGGCGGGACGCCATCGCATGGTGGCGCATCCCGTTCACGAGCTGGCGCGAAACCGAAATTGGTTTGAATCCTAACTTCCCAGGATCTTTTTCATTTCCCGGGCGACGTCCTCGGGCAACTTCAGCTCCTCCAGAGCCGAACGCACGATTTCGGAAATGGAGTTCACGTCGCCCTCCGCCGCCTGGCCGAGTCGAAGACCGTAGTCCATGTGGCCGAGTTCCAGAAGCCGGCGCGCGATCCGGTGAGCGGCCGCCTTGGCTTGATGATCCTTGCGATGCATCATTTCACATCCCCACGTATTTCGCGTAGACGGCCCGAGCCCGGGCGGGATCGCCGGTGCCCTGTACGATGGCACGCCCGTCGGGAAAAAGCGTGACCTCGAGTTCTTCCGCCGAGAATCGGACGAGGTATTCGTTTCGACGGACCCACCCCAGCGGCGAGAGCCGTCGCTCCATTTCGACCAGATCGAGCCGTCCCGAGGGAGGGGCGATCTGAACCGCGTTCCTCCCGCACAGAGAAATGGCCGTCCCCGATTGCCGCGGCTCGAGGAACGCAAACTCCCGCCTCCCGCACGACGCGCACTCGGGCTGGCGGGGGACGCGCATCGTTTGCCACGAATTCGCCCACAGATCGATCACGGTCAAGCCGGGAGCGAGCGCGTCTTTCCGGGCCGCGAGAAGCTTCAGCGCTTCGTTCGCCTGAAGGGATGCCACCACGCCTACCGTCGAATTCAGGACGCCCGCCGTGTCGCACGTGGGCGAACTTCCCGGACCGGGCGCCTCCGGAATCCAGCAACGCAAGCACGCGGTCTCCCCGGGGACGACGGGCAACACCATCCCGTAACTCCCGACGCAGCCGCCGTAGATCCAGGGCTTCCCATGCTTGATACAGGCGTCGTTCACGACGAAGCGCGTTTCGAAATTGTCCGTGCCGTCGACGACGACGTCCGCGTCCTTCACGAACGACTCGACGTTCCCGTACGCGACATCCGCGACCACGGGCTCGATCCCGATCGTCGAGTTGATTCGCCGGAGCTTTGCGGCCGCCGCGACGGCCTTCGGAAGCGCGGCCCGGACGTCCTCCTCATCGAAGAGCACCTGTCGTTGGAGATTGTCGAGGTCCACGAAATCCCGGTCCACGATTCGGATTCGTCCCACGCCCGCGCGGGCGAGGAGATTCGCCAGGGTGGAGCCCAGCGCGCCGCACCCCACGACCGTCGCTAGGGCGGAAGAGATCCGCTTCTGACCTTCCGCCCCGATGGGCGCGAAGAGGACTTGCCGCGAGTACCGATCAGCGGCCACGCAGCCTCGCCTTCAGCGCATGGAGGCCGAGAAACCCCACGTGAAACCAGAATCCGAGGAGAAGGTACCAGAGGGCGGCCCTGGCCCACTCCGGATAGGAGCGCTCCAGCTCGGAAAGCCGCGTTCCGTACAGGACGCGCCGCGTGAGGATGTCCTCCTCGAAGATGGAATAGGCCATCACCGCGTACGGATTCCAATCGATCGCCGCGTTCGCGCGGACTCGATGCGAGCCGGCCGGCGCCGCTTCGAGAATCGGATCGAAATAGAACACCGTCCCCACGAGGAGGGAAACCACGATCCCACATGCCGCTTGCGCCACGGCGGGAGTCAGAGTCAACCCCACGAAGAGGTGAAAGAGGCCCCATAGGAGGGACGCGAACCCGAGAAGGAAACAGGCCGACTCCAGATACCGAGCGATCGGCTGGCCGGAAAAGCCCCACAGGATTCCCAGGATCCCCACCCAGGAGGCCCCGGCGATCGCGGCGCTTCCCGCGCGATGCCGCAGAGACCATCCTCGTTCGCGACCCAGAGCCAAGACGAACGGGAAACCGAATCCAAGCAGGAGGGGACTCGCGAGAGCGGCCAACCGAAACGCCATAGGGCGATTCTAGCAATCCGGGAGTCCGGGAGCATCTCCCACGAGAAACGAGGGACGGTCGCCCGTAAGAGCCCGAATCACGCCCTCGGAGATCTCGTCGTCGGTGAGCCAGCGACGCCCGCGGGAGCCGAGGAGGATCTCTCGATAGAGGATCCCTTTCGCGCGCGGCAGTTCGATCCTCCAACGCGCCTTCACGCTACCGGCGGCATCTCCCGCGCTCCCATAGAGGTGAAAGTAGCGAGGCGGGAGGGATTCGTCGCGGACGGCGGCGACGATCTCCGCGGGACCCTCCGGCGAATCGGAGTGGATCCACACCACCGCGGGATCGATTCGGCCGAAGCTCCGTCCCGCTTCTTCAATCGCGCGACGGAGAGCCGGAGCGTCCTTCCAGTCCGATCGAATCGGATGAAGCCGGGCTCCACCCTCCTCGGCCAGTTTGTCGAGATGCGATTGCGTTCGCGCCACCACGGACACGTGGTTTCCGAGAGCGCACAGGTGAAGGCAGACGTTCCGAAGCATCCCCGTTCCGCCCACGACGAGCGCGTGACCGCTCATCCCCTTAGGAACTCCTTCACCCCGGAAAGGATGAACTGCGCTCCGATGCCCGCGAGGAGGAGTCCCATGATTCGGGTGACGATGCTCACGCCGATCTGGCCCATGAGACGCACCAGTCGAATCGAATTCGCGAGGATGAGCCAACTGAGAAACGACGTCAGAAGGATCGCCGCCGATACCGCGGCGAGCTGGAAACCGTCCCGAGCATGGCTCCCCAAGAGAGACACGGTCGAAATCGCTCCGGGGCCGGCCAGGAGGGGGATCGCGAGGGGCGTGATGGCGACGTCCGGCTTTTCCATCCCCTCCTTCTGTTCCTCGGGAGACTGCGCTACGGGGCCGCTCTTGGCCCGCATCATGTCGAGAGCGAGGACGAGGAGGAGGACCCCTCCGGCAGCGCGAAAGGCCGGCGTGGTGATCCCGAAAAAGGCGAACACCCGGTTTCCGGAGAAGGCGAAAATCAGAAGAACCGCGCAGCACACGATCGATGCGACGCGCGCCATCCGCCGCCGCGCCTCGTTCGTGTCGTTCGGGGTGATCGCGATGAAGACGGGGGCCGCCGCGAAGGGATCCACGATGGAAAACACCGTGGCGAAGGAAGTCACCGCGAAGGTCAGGAGCTCGCGCGTCATTCGACTTGTTACTATGGCCGCACGCTCCTCTTGTCAAGAAACACCCGTTTTCAGAAAACCGAAAGCCCTCTCCGGCGTACATATGGAGTACCCGAGTTTCAAGGAGGATCGATGGCACCGGCTTTTCTGCTGCTCCCCACCCTCCTGCTCGCCCAAGAGCACGGCGGGAAGATCGATTGGGTCCGCGATCCGGCCGTCGGCGCCATGAAGGCGAAGATCGAAGGCCGGGCGATGATGCTCTACTTCACCGCCTCGTGGTGAGGGCCTTGCAAAGATTTGAACGCAGGTGCGTTCTCGGATGCGAAGGTGGTAGACGCGGCGAGGCTCGTCGTGCCCGTGCTGGTCGACTGCTCCGAGAGCGGTCGCTTCGAGGATCTCAAGAAGAAGTACAACGTCGGGGGATACCCCACGGTGGTCTACGCCGACCCCGAGGGTAAGAAGACGGGCGAAATGGCCGAACGCGATGCCGGTCCGATCGTCCGAGAAATCCAGAGTTTGGCGAAGGAATTTCCCGGCCGCCCGTCGATGTGGCAGAACTCGGTGACCGGAGTGACGGAGACGTCCAAGAAGATCAAGCGTCCGATCGCGGTCTTCATCGCCGAAGAAGGCGCCGATCTTCTCAAGGTGGTTCTCAAGCTCCAGAAGAACTTGAGCGATCGGAAAACGAAGTTCCTGTGGGTGATGGAGCGCGGGACGGCGAAAGACCGCGGACTCGAAGGCGATTCGGGCGTGGTCGTGCTCTTCCCGACGGCCTCGGAGGAGCCACTGGCCCGAATTCCGGTGAACGCCGGCGACAAGCCCGAGGTGCTGAACAAGGCCTTGGACGAGGCGGCGAAGAAGGCGAAGAAATAGTCCGCGTCTCTACTTCTGCCTCACCGCCCACATTTGTACGACGGGCAAAAGGGTCATCACCGCGAAGAGGCCCATCATCGCCGCTACGGCCGGCCCCACGACCGGTGCGAACGAGAGCTTCTTCCACACGAGGAGCGGCGAGACGAGCACCGTGACGAGCGCGAGGAACGTTCCCAGGTAGAGTCCGATCTTGAGCCAACGCGGCGCATAGCACATCTCCATCAAATGGCAGAGGATGAAATACACCACCGCCATCATGAATGAGTGCGGATGGAGGATGTCGAAAATCTGACGTTCGGTGGGTCTCGCCCGTTCCTGCTCCACGATCTCGCCCCGATCCTGGCGCCATTCCGTCCCGGCAAAGTTGTCGCGGGCGCCGTCGGCGGCGAACTTCGTCCGTTCCGGGTAGTACGCCACGAGGACGAAGCCCATCGCGAAGAGGAGAAGAAGGGCGAAGCAGGTAAGCGCGATCTTCGTCGTCAGCGGAAGCTTCGACAGATGGAAGTGCGGGATCGAAAGATACGGGGGCATCTACTCCTTCCGCCAGATTTTTCTCCAACCGTCCGTCATCCGAAGCTCCGCCTTCGGATCCGCCGAAACCCAGAGCGAATCCACCTTGGCCTTCGCAGCCAGATCCGGTCCCGCCACGAAGATCGCCGTAGAGAGGGCGTCGGATTCGGTCCCGGTCCGAGCCAGAACGGAGACGGAGGCGACCCCTTCGACCGGCCGACCCGTGCGCGGGTCGAGGATGTGGCAGAATCTGCGGCCGTCCACTTCGAAGAACTTCTCGTACGCGCCCGAGGTCGAAAGAGAAGCATGGCGGAGGGTGAGTTGTCCGAGCGTCCGCTCCTTCCGAAACGGGTCCCGGACGGCCACCGTCCAGCCTTCTTTTCCGGGCGGGGCTCCGAGCGCGTATACCGTGCTCCCGAAATCCACGAAGGCGCTCGCGATTCCGTCCTTTCGGAGGGCGTCGACGGTGCGATCGACGGCCCATCCCTTGCCGATGGCCCCGGGATCCAATAGCGTGCCTTCCGCCAGCCGGATCCGGCCGTTTTCGAGGATCACTCGGTTCGAACCGACGCGCCGGAGCGCCGACTCGATCTCCGCACTGGAGGGCACTCGGTGCCTTCCGTCGCGGAATCCCCACGATCGGACAAGGGGTCCGACGGTGACGTCGAAGGCTCCCCCCGAAAGGTCGGAAACCTTGCGGCATTCTCCGAGGAATCGAGCGAGCTCGGGACTCTCGAGCTTCCCGTCCCGGTTCAGGCGCGAGAGATCGCTCTCCTCCTTGTAGTCCGAGAGGATGCCGTCCCATCGCTTGGCTTCTTCGAAAGCCCGATTCACGGCCGACTTGGGACCGTAGGCGGTGATCGTCAGGAGCGATCCCATCACGTAGCGTTGCTGAACGACGGGTTCCTCCTGCAAGATCGCCCGCACGTTCTGCGGACGATCCAGGCAGTACTCCCGGACAACGGCGAGCGCCTTTCGGGTCCCCCGCATCACGGCATCGCAGGACATCGTGGCGCCCACGACATGGACCATGTCCTTCTTGCGACGAAGCGGATCGTTCACGGTCTTCCCTCGGAGTTGGTCGAGGAATTTCCGCTTCGCGCAGTCGGCGCCGATTTTCTCCTTGTGTTCCAGGACCGCCACGTCGATCACGCGCCCCTTGGGATCCACTCCCACGAGGAACGTCATCGTCAGGGTCTTCGTGACCTCTTCCGCGATCATCGCGAATCCGACCGCCTCGCCGTCCCGTGCCGCGACGAAGAGACGGTGGGTCGTCTCGACCCGCCGCTTGAGCCGATTCTCAACGGCGGCATGCGTCGACGAATCGAGCGTGACTTCCCGCCGCAGCACCTTCTCCTCGCGGGGAAAGACGATCTGAAGCGCCTCCTCCTCCGTCAGGAACACCTGCGATCCTTCCTGAAGCGCGAAGAGAAGCGCGAGGAGAATCATGACTTCTTCTCGGGAAAGAGATGCGTCCAGAGCGAATCCAGGAATTCGCGTTCCCAGCGACCGTCCGACTCCACGCGTTCCCATCGGATCGAGCGAGGACCTCCCGGGGCTCGGCGCTCGACGGTCGCCAACACGCCGACGATCGTCCCGCCGGGAACCTCGGTGAAGAGGAGGCGATATCGAACCCTCGCTCGGTAGGAGTTGCCCAAGAGTGGTCCCTGCTCTCGAGTCAGATCCCGCTCGGGTCCCCACGAGGTTTCGATTCTCGCGCCCTCGATCGTGGCGTCGCGGTACTCCTGAAGCGCCCGCCGAGCGGCTTCCCTCACCTGGGGAAGCGGGAGCGGAAAGGCGCGGGACTCTCGCACGGGCGCGGGCCCGCACCCCGCCAGGAGCAAGATCGCGCTAGAAATAGGTCGCCACGGAAAAGACGAACCCGTCGTCTTCGTCCTCATCGAGGTCCCCGCTTTCCCGGTTGAACTGATACTCGAACTTGAAGACGGTATCCTCCCGAAGCCGGAAGTTCAATCCCGGCGTGAACCGCTTGCGGACGTTCGAGGCCAAGTCGGTGTAGTCCCATCGAAGCACCAGGGTGAAGGTCGATTCGTCGTTGGCTCCCGGGATGATCTTGCGAAGGAAGTCGAACATGAAGTGATAGCGTCCCTCGATATAGAAACCTCGAAAGTCGTTGGGGACGCCCTTGGACTGTGCGAACTCGTCGCGTTCGATGTCCGCGACCGCGAATTCTCCCACGATCTCCAGGGCGAAAAAGATGTCCCGAAGGATTCCGTCTCCCGAGAAAAACTTGTTGTAGATCCCGCCGAAGTCGACCGTCCAGTCGATCGCGAAGAGGGAGAGGAGATTGTCGCCCCGCTCGTCGTACCGCCCGATATGGGTGGAGACGCCGGCCTCGACGCCGAGGAAGGGGGAGACGGAGGCGCGCCCGACGACGGACTTGTTGTCGTTGAAGTCCTTTCCCAGACTGCCGAGTTTGCCGGGAAGGATGCGGGCGTCCTTCAATCCCTTCTTGGTGTCGATCTTGCTCGACCCCGCCTTGTCCAGTCCCTTGAAGCCGTTCGTGACATACAGTTCGTATTCGAACTTCCACGGATCCACATCGATCGTGCCGAAGAAACCGAGGCCGGGCTCGCGAAGGACGGCGGGGATGACGAGCTGGTCGACGAGCGGCCGGTCGGTGAGATCCTGATACGGCGCGTCGTGCTGCAGATTGAACTTCCCGAGGGGGTCGAGAAGGATTCCGGCGCGGAAGTTGAGCCAGTCGGTCATCCAATAGTCGATGTGGGCGAATTCCACGCCGAGCTCGCCGCCGTGCTCGATCTCGATCTCCGCGGCGATCTTGATGTTCTCGGAGACGTCGGCGTAGAGGAAGGGGACGAGGCGATGCTGGTCGAAGGTCTTTCCGTCGGACTTCTGGGTGTTGAAGAATTCGAGGTCGACGTACCCGCCGAGGTAGACGCCCCGCCCCATCCGCGCCAAAAAGGGTTTCGAATAGACCGTGCCGGCCTTTTTCTTGGCGTCCTCCTGGGATTTTTCGGGGAGGTTTTTCCCCTCCTGTTTATGTTCCTCCTGGCCCACCTTCTTCTTCAGCGCCTCCAACTCCTTCTTCATGCGCTCGAATTCCTGGGGCGTGACGTCCGGCCGGGACTCGAGGAGTTTCTGGAGCGCCTCGAGGTCGCGTCTTATCTTCTCGAACTCTTCGCGCGAGACGGGCTCCTGTCGGACAAGCGCCCACAGCAAGGCGGCGGCGAGCATCGAACCTCCGAATCAAAATTGAAATTCAGTTTCAGATACAGTAGCGACCCGCCCCCGCCGAGTCAATTGAAATGTACTTTCAATATCAGTTCTTGGGACCGGCGCAGCACGGCCCCTTCGGGATCGGCTTCCCGTGCGGACACGCGTTCGGATGGCCGAGGAACCGGCAGATGGACTCGGTCGCCTCTTCCGAAAGGACGTGCTCCAGCACGCACGCCGTCGACTCCAGCGATTCCTTGCGCATCTCGAAGGTGTCCCGGAAGAGTCGCTCCGCCAGGCGGTGGCGTCGCACGAGATTTCGGGCCCGGGAGCGTCCCTCTTCCGTCATCCCGAAGAGGTCGCCCCGCCGCTCCACCAAGCCCCGTTCGAGCATGGCCAAGAGGACGCCGCGAATCTCCAGGAGGGACGGCCGGTCCGCGCAGTCCTCTCCCGCGGCCGCCTCCTCCCCTTCCCACAACTGCTGGAGGACCTCCTCGTACATCTCCTCTTCCTCGTGCGTCGAACGCGTGACGCCGGTGAGGACCCCGTGATGAAGTTCGAATCGGCGATTGGCCAGCCGCGCGATGTCCGGATCGTGGGTCACCAGGACGATCGTGTGTCCGGCATTGTGAAGCCTCGCGAACAGCCCCATGACCCGTTCCGCGTTTTCCTCGTCGAGATTCCCCGTCGGTTCGTCGGCGAGGAGGATTTTCGGATGGTTGATGAGGGCCCGCGCCACGCACACGCGCTGCTGCTCTCCGCCAGAAAGTTGCGCCGGGCGGTGCCCTATCCGGTCCCCCAGCCCCACGTCCACCAACGCCCGCCGGGCTTCGGCCTCGTCCGACAGGGAATGCAGGTATTGAGCCAGCATCACGTTCTCGAGCGCCGAGAGATACGGAACGAGGTGGAACTGCTGGAACACCAGGCCCACGTGCTCTCGCCGGAAGACCGCCAGCTCCGACTTCGAGAGTCCCGACAGATCCCGGCCGGCGACGGCGATCCTTCCCGAAGTCGGCCGATCGAGACAGGCGATGAGATTCACGAGCGTGGTCTTTCCGGATCCGGAAGGTCCCATGACCGCGATCCACTCGCCTTCCTCGATTCGAAAGGAAACCTCCCGGAGAGCCGGTACGCTCCCGTAGGATCTCGTGAGCTTCTCGACTTCGATCAGGCTCATTCTTCTCTCAACACCTCGGCGGGCTGGACCGCGAGCGCACGGCGCACGGGCACGATCAGTCCCAGAAGCGCCGCCGCTCCGCAGACCCCGACGGCGGCCGCCAGCGCGGCGGGACGCACGCTCGTCCCAAGTCCGAACACGCGCCGGCCCAGGAGCTCCGAGAGTCCCAGTCCCAGGGGCAGACCGGCGGCCAAGGCCCCTCCCAGGAGCACGCCTCCTTGCGCCACGAGAAACCGAGCCAACTGTCCCGGGCGAGCCCCGAGCGCCGTCACCACGCCGATCTCGCGTCGCTGTTCCTCGACGAGGGCCGAAAAACTCGCGGCGGTCCCCAGTGCGGCGAGCGCCAACACCAAGACGAGCGCGATCGCGAAGACGCGGCCGAGACGATCCACGATCGCCCCTTGCGCCGCCGTCAAAGCTCGGATCGGCGCGACGCTCACGCCGGCCACGTCCTTTCGCATCTCCGCGGCGGCCCGATCGACGGCTTCCGCCCCTCCGTCGACCACGAATTCGATTCGCGAGACGCTGGCCGGAGAATCCGCCAGGAAAAGGGCTCCTTCCTCCTCTCCTTCGTTTTCCAGGATCCCGTCGACCTCGATCTCTCGGCCTTCGAGCAGGACGCGGTCGCCCTTCTGCACGCGGAGTCGCTCGGCCAGCCGGCGGCCTACGAGCGCCCCGCGACGAAGGTCCCATCCCCACATCCGTCGTACGCGCTCCGCATTCACGTGGACGATGGCGGCCTGAGTTCGACGAGGGCCCACGCGCAGCTCGCCCCGACCTTCGAGCGCCTCGACGTAGGGACACGCGAGAAAGCGGCCGAAGGATTCGAGGGGCACGGGAGGGCCGGAGGATCGCGCCACCAGATTGGGCCCATCGGTTCTGACCTCGGTCCGGAGCTTGGCCGACGCATCGAGGAGAAAGTTCATCCCCGCGGTCGCCAGGGTCGCCGGCACCAGAAGGGCCGCCCAAGCCAGAAGCATCCGGCGGCGCCGGCCCCAGACAGATCTCCAGACCAGTTTCGAAAACATCAGACTTCGTGCAAGACTTGCTTCGGATCCACCCGAAGCGCCGCGCGGAGGGGAACCGCCATTCCTCCCAGAGCTACCACCAAGGCCACGCCGACCGCAAGGAGGAGGACCGCCGGCGGAGCGGCCAGGGCGCGTCCCAGGAGAAGTCGCCCCAGCGCCCCCGACGCCGCCCAGCCGAGAGCGGAACCGATCGCTCCTCCGACGAGGGCGAGCATCGTCGCCTCCGCGAGGAAGAGCGAAGCGACCGCCGCATCCGTCGCACCGAGGGCTTTCCAGAGCCCGATTTCGCGCCGGCGATCCACCACCGTCGCCGCCATGGCGCTCATGACGCCGATCCCTCCCGCGAAGAGGGCCGCAAGCGCCAACGCCAGGAGGACGGCTTCGATCTTCCCGAGGAACTTGGATTCCATTTCCGTGGCGCGACGGATCGGCCTCGCCTCCGCATCGGGAATCGTCTCCGTCAGCTCTTTGGCGATCGTCGCGGCGAACGGAGTGCAATGGAACTTCTCGAGTTCCCGGGGCGAGAGCGACTTCGGATCGAGCTGGAACTTCCGAACGATCTCGGAGTCCGGCGTGGTGACGGCCCGCACGAGGACGGTCCGAACCTGACCCGGCCGGCCCGCGATCTCCTGCGCCACCGCCAGGTCTACGAGGATCTGTTCGTCCCACTCCTCGCCCGTCGAGAGGATCCCGCTCACCGTCAAGACTCGGCCGGGGAACCTCAAACGCTGACCGAGACGGACGTCCCACCGATCCGCCAGCACGCGACCCACGATGGCCCCGTCGGCGGATCCTTCCAGTTCCCAGGCGGGGGCGACGTCCCGAAGCGCCCCGTTCCACCGGGTTCCCACGAGGGTGACGGTTCCGCGTTCCTCTCGGAGCTCCACCGGAAGGAGCGGCGCCCAAGCCACCAGTTGGTTGCGCCACTTGAGGTGGCGAATGCGGGCGAGGTCGCTTTCCCGCAGGAAGGAGCCCTCCACCGAGGGTTCGACCAGGATGTTGTGCCGGTTCGAATGGAACTCGCCGCGGACGGCGTCTCCGACGCTCAGGAGCACGGCGAGAAGTCCCGTGGCCGCTCCCGTCGCCAGCGCTACCGACGTCGTGGCGGCAAGTTTCCGGCGCCAGCGGCGGGTCAGAGAACCGAGTACCACGCGGAGGAACATCTACTTCTTCCGCCGGAGGAGCTCCTCCCGGCACTCTTTCATGGGGCAAAGAGGGACTCCCTCGACGGAGCCGCCGGCCTCGGAGAGTTTGAATCCCATCCGACAGATCGGGCACGTGGCGGCGAAATCCTTGGAGAAGAGATCGCGTCGTTTCTCCAAGTCCGCGACCTTCACGACGACCTGGCCGTCGCGAATCTCGCCGGCCAGCGGAACCGGATTGCATCCCCCCGGTTCCCCGAGAGTCGCCGGATTGATGTCCGCGGTGCAGTTGAGGCAGAGGATCCGATCGCCCTGCTGAACGTATCCGGAGTCCCGGCAAATCTCGCACGCATCGAAGGTGGTCGCGGGCCGGCCGTCGGACTTCCGGATGGCGAGGAATCGAAGTACACGTGCCTCCGAGACGATCGCGTATCGATGGAGTTTTCCGTCCGAGAGTGAGGAGAGGGGGAGGAAAACTTCCCCTCCTCGGGATTCGAGAAGGGTCGGCGGCTCCATCGCCAGGTCTCCCTTCTCGCGCGCGTAGGCCCATCCGAGAGAGCCGATGGTCAGGATGGCGAGAGTCGACGCCACGATGCGGGCGGCGCGTTGGCCGCGAGCGGAAGCGATCTCCTTGCGCTGCTCCGCGGGATTGGCCGCGGGGGTCGGGGGCGAGCGTCGAAGAGCCGAGCCGAGGAGGAGAGCGAACGGCAGCACGAGAACGGCGACCACGAAGAGGAGGTTGTTCCGGATCAGCGGACCCGCGTACTTCATGTACGTAGGTCCGAACGGAAGATCGCCGGCTTCCGCGAATTCGTGAAGAGAGGAGACCGCCAGTTGCACCACGAGGATCCCGAGTACGATCGTCGTGACGGAGAAGAATTTCCTCAGGTCGATCCGCAGGCTCCCTTTGTAGAAGGCGATGCCGAAGGCGACGGCCAGGGCGATTCCGAGCACGGCCCCCGCGAAGCTCAGGACCGCGTCGGTCGTGAACTGAACGGCCGAGAGCAGGAGAACGGTCTCCACCCCTTCGCGGAAGACCACGAGGAAGCTGAAGAGGAAGAGGCCGACCTGTTGTCCGGCGGAGGGGTTTCCCAGGATCTCCCGCATCTTCCGCTCCGTGGCCTGTTTGAGGGTGCGTCCGTGGCGCACCATCCAGACCAGGAGCCAAGCGACCAGAACGGCGGAAACGGCCAGGACGACGCCCTCGGCGCGCCCCTCGGGATCGAATCCGCTGAGTTTCAGCCCCACCGCGGCCGCGATGCTGAGAGCGATCGCCACGGTCAAACCCGCGAAGACCGCGCGTCGAAGATCCGTCCGACCGGCCTTGCGGAGGCAGGCGAGGATGAGGACAAGCGCCAGGGCCGCTTCGACCCCCTCGCGGAGCGTGACGACGAACGCCTCCACCATCGCCCGTCTACATTATCGAAATTGAAATTAAATGTCAATATCACCCCGATGATATAGAAATAGCCAGGCTTCTTTTATATCATGATATAAAAGAAGCCTGGCTATTTCTATATCATCACGAGAGGAGTCGGAGCGCCTGACCGGCGGTGAGATTGGCCTGGCCCAGGACAAGAAGGCCCGATTCGCGGACGAGACGATTTCGCACCGCTTGAGTAATCTCCTCCGCGAAGTTCGCGTCCGCGAGTTCGGAGGCGCTTGCGGAGAGATTCTGGAAGGCCTCGTTGAGCGATTCCGTGTTGGCCTCGAAGAGCCGCCCCGCTACCGATCCCAAGCGGGACCGCAGACCGCTGACCTCGTCCATCGCCGCGTCGAGAATCTCGAAGGCGTCCGCCGACCGATTCTGGAGGCTATTGAGCCCTCCCGTCTGCACCGACGCCAGAGTACCCTGCCCCGAGGTCTGACCGAGCGTGGCGGTACTGACCGCGCCGATCCCGATCGTGATGTCGTTGAGTCCCCCGGCGACGGGACCGATCTGGAAGGTGGCGCCTCCCCCCTGAATCGTAAATTGGAAGGTACCGGTCGTCACCGCTTGGACTTGAATGACCGCGGCAAGTTGCGTCGTATTCGCCTGAATCGTATTCCCGCGCCCCACCGCGGCCTGCCCATTCACCTGCGCCACCACGTCCGTGCCCGTGAAGGTCCCCGGAGTGATTCCTTCGAAATCGCCCGTGACTTCCTGAATCGTGAACGAGGCATCCGAGCCGAACGCCACCGTCCGAATCTCGCCTCCTGCCGTCGCCTCGACACCGGTGCTTCCCGTCACCGCGTTGATGGCATCGACAACTTGGGACTGGGTGGCTCCCGCGGCGAAATTGAGCTGCTCCGTCCCGAGCGGGCCCGTCACGTTCACCACGCTCGCGCCCGACTGGACCGCGGCGATCGTCCCCGTCGCCTGCGCGCGCGTCGCCGCCGTCACCACATCCACCGTCACTTGCTGCGGGAATCCTCCCTGGAACGCGCCTCCCTGTACGTCCACGAGATCCAATTCCGCGCTCACCCCCGTAAGGGCGAACCCCAAGTTTCCGTTCAGGAGCGGCTGATCGGCAAACCTCGTCGTCGCGGCGATCCGGTCGATGGCCGCGAGGCTCTGATCGATCGCATCCTGGAGCGCCCCCTGCGCCTCGGGCCCCGCCACTCCGGTGTTCCGACCCGCCAAGAACAGACTTCGAAGCTCGACCAGCCGATCGCTGATTTGTCCCAGCGCCGCATCCGCCGTATCCACCAGATTCCGGGCGTTCTGGGTGTTCTCGATCGCCTGGCTGATTTGAATGAGCTGGGGACGCAGCACCTCCAAGAGCACGAGCCCGGAGGGATCGTCGGAGGCACGGAGGATCCGACTCCCCGTCGCCAATCGCTGGAAATTGTCGATTTCGCGGGTGCTATTGGATCGGAGGTTGCGCAGCGCCGTAAGTGCGCCGACACCGGTATTGATGCGCAGACCCATACGCCTCTCCTGCCACCCCTACCCCATGGACTATGATACCCCTACCGCCGGATCACATCAAGGGCCGCCTCGTGCCACGAGCGACGCGGCCGCCACGAGGAGGACTCCCCCTACGATCATGCGCACCGCCCGGGCGGGAAGTTTCTTCGCCAGGACGACCCCGAATTGCCCTCCCCCAATCACCCCGAGTCCCATCCACAGCATCACCGGCCAATCGATCTTCCCTCGGAAGAGCGCCTCGGCTCCGCCCGTAGCGGACGTAAACGAAAGCGCAAATTGAGATGTGGCCGTAGCGAGGTGCACGGGCATTCCATAGACCAGCACCATCATCGAGGTGTGAACAAAACCCCCGCCCACTCCAAAGAATGACGAGAGAAACCCGATTCCAAAACTGACGATCATTCCCAGGGTGTAGTTCACTTCAAAGCGATGGACCTCGCCGGTGGATTCGGCCACCTCTCTCGGCGTCCCCCGAATCCTCGGTCGGCCGACCCTCGGAGCCCCCAGAGCCATGTTGAGCGCGATCGCGACGAGGAGGACGGCGAGCGCGATCCCGAAAAATCCCGGCTTCACCGTTCGAAGCAGCCACCGCCCTCCGATGGCGCCGGGAAGCGTCGCGAGCGCGAAGAGAAACCCCGTTCGATAGTCGATCCGGCCGACCCGCGCGGATTTCGTGGAGGCGGCCGCCGAATTCAAGAAAGCCAGGAGCAGCGAGGTCCCCGTCGCCTCCTCGGGCGTGAAATCATGCCCGACGAGCACCCGGCCGAAGAGAAGCAGCATGGGGACGATGAGGAACCCGCCTCCCGCCCCGGTCACGCTCCCCAGCACTCCCACTAAAACCCCGATCGGAACGAGCGTCAAGGCAAGGCGCAGGGGCTCGGACATCTTCGAGAGTGTATCGCTCGGGCCGGAAGGTGTCTACGCCTCGAGGCGGCGGGGTATACTCCAAACGACATCGCAGAGACGGTTCTCCTGACCGGCGAGGTGACGATGATGCGATCGCGAACCGCCACGGCGACCGTGCTCTTCCTCTTGTTCGCCCTCTTGCTGGGGGGACAGGAAACCGAGCGACTCGACCTCGACGACATCCTCTTCCTCAAGAAAATGGGGAAGTCGGAAGCGGAAATCCTCGCCGAGGTGGAGCGCCGCGGCGTCTCCTTCAAGCTCGACGACGCGAACCGGCTCCAGCTCGGAAAGGCCGGTTTCTCCCAGAGTTTCGAGCTCGGTCTGGCCAAGCATCTCTTCCTCCGCGACGTGCTCGCCTGGAAGCAGGAGGGAGTGCCCGAAGAGACCATCCTCATCCGAGTCCGCGAGGCCGGGGTGGCGTTCAGTCTTTCGACCGACGAACTCTTGCGCCTTCGCAAGGCCGGGCTGAGCGATGCCGTCATTCGAGCCCTGCAGGGAGGACTCGGCCGCGAGGCCCTCCCGGGATTCCGACTCTTCGAGCATCCGGGCCGGCTCTTCCTCCTCCAGGTGCCCAAGGAGTGGAGGACGATTCGGGACGTCGAGGAATCCGGAATCACGTACGGATTCACTCCCGATGCCGATGCCAAGAAGACGGACCAGACTCGGTACGGCGCCGCCGCCTCCGCGTTCGGCGCGGGACCCGGCTCGCCGTACACCTACCTTCCGTTCGAGACCGTCAATGAGAGATTCTGCCGCTCCATCGTCGTCGACCAGAAGGAGGCGGACCGCACGAAGCCCGAAGCCGAGCGTGCCGGCATGACGTGGTCCGGCGCGGAGCCCGACACCTTGGGTGGAGCCTCCGCCCTTCGAAACACCTTCCTCCAGAGCGTTCGCGGAACGCCCGTAAAGGTCTGGCTCTACCACGCACATTCGGAAGGAACGGCCTTCTTCGTGGCCGTCGCCGCCCCCACCGAGCGATTCGACCAGGAAGCCGCTCTCTTCAAGAGAATACTCGCCACGGTAGCGCTCCTCCCCGCCGAAACGGTCCGACGGCCGACCACAACCCTCCGGCCGCAGGAAGTCGTCGAGCGGTACAAGGCGTCCGTCGTCAAGGTGCACACGTATTTCCGCACCGACCAGGGGGAAGAGGAGTACACCGGAACCGGCTGGTTCGTGCGCCAAGACGGATACCTTTTCACCAACTGGCATGTCGTCACCGTGAAGGGTCGATATGCGGATCGGATCGAAGTCGAGTGGGACGTCACGCTCCGGCGCCCGAAAATCCAGGCGAAACTCATCGGCGCCGCCCAGTCCGAATACCCGACGGTGGACGTCGCGCTCTTAAAGGTTCCCGGAACCGGATACCGGCCCTTCCCCGTGGCTCGGACGACTCCGCAGGGTCGATTGGTGCAGGAACAGGACCGCGTACTCGTCCTCGGATTCCCGGGGATTACGGAGCAGGACTACCAGGACCGCCCGCTGACCCTCACGACCACCGAAGGTACGATCTCCAAGTTCGTCCAACGACTCGACGGAAACACGGATGTTCTCTTTTATACGGCGCCCTCCAATCAGGGGAACAGCGGCGGGCCGGTCTTCGACCTCGACGCCGGCGCCGTCGTTGCCCTCCACACCCTGGGCACTTCCATGCCGGCGATGAATTCCAAGCTGAAGGTTCGAGCTCTCGGGTACTCCCGGGGAGTGCCGATCGACGCCGCGCTCGAGAACTTTCCGGAAGTCCTGAGCTATCCGGAGGACGTCGAGAAGACCTTCACCGCGGACGACTACGCCGCCCTGGGCGCGCAGTATCTTCAGCGCGGCCAAGTCGAGCCGGCCCTTCGTCAGCTTCGAGCGGCGCTCCGAAAGAAGGACGACCACGTGCTTGCCCTGACCCATCTCGCCCGCGCGCTTCAGCAATCCGGCCGGGCGAAGGAGGCCTTGGAAGCCGCCGAACAGGCCGTCGGCTTCGACGAGAATCACGTCGGGGCTCGGGTGACGTTGGCGTGGATTCTCTCGCAAGGGAATCAGTCGGCCGAGGCCCTTCCCCATCTCGATCGCGCTCTCGAGACCGAGCCTCGGAATTGGGAGGCCCTCCTGCTCCGAGCGGAGATCCGCCGCGCCTCCGGCGATACGGCGGGAGCGCTCGCGGATGCCCGCGCCGCCGCGAAGATCTACGAAGGGCTCAGGCCCGAGCCCCACCGGAGCCTCGGCGAGACATGCTACGCGATGGGCCAACACGAGAAAGGTCTCAAGGCCTTCGAGGAGGCCCTGCGGATCTTCCCCGACGACGGCCAAGCGATCGTGGGTCGAATTCGATACTGGATCTTGAAAGACGAGCATGCTCGCGCCGAACACGAATTCGCGGAAGCGGCGCGAAAGCGGCCCTACGATCCCGATCTCGCTACGACCGCGGCCACCTATCTCTTCGGAAGGGCTCGGGAGCGCGAGGAGGCGAAGGGAGAGACGGCCGCAAAGGAGCTGTACTCCAAAGCCTACGTTTTCTTCGTTTCGGCCCTTCGCGCGTATTCCGCACGCAAGCAGGACCTGCCTCAGGAGTCGGCGCTTCCCTTCGGCATTTCCGCCACCAGGGGACCCGCGGACTACAAGACCGCGGACAATCTCTACGCGATGCTGAGCCTGCGCTGGATCGTGCTCCAGCAGACGGAAAAACTCTGGCTCTTCGAAGAGAAGCCGGAGGTCGCGACGCTCTACTACCTTCTCGCGGATCTGCAGCTCCGACAGAATCAGAATCCAGGGATCGTGACCGGGCTTCTCAAGGCCGGGATCGAGGTCAAACCCGCGTCGGAGGCTACGGAGGGGATGAAGACACTCCTCGGGCAGCACCCGGCCAAGACTCTCACCATCGACGAGCTGAATACCATTCGTCTCTCGGAGTACCATCCGGTTGTGATCGGCAAGGTGATTCGAAAGGCGGGCTTCGACTTCGAATTGGATCCCAAGGCCGTCGAACGGTCCAACGATCACCAATACGTCAAGGAGTCTATTTACGAGGCGATGAAGAAGAGGGGAGGCGTCCAAGGCCTCGGGGACTCCCGCATGTGGAAGCACCCGAGCGGACTCTTCTCGATTCAGTACCCGAAAAAATGGACGGGGATCGACATGCAGCAATTCCACCGATTGGGTGCGTGGTGGGCGAGTTTCGGCGCGCAGGACAGGAAAACCGGCATCCTCGTAAACGTCTATTTCGTCAACACCACCACGGATATCGAGACGGCCCTCCGAGGGGTGATCGGCTGGTTCGCGGACACGCTTCGGTACCAAGTCGAAATCGAGTCGCAGGAGAAGACCCGCGTTGGAAAGCACTCGGCGATTCTCGCAATCGGGAAGACTCTTCCGTACGGGGGCGACGAGATGAGATGGAAGTGGCTGTGCGTCTCCACGCCCCGAGGGGTTGTCATGGTCAACGTCGCGATGATGCCCGTCAATTGGGAAGCCCAGGGGGCGCTCGTCACCGCGATTCTCGAATCGCTCAAGATCGAAAAATAGCTCTCCGGCCGGTACACTCTCGGGGCATGCCGCGGAAGCGCGTCGTCTGCATCGGCGGAGGGACCGGACAATCGCAGATCCTCCGGAGCTTGGCCCGATACCCCCTCGACATCACCGCGCTGGTCGGCGTTACGGACAATGGAGGCCACAGCGGGATCCTCCGCGAGATCTTCGGCATCCCCCAAGTCGGCGACATTCGGAACTGCCTCGCCTCGCTGGCCGACGACCGCAATCTCTTCACCGAGCTCCTCAAGTACCGCTTTCGCGAGGGCTCGCTCGCGGGTGTCTCCCTCGGAAATCTGCTCGTGGTCGCGCTCATCCGACTGAAAGGGTCGCTCTCGGCCGGAATCGAGGCCCTAGCGCGCGAGCTCAGGGTCCCGCATCGGATTCTCCCGGTCAGCGACGGCTCGACGCACGTCTGCGCGGAGTTGGCGGACGGGAATACGATTTACGGCGAATGGGAGATCATGCAGCGGCAGCCGCGCGTGCCGATCCGGCGAATTTTCCATCATCCGGCCGTCGACTGTCATCCCGAGGCGGTGAAGGCGATCGCGCACGCAGACCTGATCGTTTTCTGTCCGGGCTCATTGATGACCGGGATCCTTTCCGCGCTGCTCACCCGGGGAATCCCGACCGCGATCCGAGTCTCCCGCGCCACGAAGGTACTCGTCTGCAACATCATGACGCAACCCGGGCAGACCGACGACTTCTCGGCACGGGACCATCTTCAGACGCTGTCGGAGGTACTGGGGACGCCGCCCGACGTCTTCGTCGTGAACGCGAAGCGGCCGCCGGAGAAGTGGCTTCGCATCTACCGGCGCGAGGGTTCGGTGCCCGTGCGACTGGACGTTCAAGGACTGCGTGGGGTTCGTGTCGTTCAACGGGATCTTCTCGAGGCGGCCGGAACGGACGTCCTCACGCTCTACAGCCGCGGGGGGAGTTTTGCGCGCCAAGGTTTGCACCTCATCCGTCACGATCCGGAACGCGTGGGACGGATCCTCTACGACATCGTGAAAAGCTGTTGACGGGCGCTCCGCGGCGAGGCTATCGTCAGGACATGCCTGAAGAAGCGAAGGCTCCTCCGCCCCCGCCGGTTCCTCCTCCTCCGCCCGAGGATCCCGCCGAGCGGCAGGCGCTCGCCGTCGAGGCGGCCGGTCGGATGTACGACTGTCTCTTCGAGATCGGCTGCGGGACCTTCAAGCAGTTTTTCCTTGCCGGGCAGAAGATGCCGAAGGAACTCGACGTCCGCTACGCCTTCGACAACCCGAAGATTTACGAGGATCTCGTCAAGAGCTCCGAGGGGCCGAAGCTCGTCAAGAAATTCGCCAAGACCATGTCGGACACCGCGCGCTTCATCTCGGACAATCTCAAGGAGGAGTGGGTGCGATTCGGCCTCCTCCTCAAGCGCGACGGCCAGGAGCTGGCGGTGAACCTCGAGGTCCAGAAGGGCGACATCACCGGGGCGCAGATGGACGGGCAAGTCCCGATGATGCCGCCGGTCTAACGAAGCATCGGCTCGAACCGAACGTGCTGGCGCGTCAGGAAATCCGCCTCATTGACTCCGTTGGGCCCGATGGAGTACCACCGCCCTGAGATGTCGTCGGATCGCCGATCCAGGGCGTCGATTCTCGTCACCCGGAGAGGTGCTGCCACGTTCGCGGGTAATCTAACGCTGTAACTTGTTATACGTTGTTACTTGACGAACACCTCACGACCTGCTATTCTCCCCTTGTGGCGATCTCGATCGCGGAAAGACTGATCGGTTGGGTGAAAGTCCTTAAGCCCGGCCAGACCAAAGTGATTCCGTCCCTGAAGGCCAAGCCGATCTCGGTCTACGCCGCGCTTCGTCGCCTGAAACGGCAGGGCCAACTGCTCGATGTCGAAGCCATTCGGCGACAGCAAGGCCGAACGATCGTCTGCATTTTGAGGAGACGGGCCGTGACGATCACCGAACTGCGCGGGGCCATCGCCAAGGCGCTCAAGGTCCGCGCGATGGGGCCTGGGCGTTGCGCATGGACGACGGCGGAGCTGACTCGATCCATTGCGGAGGACCTGCGAACCGACGGAAAGGTCGAGCAGGCCTCGGCCTTGACCGAATTCGACGTGCACCAGGAACTCATCCGTCTGGCGGAGGAGGGGTACCTTCGCTCCCCTTACTTTGAAGGGACCGGAGCCTTTTCCGTCATCCTGGGTGTCTCGTTCGACGAGCTCCTGCCCACCCTCGCCCGCGCGGCCGGTGAGAACGCAGCTTGGGACCGGATCCTGGGCCTGGCGCCGCGACGCGCGACGCAGGCCACGGACTCCACGGCCACCATCCGTGATCTCCGGGGGAAACTGCCCTGATGGCGATCCTCGACGCCAATATCCTCGTCAAGCTCTTCCTCGAGGAGGACGACTCCGACCGTGCCCGGCGGCTGGTGCAGGATCGGCGCGCGGCAGGAGAAACAATCCGGACGTCGGCGATCGCCCTCTACGAAGTCGCGGAGGCGCTCAGGAGAAGCGGCTCCTTCAATGCCCAAGAGATCCAAGAGCGGGTTGCAAGCTTGGCTCAGGCGTGCGATGTCGTAGATCTTGCATCCTCTTCCAACCTGGCCGCATCCTTTCTTGGACTCGCGAACCAGGCCATCGTCCATGCGGTCGCGTCCCGAACGACGGTTTACGATGGCGCCTTCGTTGCGGCAGCCGTGCACACCCAGGAGAATCTTTGGTCGCACGACTCCCCGCTCTTGAACCGCATCCAACACCTGGGTATCGGACGTGATCTCCGGCAAATACCGACGCGGTAGGGGCGAGTTCCCCTTGGGTTCCTTGCGGGTGCCGACGTCATGGCCCGAGAGCGCGACAAGATTCAAGCTCGACTAGACTAAGGCCCCATCGTTTGCCTCAGATAGATTCCCGTAAGCGGTCCCCAGTCCGTCCACGCCACGGCGGTTCGGCGACGGCGCACGGCGATCGCCGGTTGCTGCGAGTAGCCGTGGCTGTTGCTGACGCCGCCCCCAGAGGCCGCGTACTCTCGAAACTCGACCCAAGCGCTCCCGTCCCACACCTTCACGTAAACCTCCGAGCCCCCGATCGTCCGCTCGTGCCAGGCCACGACGGGATTCCCGTTCCCATCGACCGCCACCGAGGGCGTCATCGACTCTCCGGATGTCCTGCTCACCCCGCCTCCCGTGGCGGAACCTGCCAATTCTTCCCACGCCGAGCCGGTCCAACGCTTCAAGTGGATCTCGCCCAACCCGCCGGTGTTGAAATCCTCTTCCCATGCGACGACGAATCCGCCGGTCGAATCCGCGGCCATCGAGATGTGCTCGGCGCCCATTCCCGAATTGATTCCGCCGCCGATCGCCGAGTCGCCGAGCCCTACCCATTCCGAGCCGTTCCATCTTTTCACGAAGACATGGCTCCCGATCCCCGTCGATTGATGGAGCCCGCGCCAGGCGACCACGGGGCTTCCGAAGGCATCGACGGCAAGTCCGGGCGGCTCCCAGGGAGCGAGCACCCACGTTTTGCTGATTCCCTCCCCCGATGCGGAATCCCCCAGCGCCACCCAAGCCGTTCCGTCCCACTTCTTGAGGTAGATTTGGCCGACGTCCTCATCCAGCCAAGCCACGACGGGACGGCCGGAGCCATCGACGGCAATCGAGGGTGTGAACGCCCCGCCGCTCTGACTGACGCCACCGCCGATCGCCGAGTCGGCATACCCCACCCACGCGCTTCCGTCCCACCGCTTGACGTAGATGTCCTCGAGGGTGTCCTCGGGTTGAAGATTCTGCCAGGCGACGATCGGATTCCCTTCCGCGTCGACGGCGATCGCCGGCGTGTATCCGTTGCCGCTTCCACTGATGCCGCCGTCCCCGGTGGATCCGCCGAGGTCGACCCACGCCCCGCCGTTCCACTTTCGGACGTAGATGTCTCCCGACCAGACGGAGGACTTCATGTGTTCCCAGGCCACGACCGGATTTCCGGCGGGATCCATCGCCAGCGCGGGACGCCACGATTCGCCGCTCGCGTCGTGGCTGAGTCCCCCCGCGCCGGAATCTTCGACCGCATTCCACCGGCTTCCGTCCCAAGTCCGGACATAGAGATTTCGGTCCCACCAGCCGGACGTGATCCACGCGATCGCGAGCCCTCCCGACGGCCCCGTTCCGAGGGATGGTCCCTGGATGGCGCTCTGCGGCGCAAGTTTCAGACCCGTTCCCGATGCCGACTCGGCCAAGGGCACCCAAGAGGCACCGTCCCATCTCTTGACGTAGACGCCGTGGCCGCCGTTCTCGCGCCATCCGACGACGGGAGAGCCGGAGAGCAGGGCAAGGGAGGGTTCGTCCGAATCGACCCCGGGAGTTCCGCTCACCCCGGTTCCGGACGATGAGCCGTTCAACTCCGACCAGCCGACACTATTCCATTTTCGGAGGTAGATCTCGCGTGCCGCTTCCGCCTTTGCGGTCCATGCGATGTAGAGGTCGTCGCCGTTCACGGCAAGAGAGGGCATGGACGAGTCTTCGGCGATCTTGACACCGACCCACGCCGACCCGTTCCACCGCCTCAAGAAGAGATCGCCGGGAGAGCCCTCGGTCCAAGCGACGATCGGGTACCCGTTCGAATCCGCGGCGATCCGGACATGTTCCACGGACGAGGCGCTGCCGCTGATCCCGGTCGCCAGGTCCGATCCTCCGAGGCCCACCCAGGCCGTTCCGTTCCACTTCTTCACGAGAGCTTGGAATCGCCCGCTCCGATCGTCCATCCACGCCACGATCGGATCGCCCGATGGATCGAGCGCGAGTCGCGGTTCGCGCACCGAGGCTCCCGGAGTCGCGGCTCCGACGGTGCCGGGCTCGACCCATTCCGAACCGCTCCAAGACTTCACATAGACTTCGGATTCGTCTGCCCAAGCCACCCACCGCGTTCCGGTGGAATCGAGCGCGAAGGACGGACCGTAGAGATACCCCGTCGGCCCCCATCCCCACGCAGGGCCGTGGTCGATCCATCGACTCCCACTCCACGCGTCGATGTTGATGCCCGCCTCGTCCTGCCAACCGACGAAGAGACGGCCGTGGGCGTCCAGCGCGACGGAGGCGTCCCGAACGTTGATTCCCGTACCCGACGTGATTCCGCCGCCGGCGGAGGAGGCGCCGTCGGCGCGCGACAAATGCGTCCGGCCCCAGGCGCTCTCTCCGAGCGGACTCCACGCTTGGAATGTCTCGACGGATCCGCCTCCGGACCCGTCGGAACAGGCGGACAGGAGCAGCAGGACCCAGGCTCGTCGAAGCACGTTAGAAGTCCAATCCGATCCCGAGCCCGGCGACGAGAGCCACGCCGTGCTCGATATGCCATTCGCTCCGGACGTGGCCGCTCAAAAACCAGCCCTTGCCCAGCATCACCCGCGCGCGAATCTCCGCCGCAACCGCGCCGATCCATCGCACATCCTCTTGCGAACCCGAGAGCGTCGCGGTCGCGAAGGCGGGGTCGTCCGGCGTAATGCGGATCTCTTCCCATCTCTCGCGGAGATAAAGGACTCCGATCCCGCCGGCCAATCCGATCCGGAAATCCGATCCGCGGAATCCCAGGATCTCGCGTTCCAGGAATCCCGAGACGGCATCCCACGTGAAGTCGAAGTCGAGGTTTCCCGGAAGGGTCAGGAAGCCGTCCCGAATCTCCGACCGCCCGTGGCCGGAACCATCGCCCCGCGCCCATCGCAATGAGATTTCGAACCATTCGACATCGAATCGCAGGTCAAGCATGGGTGCCGTGAGATCGTAGTCCACCCCCTCGAGCGAGGCAGTCGCGGGATTCCCCTCGTAGGTGAACTCGAGGTCGAAACGCGCGATGCTGTCGTAGTTCTCCGCATAGAGCGCTCCGAGGTGCGCCGAGGAGCCGCGCAATTCGAACTTCCCCGGCGTCGAGAACGAGAGTCCCTCCGGAGACACGGGCTCGCGTGACTCCTCCCTCTGACCCCACGCGGACCGGCTGAGGGCTACGATCAGGAACGCCGGCAGGAGTTTCATCATCCTGCCATGCACAAGAAGGGTGAGGCCGTTTGAAGGAAAATGAGGGAAGGTCTACGGCTCCATCGGCCAAGCCAATCGTTTGCGTTCGTATCGATAGAAAAGCCCGACCGTACGCATGAAGACCGCCCAGAAGTAGAGTTCGAGGACGACCAACACGGGGCCGATGGAATAGAAGGTCCACGGCCACTGTCCCAAGGCCGTCGCGACCGCCAGGCCGCCCAAACAGACCCACGCCAGGAGGACGCACCGGACATAGGGCCGTCCCCCCCGCACGATCGAGGCGATCAGGCGAGGGTAGCGGAACGCGATCAGGAACCGATCGTAGACGGCCGTCGCGAGGAGTCCGATCGGAAAATACATCGCTCCCGCAAGGGCCAGTAGGAAAACGAGAGCGCCGCGGAGAGGGGGAGCCTCGGGCAAGATCCCGCTCCGGGGCAGACCGATGGAAGCGGCCAGGGCGGGTCCGAAGGCCGCGACCATGGCGAAATAGAAAAGGAAGAACGCCTTGAACAGGGCGTCGCCACCGCCGATATCGGGCCAGTAGAGGACGTCGTCTTCGCCGGTCGCCGCGTCGCGCACGATCTTGAGGAGAAAAGCGAAGAGATAGGCGACCATCACGCTCGAGGCGATCGGGCCGGCCATTCCCGCAATGCCGCCGAGCATCCCGAAAAGGAAGCGCAACCCATAGACGACGATGCCTCCCATGATGAGAACCCCGGTGCCCCAACTTCGCCACGGCCACTTCCAAACGCCTCGAATCGCTTCCTCGAAGTTCGAGGGCCTTGCCGCCAGTTTGTCCAACCGCTCGCGGTCCTCCGGACGCGCCGTCAATCGAAGGCGCGAAAGAAGGCGCGGCTTCAGGGAAGGATCCTCCTCCAAAGCGCGGGAGAAATAGAGGAAGGCCTCGGGACTTCGGCCGAGTTGGTCGGCGAGTTCCCCGGCCGCCACGAACGCCTCTGGATCTCGATGGCGGGCGTGGAGACCTTCGATCGCCGCGAGGAACCGCCTCTCCAGCGCCGTCTCCGCCATGCTTCTATTATGTCGCATCGTTCGCCGCGGTGTGGTAGAGCCTACGCGGCAGGATCTCCCGATGGACAAGACGGCGATGGCGGTGGCCTACGGCGACGAATTGACCCAGCCCTCTTGAGCGCAGGCGCTCCTGGGGATCGCGGGTCTAAAGGCTCGGGAGATCCTGGGGTACACGGCGGTGGTCACGCTCTTGGTCTCCCCGATCTATGTGGCCGCGCTCCTGTTGCTTTGATCTCCGTATTCCGTCATCCACCTCGGTTCGATTCTTCCCTCCGCATGGCGCCTCGCCGTCTGCGCGTAGCGCTTCGCCCTCTCCTCGAACTCCTCGAGCTGGGCATCCGTCGTTCGACCGACGATCTTGCCGGGAACACCGACCACGATCGAGCGTGCCGGGACGATCTGACTCTCGCGAACGAGCGCCCCCGCGGCGATGAGCGAACCCTCGCCGATCTCGGCGTTGGCGAGGACGATCGCTCCGATCCCGATCAGGCATCGGTCGCCGATCTTGCGACCGTGAATCATCGCCAAATGTCCTACCGTCACGTACCGACCGAAGTTCAGGTCCATTCCCGGATCGCAGTGAAGGACGCAGTTGTCTTGGAGATTCGTGAACTCGCCGATCGCGATGGGCGCCATGTCGCCGCGGACCACGGCTCCGTACCACACCGACGCATTCGGTCCGAGGCGGACGTCCCCCAAGACCGTGGCGTTCTCGGCGACGAAGAATCCTCCCCGATCGATCAGCTTCATTCGCTTCCCCCGTTCCCCGTGTATCATGACCGGCGATGAATCGCGAGGCCCTGGCTCGGATCGCCAAGAAACACCGGGCCGACCTTATCATCCTCTTCGGCTCGAGAGCCCGGGGAACCGCGAGGTCCGACAGCGACGTGGATGTCTGCGTCGTCGCCCCCAACCTCCGCGGGGACGAGCTGGACCTTCAAGCCCGGCTCTCCGAGGTTCTCGGAGGAGACGTGGATCTTGTCCGATTCGAGCGGTCCGGCACGGTGCTGCGATTCCACGCCGTCTTTCCCGGACGTCTCCTATGGGGAACTCCCGCCGCCTTTCGCCGCCTCCGCCTCCGAGTGCTCAAGGACTGGCAGGATGCGCGCACGCTGGACGACGCCTTGACCGAGAGCCTCCGGCGGCCATGATCGACGCCAAGCTTGTCCGATCCAAGTTGCAATCCTGCCGCCGATATCTCCGACAGCTCGATCCCCTGGCTCGTACGACGTACCGCGACTTCTCCGGCAACTACATCCGATTCAGCGCCGCGGAGCGCCTCGTGCAGCTGCTCGTGGACACGGCGCCCTTCCCGGGATCCTCCGCGTCTAGCGGAAGTACATCGACCGACTCGCGGCGCGCCTCTAACACATTGCGTGCCCGTGGCCGTTCGGTTTCCCGAAGGTCACCGGAATCGAATTCTCCTCCGGGAGCGGATACCGGAAGATCTTTCCCTCGTAGTTCCGCACCACCACCTCCCTCTCGTCGACCTTGAGGACGTACTCCGGCAGGATCGGAACTTTTCCGCCGCCCCCCGGCGTATCGATCACGAGATAGGGACTCGCCAGACCGCTCGTGTGGCCGCGCAACGCCTCCATGATCTCGATCCCCTTCCGGAGATCGGTGCGGAAGTGCGAGGCGCCGTTCACCAAGTCTCCCATGTAGAGGTAGTAGGGCTTGACGCGGAACTTGAGGAGGCCGACGAACAACTCCTTCATCGTCTTGGGATCGTCGTTCACTCCCCGCAGGAGCACGGTCTGGTTGAACATCGGGAATCCGTTGTTGGCGAGCATCTCGCAAGCCCGTTTGGACTCCGGCGTCAGTTCCCGCGGGTGGGAGAAGTGAACCATCAGGTAGATCGGGTGGTGCTTCTTCAGGGTGTCGCAGAGTTTCTGGGTGACCCGTTGTGGAAGGACGCTCGGGATGCGCGTCCCGATCCGGATCAGCTCCACGTGCGGAATCGCCCGGATCTGCCCCACGATCTCGTCGAGTTGCTCGTCCTTGAGGACGAGGGGGTCGCCTCCCGAGAGGATGACGTCCCGTACTTCGGGATGGGCGCGGATGTAGTCGATCCCCTTCCGGATGTTCTCCCGAGAGATGCTGGACGGATCGCCGACCTTGCGCTTGCGCGTGCAATACCGGCAGTAGATCGCGCACTGGTAGTTGACGTAGAAGAGTACGCGGTCCGGATACCGGTGAGTGAGCCCGGGAACCTCGGCGTCCCTCTCCTCTTCCAGCGGATCCTCGGGGGTCGACGTGTCCGTGATCTCGACGTCGTCCGGAACCACTTGGTTGGCGATCGGATCCCCGATCTCGGAGATCAAGCCTTGGTAGTACTTATTGATCCGGATCGGATACTTCTTCGCCACCGCGGCCGCCTTCTGTTCGTCGATCTCGGGGAACGCCTCCTTGAGTTTCTTCGCCGTGTTCACCCCTTCGACCAGCAGCCTCTGCCACTCTTCCACAAACGGTCCTCCAAAAAAGACTCAGACGTAGTCTTTGCGATAGACGACGAGGTCGTCGCCGAGACGGTAGAAGTCCTTCACGCGGGCGACGACATGGAACCCGAGCTTCTCGTAGAACCGGCGCTGCCGGTCGTATCCCGGTTTCCCCGAAGTCTCCAGGAGGCACATCCGGGCGCCTCGGACCCGCGAGTCCATGTGTCGCATCATCTCCGTTCCCACCCCCGGCCGCGCGCTGACGATCCAATACACCTCCTGCACGCCTTCGGCGCAGGCGTCCTCGCCCCACACGATGAACCCGACGGGCTCGGGATCGCACGCGACGACGAACTCATAGTCCCGCTGCTCCGGTTCTTCGAGCACGGCGTCCGCGATCTCGAGACAAACGGAGATCTCCTTCTCCGTAAAGGCGCCGCAGGAGCGCGCCATCCCCTCGACCGCGGGACGGGTTTCTCGTTTCACATTCTCGAATCGCATGGTCCAGGATCCTTCCGATGAGTTCCTCGTACGGCACTCCTGCGGCCGCGGCGCACCGAGCCATCCCCGCGCCGCGCGAGAGGTCCGGATTCGGGTTGACCTCGAGGACAAAGAGACCCCCACGCTCGTCCATCCGGAAATCCACCCGCGCGTATCCGCGGCATCCCAGTTCGCGCGCGGCCGCGAGGGCCGTTTCGGCCACCTCGGGCGGGGCCTCCGCAGGGCAAATGGGAACGGTGCCTCGGTATTCCGCGCTCGACTCCTCCCACTTTCCGGCATAGGTCACGATCCGGGGACAGTCCGCGGGAAGTCGGGTGAAATCGATTTCCGAAACGGCGAGCGCCGCGCCGTCGAGAATCGCCACGTTGAATTCCCGCCCTTCGACGTACTCCTCGACGATCGCGTCGCCGAAGCGCGCGTTCACTTCGGCGACGCGCGCACGGAGCTCCTCTACCGTGCGGACGACCGATCGCCGGTCGATGCCGAGGCTCGCGTCGGCGAAGCGAGGTTTGACGATCGCGGGAAAACGGACGCGTCGGCGGAAGAAGGCGTTCGTCGCGACGAAGCGGGGCGCCGTGGGTCCGGGCACGAGGGCCTTGTCGAAGGCACGAAAGAGCGCCTCCGGGCCGTTTCCGGTATAGGGGAGTCCGAGGAGTTCCAACCACGCGGCGACGAGAGGCTCGAGGCCGGCATCTCCGTCGATCCCTTCGCACAAGTTGAAAACCGCGTCGCACCGGAGCGCCGGTGGGGGACGGCGCATCGGGACGACGGTGACGACATGCCCGAGAATCCGCAGGGCGCTCGCGACGTCTCGGGCGGCGGACGTGTTGTCTTCCGAGGGCAGATCCCTCTCGTCTTCCGTGCACAGGACGGCGACGGTGCGCCGTGCCGAGGGAGGTTCGTTCGAACTATCCATGATGTGCGGCGAAATCGGGGGCGCGCAGGCCGAGACGTTGGAGGGCCGCGTCCATGACCTGGTGGATCATCCTGGAGTAGCTCATCCCCGCTGCTCGGGCCGCCTTCGGGAAGCAGGAGTTGTCCTCCGGCTTCGGAAGGATGCCCGGCAGCGGGTTGAGCTCGAGAAGATTAGGTTCCCCCTTCTCATCCAGCCGGACGTCGATCCGGCACCAGTCCCGCACCTCCAAAATGCGGGACGCCGCCCGGCACATCTCCTCGATGCGGTCTCGAATCTTGCGATCGAGCTTCGCTGGGCATTCGAAGATCTCGATCGGCTTCTCCGCGGTGTCCCAGATCCACTTCGCCTCGTACGAGTACAGCGGCGGAACGCCCTGGGGGAGCGAGCCGAAGAGGATCTCCACGATGGGCAACACCTCGAGTTCTCTCCCGTTCCCGAGGAGGGCCACCGTGAACTCCCGACCGGAGAGGAATTTCTCTACGAGAGCGGGCTGGTCGCACTCGCGCACGACACGCTCGACCTGTGCGGCCAGCTCGCGCTCGTTTCGAACGAGCCCCTCGCTCCGGATCCCCTTGGAGGACCCCTCGTGAAGTGGCTTCACGATCGCCGGGAAGTCGAAGGGGAGTTCGTGGATCCGCGGCGAATCGAACACGGTCCACGGAGGCGTGGGAATTCGGTGGTACGCCAGGATCTCCTTGGTTCGAACCTTGTGCAGGCAGACGTTCAGCGTCGTGGGATCGCTCCCCGTATAGGGAATGCGGAGATGTTCGAGGATGGAGGGGACGTAGCCTTCTCGCCCCGGCCCGCCGGCGCACTCGGCGATGTTGAACACCAAGTCGGGCCGCTCTTCCCGCAGCCGCTCGGCGACGCGCTCGTCCGCCTCGATCGGAACGCACGGCCAGCGCTCTTCGATCGCGGATCGGACGGCGTCGACAGTCTCCGGCGTGTCGAACTCGGCGTCTTCTTCGGTACCGGAGGCGTGTTTCAGGTTGAAGGTCAACCCGACGCGGAACTGTTTCCCCACCCTATCGATCCCCGGGCTTAACTTTGAGAATCATATTCTATCGGAAAGGAAAGTCAACGCGAACTTGGACGGCGACGTGAAAAAACCTTCGTAACCGTTCACGCTCCCCTTGCACCGCGCAAAGGCGCGGAGAACCGCCGTCTCTTCCCTAGTTCCAGCTTCTCCATGCCGGGAAGCTCCCCCGATTTATCTCTTCTCCGCGTCCGCGGTGAACCCCGTGAACGCATACAAACCTTCATCAACGAAAAGGCCCGCCGACGCGAGTCGGCGGGCCTTCCGAGGCCTGTTCTAGAATCCGACGATGAGCGCGTGTTCTTTTCCGATCATCGCCCCGTTCGCGTCGAAGAGCCGGACGACGACTTCGCAGGGAGCCCCTCCCGCGGTGGTGAAATCGAACGCGAACTCGAGAGCGGG
>Ga0114945_10000294_pt1 | contig 31833 bp, 31 predicted proteins | sample OV2TP3_FD_87194 | JGI IMG/M metagenome (GOLD analysis project Ga0114945, IMG submission 87194) | Hot spring microbial communities from Beatty, Nevada to study Microbial Dark Matter (Phase II) - OV2 TP3 | ecosystem: Environmental > Aquatic > Thermal springs > Hot (42-90C) | place: USA: Beatty... | reverse complement strand
ATCTCTACCTGAACGAGCTGCCGCTGAAATGGGCCGCCGAGCAGGCGAATTTCCGCTACGTGCCGGTGGTCTCCGACGCCCTTCCCGAGGACGCCTGGAGCGCTCGCACCGGGTTCGTGCACCGCGCCGTGATGGAGGACTTTGCGGACCTCTCCGGCCACCAGGTGTACGCCTGCGGCGTACCCGTGATGGTGGAAGCCGCGCAGCGCGACTTCATCGCCGAGCGCCGCCTCCCCGAGGACGAGTTCTTCTGCGACAGCTTTACCACGCAGGCCGACCTCGCCTCGGACGAGGTGCGCTAGGCAACGCCTTCCCCGAGGTAGGCCTCGCGAACCCTGCGGTCTGCGAGCAATTCCTTGGCCTCCCCGGCGAGCGTGATCACGCCCGACTCCATGACGTAGCCGCGGCTCGCGGTTTCGAGGGCGAGCAGCGCGTTCTGCTCTACGAGCAGGATGGTCACGTCCTGGCGCGCGATGTCGGCGACGATCTCGAAAATCTTCGCCACCATCATGGGCGCGAGGCCCATCGAGGGCTCGTCGAGCAGCAGGAGCTTCGGCTCGCTCATCAGCGCGCGCGCGATGGCGAGCATCTGCTGCTCGCCGCCGGAAAGCGTGCCGGCGACCTGGCGGCGTCGTTCCTTGAGCCGCGGGAAGCGCTCGTACTGCGATTCGCGCAACTGGACCACGCGAGCGCCGCCGCGCGCATAAGCGCCCATCGCCAGGTTCTCCTCCACCGTGAGCTGCGCGAAGATGCCGCGGCCCTCGGGCACCATGACGAGGCCGCGGCGCGGCAGCTCGTGCACCGGTGCGCCCCGGATGTCGTGGCCAAGGTAGCTCAATGTCGAGGATTGCGAAGCGATAAGGCGGCAGATCGCCTTGAGCGTCGAAGTCTTGCCTGCGCCGTTGGCGCCGATCAGGCACACCAGCTCGCCTTCCGCGACCTCGAGGTCGATGCCTTTTACGGCGCGGATACCGCCGTAATGGACCTGCAGCGCTTTGACCTCAAGCAGCACGCGGCGCGCCCAGGTAAGCCTCGATGACTTTCGGGTCCTTCTGCACCTCGGCCGGAGTGCCTTCGGCGATCTTCTCGCCGTAATCGAGCACCATCACGCGGTCGCAGACGTTCATCACCAGGCGCACGTCGTGCTCGATGAGCAGGACCGTCATGCCGCCGTCGCGGATGGCGCGGATCAGCCTGCCGAGCGCGATGCGCTCGGTGGCGTTCATGCCGGCGGCGGGCTCGTCGAGGGCGAGCAGCCTCGGGTCGGTGGCGAGCGCGCGGGCGATCTCGAGGCGGCGCTGGTCGCCGTAAGGCAGGCTGCCGGCGGGGTCGTTGGCGCGGCTGCGGATTCCCACGTAGTCGAGCAGCTCGAGCGCGCGGCGCTCGATGCCCTTTTCCTCCTCGACAACATGCCGCGTTCGCAGGACCGCGCCCCAGACCCCGGCGCGCGTCCTCGCGTGCCTGCCGATCATCACGTTCTCGAGCGAGGAGAGACTGGCGAAGAGCCGGATGTTCTGGAAGGTGCGCGCGATGCCGGCTTTCGCCACCTGGTCGGGCTTGAGCCCGGTGATGCGACGCTCGCCGAACGCGAACGCGCCCTCGTCGGGAGCGTAGATGCCGGTGAGCACGTTGAACAGCGTCGTCTTGCCGGCGCCGTTCGGCCCGATGAGGCCGAAAATCTCGCCGGGTGCGATCGCGAACGACACCTGGCCGAGCGCCTGCACGCCGCCGAAGCGCTTGCTCACCGAGCTCGCTTCCAGGAGGTTCATGCGGCGCGTTCCGCGAGCTCGCGCTTGCGCACCGCCGAGGGCAGGATGCCCGCCGGCCGGAAGAGCATGATCAGCACCAGCGCCAGCCCGAAAAGCAGCATGCGGATCACCTCGGGCTCGATCAGCATCCGGCCGAACAGCGCCTGCTGCACCGGCTCGACCGTCCAGCGCAGGATCTCCGGCACGAAGGAAAGCAGCAGCGCGCCGAGCAGCACGCCCCAGACGTTGCCCATGCCGCCGAGCACCACCATCGACACCACCATGATCGACTCGACGAGCACGAAGCTCTCGGGCGAGATGAAGCCCTGGATCGCCGAGAACATGCCGCCCGCGACGCCGCCGAAGGTGGCGCCCATCGCGAAGGCGAGGAGCTTCAGGTTCCGGGTGTCGATGCCCATGGCGCGCGCCGCCACCTCGTCCTCGCGGATCGCCTCCCAGGCGCGGCCGACGCGCGAGTTCTGCAGCCTCAGGTTGACGACGATGATGCCGAGCAGCACCGCGAGCAGCAGGTAGTAGTACTTGATCGGGCCGCTGAACTCCAGGCCGAGGAAGCTCTCGTAGCTCGAGAAGTTGAGCTCGCCGATGCGGAACGGGTCGATGCGCGCGATGCCCTGCGGGCCGTTGGTGATGTTCACCGGGCGCGACAGGTTGTTGAGGAAGATGCGGACGATCTCGCCGAAGCCGAGCGTCACTATGGCGAGATAGTCGCCGCGCAGCTTGAGCGTCGGCGCGCCGAGCAGCACGCCGAAGAACGCCGCGACCAGCGCGCCGAGGGGCAGGATGACCCAGAACGGCAGGTGCAGGCCGAACTGCGGGCTGGCGAGCAGCGCATAGGTGTAGGCGCCGACGGCGTAGAACGCGATGTAGCCCAGATCGAGCAGCCCGGCGAAGCCGACCACGATGTTGAGTCCCAGCGCGAGCAGCACGTAGAGAATCGCGTAGTTGCTGATCCGCACCCAGCTGGTGCCGAACTGCGCCGCCAGCGCGAACGGCAGGATGGCGAGGCCGAGCCCGATGAGCGCGAATCCCGCCCACACCAGCCAGGGCCGGTGGCGCGTATCGAAGAGCGAATGCATCAGGCGCGCTCCCCTACGCGCTCGCCCAGCAGGCCCGAGGGGCGGAACACGAGCACCAGGATGAGGACGATGAAAGCGAACACGTCCTGGTAATTGGAGCCGGCGAGGATGAAATGCCCGCCGCCCGCGCAGGCGTCGATGGCGCGCGCAAGCAGGCCGTACTGGCAAAGGTCGGTGAAGTCGCCGATGTAGCCCGCGCCGAGCGCCTCGACCAGGCCGAGCAGCACGCCGCCGAGCATCGCCCCCGGGATGTTGCCGATGCCGCCCAGCACCGCGGCGGAGAACGCCTTCAGCCCGAGGATCGAGCCCATGGTGTACTGGGCGATGCCGTAGTAGGTGCCGTACAGCACCCCCGCGACCGCGCCGAGCGCGGCGCCGATGACGAAGGTCGCGGCGATGACGCGGTTGACGTCGATCCCCATCAGGCCGGCGACCTGCGCGTTCTGCGCGGTGGCGCGCATCGCGGTGCCGAGCGGCGTGCGGTACACGAGCAGCGCGAGAGCGCCCATCAGGGCGAGGCAGATGGCGATGATCGCGAGCTGGACATTGGTGACGCTGGCGCCGAAAAGGACAAAGGTTCTGGTCTGGATGATCTGGGGGAACGCCAGGATGTTGCGGCTCCAGACCATCAGCGCGAGGTGCTGCAGGATGATCGAGACCCCGATCGCGGTGATGAGCGGCGCAAGGCGCGGCGCGCCGCGCAGCGGCCGGTAGGCGAGCCGCTCCATCGAGTAGCCGACCAGCATGCACACCGGCACCGCGCAGCCGGTGCCGAGCAGCACCACGGCGAGCGGCGGCAGGCCCGAGGGCGCGAGCAGATTGATCATGGTGAAGGCCACCATGGCGCCGATCATCACCACCTCGCCGTGTGCGAAGTTGATCAGCTGGATGATGCCGTAGACCATGGTGTAGCCGAGCGCCACCACGGCGTAGACGCTCCCCGCGGTGAGGCCATTGACGACCTGCTGCAGAAACGTATCCACGGCCGGCTAGCCTAAACCAAAAACAAAAACGGCACCCCGAGGTGCCGTTCTCGCGCTGCAGACCAGGCGGACTACTTGCCGCCGGCCTTGACGAACTCTTCGTAAGTCACGGTCTTGCCGCCTTTCACCACCGCGATCGGGTCGATCTTGCCGCCCTTCATGGTGAAGATGGTGATCTCGGCGTCCTTGCGGTCGCCCTTGCCGTCGAACGAGATGGGCCCGCTCGCGCCGGTGAAGCTGAGCTTCTGCAGCTCCGTCAGGTACTTCTTCGGATCGGCCGAGTTCGCCTTCTTCATCGCCTCGATCAGCAGGAGCGTGGCGTCGTAGGTGAACGGCGCATACAGGATCGGATCGGTGTTGAACTTCTTCTTGTAGGCGTCGAGGAACTTCTTCGAGGCCGCCTGCGGCGGGATGCCGGCTTGGGAGCACAGCAGCCCCTCGGACGCATCGCCCGCCAGCTCCTTCATCTTGTCGGTGCAGGCGCCGTCGCCGAACGAGAACACTGCCTTGATGCCGAGCTCGCGCCCCTGCTTGAGCAGCGGCCCGCCAGTCGCGTCCATGCCGCCGTAGAAGATCGCATCCGGCTCCTGGCCTCTGAGCTTGGTGAGAATCGCTTTCCAGTCGCTGGTCTTGTCGGTGCCTTTTTCCCGCGGCAACACCTTCACATTGGCGGCCTTGAGCGTCTTCTCGACCTCGTTGGCGATGCCTTCGCCATAGGCGGTGGCGTCATCGATCACCGCCACCAGCTTGGGTTTCTTCTCGGTGGCGAGATAGCTCGCGATCGCGGGTCCCTGCTGGTCGTCGCGCGCCACGACGCGGAACTGGTTCTTGAAGCCCTGCTCGGTGAGCTTGGGATTGGTCGCCGAGCCCGAGATCACCGGGATGCCGGCCTGGTTGTAGATCGGCGAGGCCGGGATCGAGGTTCCGGAGTTGAGGTGACCAACGACGCCCGCCACCTTGGCATCGACGAGCTTCTGCGCCACGGTGGTGCCGACCTTCGGATCGGCCTGGTCGTCTTCCGCCACCAGAGCGAACTTCGCTTCCTTGCCGTCGATCTGGATCTTCGCGGCATTCGCCTCTTCGATCGCGAGCCGCGCGCCGTTCTCGTTGTCCTTGCCCAGATGCGCGATGCCGCCGGTGAGCGGCGCGACGTGCCCGATGCGGATCTCGGCGCCGGATTTCTGCTCGCCGCAGGCGGCGAGCGCCGCAGCTGCCAATAGGGTGATACCGATATTGATGCTTTTCATGGGATCTCCCGGAGATATTGGACTGGAGGGCCGCTATCATACCCCGGGCGCCATGACAGGATCACCCCGGCCTCGCGCGGGGTGCGCGGCTTCAACCTACTTCTGGGAGAGGATCCATTTCACGAGCGCCCTGACCTCGGCGTCTGGGACGTTCGCGTTGGGCGGCATCGGCACCTGGCCCCAGACCCCCTGGCCGCCTTTTTTCACCTTGTCGACGAGCTTCGCTTCGGCTGCCTGGTCGCTGCGGTACTTCGCGGCCACGTCCTTGTAGGACGGACCGACCATTTTCTTGTCGACGGTATGGCAGGCGAGGCAGGCGTGCTTCTTCGCGAGAGCTTCGTTCGCCTGCGCAGGCAAAACTGCGACGCTGGCGGCGACTCCCAGTAAAGCGGCAAGACGCTTCATCCGTTCTCCTTGAGGGCTTTTTTCAAGTCTACTAGATCGGCTACCGGCTGGAGACAGGTAACGCCCCGGCACAGCCATCCGTTGACAGGCTCGGGCCGCGCCGGCTTGTCGAGCGGTCCCGGCAGGCCCGCGAGCCCGTCCGGGATCGCCAGCACCATGGCGACGGGGCGCAGCTCCCGGGCGAGCTCCGCCTGCCAGGCCGCAGCCGCCTCGCGCTTGCCGCGCAGGACGAGCAGCGCGGGCGGGGCGAGTTGCTCGTCGAGCGCGATCGCCATGGCGCCGAACCCGGCGGGGTGCTCGCGCATCATGGGATAGAACAGCTCCACCGTGCGCTCGGCCGCGCGCGCATAGCGCGGCTCGCCCGTGAGCGCCGCGAGGCGCGCAAGCGCCCAGGCGGCAAGCGCGTTGCCCGAAGGCGTCGCCTGGTCGTGGCCCGGCTTCGGCCGGTGGATGAGGCTCTCGTGGTCGCGCGCGGTGAAGTAGAAGCCGCCGGCCTCGGGATCCTCGAACTGCCCGAGCAGCACGTCGGCGAGGCTGCGCGCGAACTGCAGGTCCTCGAGCCGGAAATCCGCCTGCATCAGCTCGAGAGCCGCAGCGATCAGGAACGCGTAGTCGTCGAGGTAGGCATTGAGATGCGCCCGGCCGTCCTTGCAGGTCGCAAGCAGCCGGCCATCGCGCCACATGGAGGCACGGATGAATTCGAGCGCGCGGCGCGCGGAGGCGAGCCATGGCGAGCGGCCGAGCACCCGGCCGGCATGCGCCATGCCGCGGATGGCGAGCGCATTCCACGACACCAGGATCTTCTCGTCGCGGCCCGGGCGCACCCGCTTCTCGCGCGCGGCAAACAGCTTGCCTCTGGCGGACTCGACAAGAAATTCGGAATTCTTCTCCAAAGGCTTTGAAACAACCAGGTGCCAATGCCGGTTTTCGAAATTCGGCGGGCGGTCCAGCCCATAGCGCGAGGCAAATGCCAGGTACTCCTCGTCGGTCAGGATGCCCTGCACCTCCTCGCGGCTCCAGACGTAGAACTTGCCTTCCTGGTGCTCGCTGTCGGCGTCGAGCGAGGAGTAGTAGCCGCCCTCGGGCGACTGCATTTCGCGCATCAGCCACGCCGCCGTCTCCTCGGCGCAACGCGCGAAAAGCGGCTCGCCGCTCGCAGCCCAGGCATCCGCGGCGAGCTCGAGCAGGGGGCCGTTGTCGTAGAGCATCTTCTCGAAGTGCGGGATGAGCCACTGCGCATCGACGCTGTAGCGGCAGAACCCGCCGCCGAGCTGGTCGTAGATGCCGCCTTCGCACATGCGCTTGAGCGTGACCAGCGCCATGTCGGCCGCGCCCTTGCGAAGACAGAGCTCGAGATCCGTCGGGTGCGGAAATTTCGGCGCGCCGCCGAAGCCGCCGAAGCGCGCGTCGAAGCTCCCGCGCAGGCTGCCGAGCATCGCTTCGAGCACCTCGGCGGAGAGCTCGGCGCGTTGCGCTGCGCGGCTCGGCACCATGCGCGCGAACGCCTTGCGTATTTCCTCGCTCTGCGCCGCGATTTCGGCGCGCTTCTCGGCCCAGACGGCGGCGATGCGCTCGCAAAGCTCCGCGAACCCCGGCAGGCCGTAACGCGCGCGCTTCGGAAAGTACGTGCCGCCGAAGAACGGCGCGCCGTCGGGCGCGAGGAACATGGTGAGCGGCCAGCCGCCGGGGCGCTGCGCCAGCATCTGGTGCGCGCCCTGGTAGATCTGGTCGAGGTCCGGGCGCTCCTCGCGATCGACCTTCACGTTGACGAAAAGCCGGTTCATCAGCGCGGCGACCTCGGGATCCTCGAAGCTTTCGTGCGCCATGACGTGGCACCAGTGGCAGGCGGAATAGCCGACCGAGAGCAGGATCGGCTTGTCCTCGCGCCGCGCGCGCTCGAGCGCCTCGTCACCCCAGGGGTACCAGTCGACCGGATTACCGGCGTGCTGCTGAAGGTACGGCGAAGTCTGGTTCGCCAGGCGGTTCGCCATACCTTCCTAAAGCAAAACCCGCGCCTCAGCGCATGGTGCGGGTGAAGGGAAAGACCTTCGTCCAGCCGAGCAGATCGGTGATGAGCAGCACCAGGAAGATCAGCACGATCGCGCCGATGACGGCACCGGAGCCATCGGCGCCGGCCGGCAGGCTGTCGATCTGCGCTGCGAGCTGCGCCGCCTCGTCATCGCTCAGCGCGGCAACCCGCGCCTTGAGGTCGGCGGGGCTCACGCCGAGCGCGGCGAGCCGGGATTGAACCTCCGAGCGCTCGAGGAGGCTCACGATGCGGTCCCGGTCGGGGCTGGCAAGCGCAGCATCCGTGGCGAGCATGCCGGCATTGGCCGAAATCGGCAAGCCCAGCGATGCCATCGAAACGATGAGCAGGCTGGCGATGATGCGTCGAAACTGGGCGATCATGCGGGTCTCCTTTGTTGGTTGGTGGTTGGCGCAATGGACAGCTTAGCACTGGAGGTGCTGGATTACTGGTTCGGCGAGGGGCCGGAGTATGGAAAACGTCACAAACGCTGGTTCGAGAAGGACCCGGCGTTCGACGCCGAGATCCGCGCGCGCTTCATGCCGTTGTACGAAGCGCAGCTCGCCGGCCGCCAATGGCTCGGCGAGGCGCGCGCCTGCCTCGCGCGCATCATCGTGCTCGATCAGTTCCCGCGCAACATGTTTCGCGGCGCGCCGCGCGCCTTCGCCTCCGACGCCCTCGCGCTCGAGGCGGCGCGCCACGCCGTGGCGCAAGGCTACGACCGCGGCATGCTCGCGGTGGAGCGCATGTTCGTCTACCTGCCCTTCGAGCACAGCGAAGCGCTCGCCGACCAGGAACGCGCCTGCGAGCTGATGCGGCCTCTGGGGGAAGAACAGTGCCGCTACGCGGCTCGCCACCACGAGATCATCCGGCGCTTCGGCCGCTTTCCCCACCGAAACAGCATCCTCGGGCGCGAGAGCACGCCCGAGGAAATCGAGTTCCTCGAGCAGCCGGGCTCAGGATTCTGAATCGGTGATCGCGCCGCGCGATGCGCTCGACACCAGCTTCATGTACTTCGCCATCAGCCCCCTGGTGTAGCGCGGCCTGGGCTGCTTCCATTTCCTGCGCCGCGCGGCGAGCTCCTTCGCCGGGACGTCGAGCCGGATGAGGCGCCGCTTCGCGTCGATGGTGATCGAGTCGCCTTCTTTCACCAGCGCGATGGTGCCGCCGACATAGGCCTCGGGGGCGACGTGGCCCACCACCATGCCCCAGGTGCCGCCGGAGAAGCGCCCGTCGGTGAGCAGCCCCACCGATTCGCCCAGTCCCTGGCCGATCAGCGCCGAGGTCGGCGCCAGCATCTCCTGCATGCCGGGCCCGCCTTTCGGCCCTTCGTAGCGGATCACGATCACGTCGCCTGGCTTGATGCGCTTCGCGAGGATCGCCTTCATGGCCTGCGGCTCGGAGTCGAACACGCGCGCCGGCCCGCTGATCGAGGTGCTCTTCAGGCCGGTGATCTTGGCGACGCAGCCTTCGGTCGCAAGGTTGCCCTTGAGGATCGCGAGGTGGCCCTCGCGGTACATGGGCCTCGCCCACGAGCGGATCACCTCCTGGTCCGCGCGCGGCTCCTCGGGAACGTCCTTCAGCATCTCGGCCATCGTGCTTCCGTGGATGGTCATGCATTCGCCGTGCAGCACGCCGTGCTCGAGCAGCATCTTCAGTACCTGCGGCACGCCGCCCGCGCGGTGGAAGTCCACCGCGACGAAGCGGCCCGAGGGCTTCAGGTCGCACAGCACCGGAACCTTCCTGCGCACGCGCTCGAAATCGTCGATGGTCCACTTCACGCCGGCGGCGGCCGCGATCGCGAGGTAGTGCAGCACCGCGTTGGTCGAGCCGCCGGTCGCCATCACCAGCGCGCAGGCGTTCTCGATCGACTTGCGCGTGATGATGTCGCGCGGCTTGAGGTCCTTCCTGACCGCCTCGAAGAGCACGCGCGCCGACGCCGACGCCGAGTCGGCCTTCTCCGCGTCGGGCGAGGCCATCTGCGAGGAGCCGAGCAGGCTCATGCCGAGCGCCTCGAACGACGAGCTCATGGTATTGGCGGTGTACTGGCCGCCGCAGGCGCCGACGCTCGGGCAGGCGTTCCTTTCGATGCCGGCGAAGTCCTCCTCCGACATCTTTCCCGCGGTGTACGCGCCCACCGCCTCGAAGGGGCTGACGATGGTCAGGGTCTGGCCTTTCCAGGTCCCCGGCTTGATGGTGCCGGCGTACACGAAGATGCCGGGCACGTTCATGCGTGCCATCGCCATCATGCTGCCCGGCATGTTCTTGTCGCAGCCGCCGATGCATACCACGCCGTCCATGAGCTGGCCGTTCACCGCGGTCTCGATCGCATCGGCGATCACTTCGCGCGACACCAGCGAGTACTTCATGCCCTCGGTCCCCATGCCGATGCCGTCGGTGACGGTCGGGAATCCGAAGGTCTGCGGCTTGGCCCCCGCCTGCTCGAGCGCCGCGACGGCGCGCTCGACGAGCGGCTGGATGCCGGCGTTGCACGGGTTCATGGTCGAGTGCCCGTTCGCCACGCCGACGATGGGTTTGTCGAAGTCGCCGTCGCGGAAGCCGACGGCGCGCAGCATGGCGCGGTTGGGCGAGCGCGCCACGCCCTGGGTGATGAGCCTGGAGCGCCGGTTGTAGGTGGTCATGGGGGGTTTCCTCCTTGTCGCAAGCGGATTTTGCGCCGGCGCGGCGCGCCGATCCAATGCCATACGGGTCGCTCTGTAATACCCTATGGGTATGAATCTGCCTGAAATATGGCAATTACGGTATTTTATCGCGGTCGCCGAGCGCCTCCATTTCGGCCGCGCGGCCGAGGCGCTGCATATTTCTCAGCCGCCGCTGTCGCGCGCCATCCGCGCGCTGGAGGCGCGCCTCGGCGTGGCCCTGCTCGCGCGCACGCGCAGGCGCGTCGAGCTCACCGCCGAGGGCGCGCGGTTTCTCGAGGAAGCGCGCCGCACGCTGGCACAGCTCGAGCGCGCGGTGCTCGGGGTGCGCGGCATGGCCTCCGGGGAGCAGGGGCGCCTGCGCATCGGGTTCGTGTCGCTCGCCGACTTCGGCGTGCTGCCCGGGCTGCTGAAGGCCTACAAGGCGGCGCGGCCCGGGGTGGCGCTCGCCCTGCGCGAGATGCTCTCGCCCGAGCAGGCCGCGGCGCTCGCCGCCGGCGAGCTCGATTTCGGCCTTCTCCTGCCGCCGGTGGCCGGGGCCGGGGAGCTCGAGCACATCGTCGTGCAGCGCGAGCGCTTCGTCGCCGCGCTGCCGGCCGCGCACCGGCTCGCGCGCGGCCGCGGCAGGCTCGCCGTGCGCGCGCTCGCCGGCGATCCCTTCGTCATGGTGCCGCGCGCGATCGCGCCGGGCCTGTACGATATCGTCACGGGGATGGCCGCGCGCGCCGGCATCTCCCTCAACGTCGCTCAGGAGGCGATACAGATGCAAACCGTGGTGAGCCTGGTCTCGAGCGGCCTTGGCGCGGCGATCGTGCCGGGCTCGGTGGCCAACCTGGGACGGCGCGGGGTGGTGTATCGCGCGCTCGCCGACCCGCATCCGCGGCTCGACCTCTGGCTCGCCTGGCCGCGCGGGCAACTCGGCGCCGCCGGGTACTCTTTTTTGGAAATGGCAAAACAAGCAGCAAAAAACCTCGCGTGATCATCCATCCGAACATCGACCCGATCGCCTTCTCGATCGGCCCGCTCGCCGTGCGCTGGTACGGGCTCATGTACCTCGCGGGCTTCGCCGCCGGCTGGTGGCTCGGATTGAGGAGAATCTCGAAAAGCGAGTCTCCCGTCACGCGAGCGCAGTTCGACGACCTGCTGTTCCTCGCCGTGCTGGGCGTGATCCTCGGCGGGCGGCTCGGTTATGTGCTGTTCTACAAGCCGGCCTATTACGCCGCGCATCCGCTCGAGATCTTCGCCATCTGGCAGGGCGGCATGTCGTTCCACGGCGGGCTGCTCGGCGTCATGCTGGCGATGCTCCTCGCCGCGCGGCGGCACGGCGTCGATTACCTGCGGCTGATGGACTTCGTCGCGCCGCTCTGCCCCCTCGGTCTCGCCGCGGGGCGGCTGGGCAATTTCATCAACGGCGAGCTGTGGGGCCGGGTTACCGACCTGCCTTGGGGCATGGTGTTCCGCGGCGCGGGCGATGCGCCGCGGCATCCTTCGCAGCTCTACGAGTTCGCGCTCGAGGGAGTGGCGCTTTTCATCCTCCTCTGGCTCTACTCGGCGAAACCGCGGCCTCGCGGCGCGGTATCGGCGCTGTTCCTCATCGGCTACGGCGTATTTCGCTTCATCGCCGAGTTCGGCCGCGAGCCCGACGCCTTTCTCGGCACCCTCGCGCTCGGCCTGACGATGGGGCAGTGGCTGTCCGTGCCGATGATCGCGGGCGGGATCTGGCTCTTCGCCTGGGCGAGGCGCAGCTAGGCGAGCGCGCTTTCCAGCACGCGAGCGACGTGCCAGGCTTGGCGGCCGGTGCCGTCGGCGATCTGATGCCGGCAGCTCGTCCCGTCGGCCACCACGAGCGCATCGGGCGAGCCCCTTACGGCGGGAAGCAGCGCCATCTCCGCCATCTTCATCGAGATGTCGTAATGCTCGGCCTCGTAGCCGAAGCTCCCCGCCATGCCGCAGCAACTGGTTTCGATCGTGCGCACTTTCAATCCCGGGACGAGTTGCAGCGTTTTTTCCACCGCCGGCATGGCGTCGAACGCCTTCTGGTGGCAATGGCCGTGCAGCAGCACTTCCTTCTCGATCGGCTTGAGCTTCAGGCTGCCCGGATTGCGGGCGAGAAATTCCTCGAAGAGAAACGAATTTTTCGTCAGCCCCGCGGTGCCGGGCAGCATGACGGTGAGCTCGTCGCGGAACGAAAAGAGGCACGAAGGCTCCAGACCGACGATCGGCACGCCGCGCGCCGCCCAGGGCCCGAGTGCATCGAGCGTGCGGCTCGCCTCGCGCTTCGCCTCCTCCACCAGACCGGCGGAGAGAAACGTGCGGCCGCAGCAGAGCGGTCCCGGAGCGTGGACCCGGTAGCCCGCCGCCTCCAACACGCGCAGCGCCGCACGCGCGTTCTCGGGCTCGAAATAACGGTTGAAGGTATCGACGAACAGCACGACCTCGCGGCTGCCGCTTTTCGCCCGCGCTCGGTCCACGAAACGATCGCGGCGCCAGGCGGGCAGTTTGCGTTTCCTTGAAAACCCCAGTGCAGGAGCAAAAACACTGGAAAAAAGATTCGAAACCGGCGCTACGGCCGCCGCCCAGGGCGCGTAGCGCGGCAGGTAGGCGATCAGCCGCTCGCGCAGCTTGAGGCCGTGCCTTGCCCGGTACTGTGCCAGGAACTCGATCTTCATGCGCGCCATGTCGACGCCGGTGGGGCATTCGCGCTTGCAGCCTTTGCAGGACACGCACAGATCGAGCGCCTCCCTGGCATCTTCGAAGGGCAATTGCCGTGAAAGAGCAAGCCGCAGCGTGTTGGCGCGGCCCCGCGTGAGGTGCACCTCGTCCATCGTGGCGCGATAGGAGGGGCACATGGTGCCGGTGTCGAACTTGCGGCAATGGCCGTTGTTGTTGCACATCTCGACGGCCTTGTCGTAGCCGCCCCATTCGCTCCAGTCGAGCGCGGTCTCGAGCTTCCCGATCCGGTAGCCGGGCGCAAAGCGGAACAGCCGCTTGTCGTCCATGCGCGGCGGGTTGACGATCTTGCCGGGGTTCATCAGCCCCTTCGGGTCGAGCCAGGCCTTGATCTCGCCGAGCGCGGCGGTGAGGCGCGGGCCGAAGAACGGCGCGATCCATTCGGAGCGCACCAGGCCGTCGCCGTGCTCGCCCGAGTAGGCGCCCTTGTACTGCCTGACGAGCGCGCAGGCCTCCTCGGCGATGGCGCGCATCTTCTCGGCGCCGTCGCGGCGCATGTCGAGCACCGGACGCACGTGCAGCGTGCCGACCGAGGCGTGCGCGTACCAGGTGCCGCGCACGCCGTGCCTTTCGAACACGCGCGTGAGGCGATCGGTGTACTCCGCAAGGTGCTCGAGCGGCACCGCGCAGTCCTCGATGAAGGACACCGGCTTGCCGTCGCCTTTCATCGACATCATGATGTTGAGGCCGGCCTTGCGGACTTCCCAGAGGTCCCTCTGCAGCCGCGGGTCGAGGACCTCGACCACGCTGCCCGGCAGCCCGAGATCGCCCATCAGCTGATTCAATTCCTTGAGCTTCCCCGCCTGGTTCTGATCTCCGGAAAACTCAACCAGGAGGATGGCGTCCGGATCGGCCTTGATGCACCCGTTGACGGTGCTTTCGAACGCTGCGATCTCGCGCGCGAGACCGATCATGGTGCGATCCACGAGCTCCACCGCCGAAGGCCCCAGCTTGACGATGTGCTGGGTGAGCTCCATCGCGGAGTGGAACTTCGGGAAGTGGCACACCCCCAGGGCGCGCGAGCGCGGCACGCGCGAGAGCTTCAGGTGGATGCGCTCCGAATAGGCGAGCGTGCCTTCGGAGCCGACCAGCAGATGCGCGGCGTTGGCGTGCGGCGGGCCGAGATGGTCGAGGTTGTAGCCGGCGACCTTGCGCAGGACCTTGGGAAAGCGGGCTTCGATCTCCTGCCTTTCACGTTCATACAGAGAACGGATTTTTTTTATGAAATCGAGATAGCCGCCCGGGCCCGAAGCCTGGTCCAGCGGACCGAAGCGCCAGTGCTCTCCGCCCGCCGTGCAAGCCTCGATCGCGAGCACGTTGTGCACCATGTTGCCGTAGACGATCGAGCGCGAGCCGCAGGAGTTGTTGCCAGCCATGCCGCCGAGGGTCGCCTGCGCGCTGGTCGAGACGTCGACCGGGAACCACAGGTCGTGCGCGCGAAGCTGCCCATTCAGCGCATCGAGGACCACGCCGGGCTGCACCACTGCCGTGTGCGCCTCGCGGTCTATCTCCAATATCCTGTTGAGATACTTGGTATGGTCGACGACGAGCGCCGCGCCCACCGCCTGGCCGCACTGCGAGCTGCCGGCGCCGCGCGGTAGGAGCGCAACGCCGGCCTGCGCGGCGATCGCGATCGCGGTGCGCGCCGCTTCCTCGGTGCGCGGCACCACGATGCCGAGCGGCTCGACCTGGTAGATCGAGGCGTCGGTCGAGTAGCGGCCGCGGCTCGCCGCATCGAACAGCACTTCGCCGTCCACCTCCTTGCGCAGGCGCGTTTCGACATCCCTCATAACAGCGAAGGTTACAATACCCGCATGCCCAGACGCGCCGGCCGCCATTTCCTGCAGATACCCGGACCCACCAACGTGCCGGATCGCGTGCTGCGCGCGATTGACTATCCGACGATCGATCATCGCGGCCCGCAGTTCGCCGAGCTCGGCAAGGGCGTGCTCGCCGGGATGAAGCGCGTTTTCAAGACCGCGCAGGGCGAGGTCGTGATTTATCCCGCCTCGGGCACCGGCGCATGGGAGGCGGCGCTCGCCAACACGCTTTCGCCGGGAGATCGCGTGCTGATGTACGAGACCGGTCATTTCGCCACCTTGTGGCGCAAGCTCGCCGCCCGGCTCGGGCTCGAGGTCGAATTCCTGCCCGGAGACTGGCGCCACGGCGCCGACCCCGAGGCGATCGAGAGGCGGCTGCGCGCCGCCGATGCCAGGAGCATCAAGGCAGTCTGCGTGGTCCACAACGAAACTTCGACCGGGGTGGTTTCGCGTATTCCGGACATCAGGAAGGCCATCGACGCGGCCAGGCATCCGGCGCTTTTCATGGCCGACACTATTTCCTCGCTCGCCTCGATCGACTACCGCCACGACGAATGGGGCGTGGACGTCACGGTGGCCGGCTCGCAGAAGGGCCTGATGCTGCCGCCGGGCCTGTCCTTCAACTGCATCTCGCCCAAAGCGCTCGCCGCGTCGCAGACGGCGCGCCTGCCGCGCAGCTACTGGGCCTGGGAAGAGATGCTCGCCAGCGGCAAGAGCGGCTTCTTTCCGTACACCCCGGCGACCAATCTGCTTTACGGCCTGCGCGAGGCGCTCGCCATGCTGCTCGACGAGGAGGGCCTGGACGCGGTATTCGCCCGCCACCAGCGCCACGCGGAGGCGACGCGGCGCGCGGTGCGCGCCTGGGGCCTCGAGGTGTACGCGCTCGACCCGCGCGAGTACTCCGCCTCGCTCACCGGCGTGCTGATGCCCGCCGGCCACGATGCCGACCGGGCGCGCAAGGTGATCCTCGAGGCCTTCGACCTCTCGCTCGGCACCGGGCTCACCAAGCTCGGCGGCAGGATGTTCCGCATCGGCCACCTCGGCGATTTCAACGATTTGATGCTGATGGGCGCGCTCGCCGGTGTCGAAATGGGCCTTGCGCTCGCCGGCGTACCCGTGAAAAAAGAAGGCGTGCAGGCGGCGATGGCCTACCTCGCCGAGAGCCACGCGCAGCCCAAGCGCGCTGCAGCCTGATCATCCAACCAGGAGAGCGTGCTGATGGTGGCCTGCTCGATCGCCAGGGCGAGCGTCTGGGAAGTCACGCGGGTCAACGTCTGGTTCATCGGCGTGCTGTTCGCCGTGCTGATGCTGGTGACCTACGTCCCGGTGACCGGCCTCGCTCTGGTGCAGCTCTTCTACCGATGAGCGGGCCGCTGCAGGGGGTCCAGGTCCTGGAGCTGGCGCAGATCATGGCCGGGCCGACCTGCGGCATGATGCTCGCGGACCTCGGCGCCGACGTCATCAAGGTCGAGCGCGTTCCCGGCGGCGACGATACGCGCACCATGAACCTGCCGTCGGTCGCCGGCGAGTCGGCCGCGTTCATGGCGATGAACCGCAACAAGCGCGGCATCGCGCTCAACCTCAAGCTGCCGCAGGCGCAGGATGCGCTCAAGCGCATGGTGAGGCGTGCCGACGTCCTGACCGAGAACTACCGCAAGGGCACGATGGAGAAGCTCGGCCTGGGCTACGAGGCGCTGAAAGCCATCAATCCCGCGCTCATCTACTGCTCGATCTCGGGCTACGGGCGCACCGGCCCTTACGCCGACAAGGGCGGCTTCGACCTCATCGCGCAGGGCATGTCGGGCCTCATGGCCATCACCGGAGACCCGGGAGGCCCGCCGGTCAAGGCAGGCTCGCCGATTTGCGACATCAACGCGGGTCTCCTCGGCGCCCTCGGCGTCGTGGCGGCCTACGCGCACCGCCTCAAGACCGGCGAGGGCCAGCTCGTCGACACCTCGCTCTACGAGGCGGGAGTGCAGCAGACCTACTGGCAGTCGGCGCTTTATTTCGCAACCGGGATTTCCCCCGCGGCGAGCGGCTCCGCGCACATCCTGTCCGCCCCCTACCAGGCGTTTCACGCCGCCGACGGCTGGCTCAACATCGGCGGCGCGAACCAGGCGAACTGGGAGCGCGTGGCACGGGTGCTCGGCGCCCCGGAGTGGATCGCCGATGCGCGCTTTCGCACCAATGCCGACCGCATGAAGCATCTTGCCGATCTGACGCCTTTGATAAATTCCCGTTTGAAAACCCGATCTGTACGCGAGTGGATCGCGGCCCTCGAGGCCGAGGGCGTGCCCTGCGGGCCGATCAATTCCATCGCCGACATGGCCGCGGATCCGCAGACCGCGGCGCGCGCGATGGTGGTCGAGCTCGAGCACCCGCGCGCCGGGCGCACCCGCGCGCTCGGCCTGCCGATCAAGCTCTCCGCCACGCCCGGCGCCGTCTCGCGCCCCGCGCCGCTGCTCGGGCAGCACACCCGCGAGGTGCTGGCGGAATTCGGCTTCGCGGTGAGCGAAATCGAGGCCCTGCTCGCCTCCGGGGCGGCGATCGCGGCCGACTACTGACCCTCTAGAGCACTCCCGCGGCGTGCAGCCGCGCGATTTCCGCGTCGCTCTTGCCGAGCAGGCTGCGCAGCACTTCGTCGGTGTGCTCGCCCAGCAGCGGCGGCGGCAGCCGGTACTCGAGCGGCGTCTCGGAGAAGCGCATGGGGCTCGCCACCAGCGGCAGCCTGCCCGCCACCGCGTGGTCCATCTCGAACCTGATGCCGCGCGCTTTCACCTGGGGCTCCTCGAAGACCTGCGCCAGATCGTTGATCGGGCCGTTCGGCACGCCCGCGCCTTCGAGCAGATCGACCCATTCGCGCGTGCTGCGTCGCGCGAAGATCTCCGAGAGCAGCCTGGCGAGCTCGTCACGGTTTTCGACGCGCGCCGCGTTGCTGGCGAAGCGCGCGTCCTCGGCGAGGGCCGGACAGCCCGCCGCCGCGCAGAACTTGCGGTACAGGTTGTCGTTGCCGCAGGCGAGGATCACCTGCCCGTCGCTGGTGCGGAACGGCTGGTAGGGCACGATGTTCGGGTGCAGATTGCCGATCCGCTGCGGCGGCCGTCCGGTGGCGAAGTAGTTGGTGTTCTGGTAGGCGAGAAGCGCGATCTGCGAGTCGAGCAGCGCCAGGTCCAGATGCTGGCCGGCGCCCGAGCGCGCGCGGTGCGCGAGCGCGGCGCAGATCGCGATCGACGCGTACATCCCCGTGATGATGTCGGCGATCGGAACGCCCGCGCGCTGCGGGCCGCCGCCGGGCGCGGCGTCCGGCTCTCCGGTGACGCTCATCATCCCGCCCATCCCCTGGATCATGAAGTCATAGCCGGGCCGCTCCCGGTAGGGGCCGGTGTGCCCGAAGCCGGTGAGCGAGCAGTAAACCAGCCCCGCATTGAGCTTGCGCAGCGCCGGGTAGTCGAGGCCGTAGCGCTGCAGATCCCCGTACTTGAAGTTCTCGATCAGGACGTCGCACTTGCGCGCGAGCGAGCGCACGAGCTCCTGACCCTCGGGGACGGCGATGTTCACGGTGACCGATTTCTTGCCGCGGTTCGCGGCGGTGAAGTACGCCGAATCGGTGGACTCGCGGCCCGCGCGGTCCTTGAGCCACGGCGGCCCGAAAGCGCGCGAGTCGTCCCCGACCTTCGGCCGCTCGATCTTGATGACCTCCGCTCCCAGGTCCGCCATGGTCTGCGAGGCCCAGGGCCCGGCGAGCACGCGCGACAGATCCAGCACGCGGATATGCGACAGGGGACCCGCCATGCACCGGCCTCCAGCAAGGCAAAAACGCGAGTTTAACTACTTGACGCTGATGTTGTTGTGCACCGTGCGCACGCCGGTCACCGTCGCGGTGACGCGGCCGGCGCGCGAGACGATCTCCGGCGAGCCGACGAAGCCCGAGAGCTGCACCCGGCCCTCGAAAGTCTCGACCGAAATCGCCATCGAGGGGATGCCCCTCTCGGCGAGCAGCGCTGCCTTGACGCGCGCGGTGATCGCCGAATCGAGGAGCGCGCGCTTCGCGATGTCGTCCATCGCCGCGCCGAACTCGGCTTCCGAGAGCCGCGCGTCCTTGTCGGTGTCGAACTCCGCGAAGCGCTTGTAGATCTGCGCATCGGCGACCGCCTCGACGCGGCTGATATAGCCGTCGCGGTTGCGGTCGAGCTGCAGGAACTCGTAGCGCGGCGTGCTCGGCGGCTCCGACTGTTGCGCGAGCGCCGCCGCGCTCGCCATCAGCAAGCCCGCTGCAAATAGTGCGCGCATGGTTGCTCTCCTCCGGGACCACTATAGGCCTTGCATTCACTATCTCATGTGAAGGATTTCATGAGCTACCGTGATCAGGCATGTCGTGCTTTGACGACTTAGGTCGGATAGCGTCGACGGGCGTGGGACTATTTCCACAGTTACCACAGGCTGACCAGCGTTCGCAGCGTGAGGCCGTACAGCACCACGCCGAGCAGCAGGCGAAGCGGCTTGACCGGCAGCACGTACGCCATGCGCGCGCCGACGGGGGCGAGCAGCATGCTCGCGGCGGCGATGAGCGCGAACGCCGGCAGGTAGACGTAGCCCGCGCTCCACGCCGGCAGCCCCGCGGCGCGCAGGCCCTGCAGCACGTAGCCGGCGCTGCCCGCCACGGCGATCGGGAAGCCGTTCGCCGCCGCAGTGCCGATGGCGCGGCGCAGCGGCACGTTGCACCAGGCGAGGAAGGGAATCGACAGAAACGCCCCGCCCGCGGCAAGCAGGCTCGAGGCGATGCCGATGACTCCTCCTGCCGCGAAAATGCCCGCGGCCCCGGGCAACTCGCGCGTTCGCCTGGGCTTGAGGTCGAAAAAGATCGTCGTCGCGGCGTAGAAGGCGATCGCCGTAAACACCACGGCGAGCGGCCGGGTGGGAATGGCGCTCGCCGCGACGGCCGCGCCGAAGGATCCCGCGAGGATGCCCGGCGCCATGGCGCGCGCGACCGCCCAGTCGACGGCGCCGCGCCGGTGATGCGCGAGCGTGCTCGAAGCCGAAGTGAAGAAGATCGTCGCGAGCGACGTGCCCAGGGCCAGGTGCAGGACGTGCTCGCCGGGCAGCCCCTGCGCGGTGAAGACCATGACCAGCATCGGCACGATCACCGCGCCGCCGCCGATGCCGAGCAGCCCGGCGAGAAAGCCGACCACCGCGCCGATTGCGAGATAGGCGAGCCACTCCATCATTTCAGGAGGTGGGCCACCAGCTCCTCGAAGCCCTTGCCGGATTCCGCTCGCGTGACGAACTTGGGCAAGCTGGAAAGGCCGAACCTGCGCACGTTCGCCACGCCCACCGAGTTGTCGAAGAACTCGAACATCGGCGCGTCGTTCGGCGAGTCGCCGGCGAACAGCACCTCGCTTTGCGCGCGCTCGAGGTCCGCGCCGAACCGCTCGGCAAAGAGCCGCCGCGTCATCGCGAGCTTGTCGTATTCGCCGAACCAGCCGTTGACGTGGATCGAGCTCACGCGCGCCGTGAGCCCGGCCTCGCGCATCAGCGCGGCGATGCGCTGCGCGGCCTCGAGCGGCAGCGGCGGCACGTCCTCGCAGTAGTCGATCGCGAGGTCGGTCTCGCGATAGGGCTGGTCGGACGCGAGCGCGCAGCCGGGGACCGCCGCAAGGATGCTGTCTTTGATGGCCTCGAGCTTTTTCCGTTTGGCCGCGCGCGCCGCTGCGTCGTCATGAAATCGCTTATGCAGCCTGCTCTCGGCAAGGAAGAAGTAGAACGCGCCGTTCTCGCCGACCACCGCGTCGACCGGCCACATGCGCGCGATATGGTCGCACCAGCCCGCCGGCCGCCCGGTCACGGGCACCACCCGCTTGCCGGCGCGCTTGAGCGCCTCGAGCGCCGCGTAGGCCGCGGCCGTGAGGCTGCCGCGCGTGGTGAGCGTCCCGTCGATGTCGACGAGCACGCTCGTCACGCGCCGGGCGTCGAGCGCCTCGAGCGGCTTCATCCGCCGAGCACCCCGGCGACGCGCGCGCGCTGCGCCGGGGTCATCAGCAGCCCGGCCTTGGTGCGCCGCCACAGCGCGTCCTCGGCGGTGCGCGCCCATTCGCGGTCGACGAAATAGCGCAGCTCGCGCTCGGTGAGGCCGGCGCCGTAGTCTTCGCCGAGATCGCCCTCGGCCACCACGGCGTGCGCCTGCGCGCCATGGCGCCGGAAGATGCCGCGCAGCGTCGCCTCGGGAAGCCGCGGGTAGCGCGCGAAGAACTCGTCTCTCGCCTGCACGCGGCTCGCGCCGCCGAAATCGCTGCCCGGCATGGGCGAGCGGCCGGTCCACGCCGGCTTGAGGCCGGGAAAGTAGGGCGCGAGCCGTTCCATCGCCTGCTCGGCGAGCCGCCGGTAGGTCGTGATCTTGCCGCCGAACACCGAGAGGACCGGCGCCGCGCCGCCCGCGTCGTCCACGCGCAGGGTGTAGTCGCGCGTCACCGACGAGGGATCGGCGGAGCCGTCGTCATACAGGGGCCGCACGCCCGCGTAGCGCCACACCACGTCCTCGGGGCGCGCCGGCCTCGCGAGATAGCGGTTCACCGCGCGGCACAGGTACTGCGCCTCGGCATCGCTCGCCGCAGGGCGCTCGGGCTTGTCCTGCGGCACGTCGGTGGTGCCCACCAGGGTGTGAGCATCGCCGTAGGGGATCATGAACACCACGCGCCGGTCGTCGTTCTGCAGGATGAAGGCGTGGTCACCCTCGTAGAGCCTGGGCAGCACGATATGGCTGCCCTTCACCAGGCGCACCGCATCGCGCGAGCTCTGCGCCAGGCGCTCGTTCAGCACCTGCTTCACCCAGGGGCCGGCGGCGTTGACGATGGCCTTTGCGCAAACCACTTCCCCGCTGGAAAGCCGCGCCCGCCAGAGCCCGCCCTCGCGCTGCGCCGAGAGGCATTCGCTGCGCGTGCGGATGACGGCACCGAGCTCGCGGGCGCTTGCCGCGTTGGCGATCACCAGGCGCGAGTCGTCCACCCTGCAGTCGGAGTAGATGAAGCCGTGCCTGAGCTCGGGCTTCAGCCCCGAGCTGAACGGCGGCGCGTCGAGCCGCACCGCATGCGAGCCGGGGAGGCTCGTGCGCCGGGCGAGGTGATCGTAGAGAAACAGCCCGGCACGGATCATCCAGCGCGCTCGCAGCTCCGGCACGTGCGGCATGACGAAGCGCGCCGGCCACACCAGGTGCGCGGCGATGCGCAGCAGCACCTCGCGCTCGGCGAGCGCCTCGGCGACCAGCCGAAACTCGTACTGCTCGAGATACCTCAGCCCGCCGTGGATCAGCTTGGAGGAGGCCGACGAAGTCGCGGCGGCGAGGTCGTCCTTTTCCGCGAGCAGCACCGCGAGCCCGCGGCCGGCGGCATCGCGCGCGATGCCGGCGCCGTTGATGCCGCCGCCGATGACGAGGAGGTCGTAGCTCACCGCGGGGCACTATAGCGGAGTGCCCCGCGGGACGCGAAAACGAGGGGTTTCTAGGTGCTGCTGGCTTTCTTGAGGTTCTCGAGCTTCAGGACCCTGACCTGGACTTCCGGATTGCCCTTGGACTGGCTGCGCTCGTTCACATGCTGCTGGCGCCGGATCTTCTCAAACGTTTTCCGCACGTCCGTATCGAAGCTCGGGCGGTAACGGAACGAAGAATCGAGGATGCGTTTCATTCGGCTCTCCTGAACGCTGGGCGACTGCATTGTTTCAGCCCCGGACAGCGAACCTTGCAAGCGCGACTCTAGTCTTGCCGGACTAGCGCGATCTACCGTGGAACGTTACCTCGTAGAGGCCTTTCGACAGGCGTCAATTTTTCTTGACGGGGCTTCTTCGACGCAACTGGTGCCCACGGGCGGGGTGATTTTCGTCCGTCCCCGGGATGCCGGTCGGCGCACGATCTCGCGCTCGTTGAACTGCGCCAGCGCGTCGCCGGAGGGGCAATCTCCTTCACCCTGAAGCGCCCGAAGTGCGCGCTTGCCTCCGGGATTTCGGCGAGCATCGCCGTGGTGATCGGTTCGAGCCGGGTATTCGACGAGGGCGTCAACATCCCGAGAAGCAAGCGCTGCGACGTCATCAGCCGAATGATACTCGCGGCAGCCAGAGCGCGAGGTCGGGAAAGAGATAGAGCAGCAGCACGAGCAGCAGCATCATCGCGAGGAACGGCAGCGTGCCGACGATGACCTCGGTAATCAGGCCTTCCTTGCGGATGCCCTGCACCACGTACAGGTTCATTCCCACCGGCGGCGTGATGAGCGCGAGCTCGCACATAATCACGAGGTAAATGCCGAACCAGACCGGATCGATCTTGAGCGCAACGACCAGCGGCACCACGATCGGGATGGTGCCGATCATCATCGCCAGCGCGTCGAGGAAGCTGCCGAGGATGAGATAGAAGATCGTCAACACCACGAGCATTTGCCCCTGCGAGGCGCCGAGGCCGGAGACGAACGCGGAGAGCGCCTGCGGCACGCCCAGCAGCCCGAGGACGAAGTTGAGGAAGAACGCCGCCGCCGCGATGAGCATGATCATCGCGGTGACCGACACCGTGGTGACGAAGCACTCGTGCAGCATCCTCACCGACAGCGTGCCGAAGGCGGCGCACAGCGCCAGCGACAGCGCCACGCCGAGCGCGGCGGACTCGGTCGGCGTCGCCCAGCCGAGGTAGATGCTACCCATCACCACGACGAAGATGAGGATCGGCGGGACGAGGCCGCCGAGCCGCCGCAGCCGCACGCCGAGCGGCGCCGGCGCCTCCACGGCCCCTGCGAGCGCAGGCTTCCACCAGCAGGCGAGGATGATCACCAGCATGAAGAGCGCCGTGAGCAGCACGCCCGGGATCACGCCCGCCGCGTAGAGCCGGCCGACCGATGTGTTGGTCATCGCGCCATAGACGATCATGTTAATCGAGGGCGGGATGAGGATGCCGAGGGTCGCGCCCGCGGCGATCGTGCCGAGCACCAGCCGCGGATCGTACTGGCGGCCCTTGAAGGCGGGGATCGCGACCGTGCCGATCGTGGCCGCCGTCGCCACTGAGGAGCCCGACACGGCGGCGAACATCGCCGAAGCGCCGATATTGGTGTGCAGGAGCCCCCCGGGCAGCGGGTTGAGCCAGTCGGCGAGCGAGCGGTACATGCGGTCGGTGAAGCCGCCGCGCACCAGCAGCTCGCCGAGCAGCACGAACAGCGGGATCGCCACCAGCACGAAGTTGTTGGTCGCGCCCCAGTACTGGGTGCCGAACTCGAGCGTCGCGGGCCAGCCGAGGTAGAGCATGGCGCCGAGCATGCTGAGGGCGAACATGACGAACGCCACGTGCAGGCCGATCGCCATAAGCGCGAGGAGCAGCACGAAGCCGACGCCGGCGATGGTAATGTCGATCATCGCGGCTCCGCGCGCGCCTTGAGCTCGGCCTCGAGCTCCTCCTCAGCACTCACCGGGCCGTAGAGCCGGTTGAGTTGCGCCGAGCCGCGCGCGCAGAGCACCACCGCGTGCACGGCGTAGGCCAGCGCGATCGCCGCGAAGAGCAGCAGGCCGAGGAGCCACAGGCTCTGCGGCTGCCACAGCGGAGTCTGCAGCGGGTTGGTGGCGACGCTCTTGAACTCGAGCGATTCCATCAGCACCACGCTGCCGCGCCACGCCGCGAACAGGGCAAAAACCGCGAGCGCCGCCATCGCGAGGGCGTTGAGGAAGCGCTGCAGCGCGCGCGGCATGCGCACCAGGAAGACGTCGATGCGCGTGTGGCCGCGCACCGCCATGGTGTAGGAGGCGCCCACGGTGGCGGTGATCGCCAGCACGTAGCCGCCGATGTCGTCCACGCCGTGGAAGGAGAAGGCGAAGAGCTTGCGCCCGACGATCTCCACGGTGACGGCGAACGAGAGTACGAGCACCCCCCAGCCGCAGGCGATCGCGGCCCAGCGCGCGAGCGGCTCGACGACCCTGCTGACCGGGTTGTCCATGGCTTTCCCCGTGCCGGCGCTAGTCGATGCGGTAGCCGCGCGTCCTGCCGACCGTCGCGTTCCAGGTATCGCTGCACTTGGGATCGACCCTGTTGCAGGTCTGCTTCCACAGCGGCAGCACCGCAGCGGTCACCGCCGACTTGACCTTGTTGGCGTCCTCGGCGGTGACGTTGACGAGCTGCATCTTGAAGCGCACGCCCTCTTTGCACGGCTCGCGGCCAACGTTGCAGTTGATCGCGTCGTCGTTCACGGTTTCGGCGAGCGCCCACATCTGCTCCTCCATCTTCCGGAACTCGGCGGCGAGCTTCGCCTGCGCCTCCGGCGTGTACTTCTTCCAGTATGCGAGGTTCATGAAATGCCCCTGCACCGACCCGGAGACGGCAAGGGGGTAGAAGTGGGTCGTGACCTCGGGCCATTTGCCGGTGTTGCCGGAGGTGGGCGAGGTGACGGCGCAGTCCGCGACGCCGCGCTGCAGCGCCGGATAGACCTCCGAGAACTGCAGCGTCACCGGCGTGCCGCCCACGTGCTGCACGAGGGCCGCCATCGACGGGGTGAACACCCGCACCTTGAGCCCCCGGAGATCCTCGATACCCCTCACCGGCTTGTTGCAGTAGAACACCTGCGGGCCGAACGGCCACAGCGTCATCACCTTGGCGTTGAAGCGCGACTGCAGCCGCTGGTCGAAGGCTTCGCGGTAGGCGTTCACCGCCTGGCGCAGGTCCTTCATGTTGGTGGAAACGCCGATCAGGTCGAGCCCCTCGAAGAACGGGTCGTCGCGCGAGGCCATGCCGATCTGTACGCTCATGACGTCGAAGGTTCCCGAGCGCAGCAGCCGCAGCGCGTCCGCGGCCTGGACGTTGAGGACGTCCATCGGGTTGTAGTTGACGCTGAGTGCGATGCCGGTGGTCTTCGGCAGCTGCACGAAGAACGGCTTCTCGATCAGGTCGACGTGCTTGGTGTTAGAAGAGAAATTCCCGGCGATGCGGATCGTCGTCGGGTTCTGCGCCCGGACAGGCGCGAGCGACAGGGCGAGCGCGGTTGCGGTTGCGGTGCAGATCAGCAGCTTCATAAAGCCTCCCGTGGCTGGCATCGACAACAGTCAGTGTAAATGGCGGCGCATGCCGACGTCGCACGCCGCCGCCTTGAAGTACATCTCCCGATAAAAAGGTTCGAGGCGCCTCGCCTCTGCGCCGGCGCGCTCGAGCGTCGAGCGGCGCGCCTCCGTCAGCGCGCGCGCCTCGGCGCGCAGCGACTTTTCGTCCACCGAGGCGACGCGGCCGTCCTCGTAGAGCACGCGCCCGTCGACGATGGTGCAGCGCACGGAGCTGCCGTCCTCGCAGAACACGAGCTGGCGTCGCAGGTCGTTGAGCGGCGTGAACGCCGGCGTGTCGAGGTCGAGCAGGATAAGGTCGGCGGCGAAGCCAGGCGCGAGCTGCCCGATGCGCTGCGCGCGGCGCATGGCGCGTGCGCCGCCGCGCGTCAGCGCCGCAAGCATCTCGGCCGCGACCGGCCAGTCCCGGTACTCGGGCGACCCTAGGGTCTGCAGCAGGGCGGCGGTCTTGGCGACGAACCACATGTTGGCGGTGTCGTCGGTGCTCATCTCGTCGCTGCCGAGGCAGATCGGCACGCCGGCCGAGCGCAGCAGGTAGTAGGGCATGACGCCGCTGCCGAGCCGCAGGTTGCATACCGGGTTGTGCGCGACCGTGCAGCCGCTGCGCGCGAGCAGCGCGGCGTCGCGCTCGTCGATCCAGACGGCGTGGATCACCATCATGCGCTCATCGAGCAGGCCGAGCTCGTGCACGTAGCGCACCAGCGACTTGCCGTACTTCGACTCGCCGAGCACGCGCTGCAGCTTGGTCTCGAGGATGTGGACATTGAACGGCAGGTCGTGGCGCCTGGAAAGCTCGGCCAGCGCGGCGAAATACTCGGGCGTGACGCGCTGCGGCGCCGAGCAGGACACCGCTGCGGCGAGCCGCCCGCCGGCCCGACCGTGCCAGCGCTCGACGAGGTGCGCGTACAGCGCGAGCAGCTCCTCGCCCGACTGGCGCGGCACACTCTCCATCGCGCGGCGCTCCGCCTGCGGGAGCAGCTCGGCGAGGTAGGGGTATTTCTCGTACTCGACCACGTCCGGCTGGTCGATGGCCACGGTCGCGCGGATGCCGCAGTCCTCGTAGGCGCGCATGATGGCGTCGATCGAATCGGGGCTCGCGACGGGCACGTGGTAGGCGTCGTCGTGCACGGCAGTGACTCCGCGGCGCAGCATCTCGAGGGCGCCGAGAAGGGTGCGCACGTAGGCGAGGCGCCCGGCATCACCGTCGGCGGCGAACGGCGGCACCTCGTAGAGCATGAAGAGCTCGAGCGGCAGCCCGGGCAGGTAGCCCTTCATCAGGTTGCCGGGCGAGTGGAAGTGCGCGTTGACGAGGCCCGGCATGGCGAGGAGCCCTTCGGCCTCGATCACGCGATCGAAGCGCCGCCCTGCCGCGGCGCCGGGACCGATCTGGCTGATCTCGGCGCCTTCGATCACGATGTCGGCGCGCGGCCATTCGCGGTCCGCGCTGTCGAGGGTCAGCACGCGCGCGTTGCGCACGAGAAGCGAGCTCATGTCAGGCGCGCCATGCCGCGAGCACGGCGTCCAGCGCAGGCGAAGCGGCGTCGGAGTTGGCGAGCGCCACCAGCGCGCGGCGGCGCGACGTTTCGATGGCGAGGAGGGCGCGCCACCCTGGGTTCGCGCCGTGGTGGCCGATGAGGACGCGGCCGCCCCCAAGCGGTTCGATTTCATAGCCGAGCCCGTAGGCGGCCCACAGCCCGTCGGCGCGCTTCGTGCTCACGCTTGATGCGCCGAGCATCGCGACGGTGCGCGGCGCGAGCAGGCCACGGCCCGGCGGCTCGCCGCGCGGCCCGTCGAAATGCGCGGCCGCGAAGAGCGCGAGATCCCCGGCGGTGGTGAAAAGGCCGGCGGCCGCCGCAGCGGCGTAGCGGTAGAAGGGCAGCGCGCCGCCTTCCTCGTCGTGGCCGCAGGCCGCTTCGTTCGCAAGCGGTGAGTCCTGGTCGAAGCTCGTTCGCCGCATGCCGAGCGGCTCGAGAACGCTGCGCGCCATGTGCTCGGCGAAGCGCTCGCCGGTGAGCTCTTCGAGCGCCCGCGCGAGCAGCGCGTAGCCGCCGCCGGAATAACGGAACGCGCTTCCCGCGGGCTCGACCGCCCGCACCTGCAGTGCGGTGGCGGCGCGGCCGGGCTCGAGGCCCGGGATGTCCGGCAGCGACAGGCCGGCCGTATGGCTGAGCACGCGGCGCACGGTGATGCTCGAGTGATCGAAAGGGCTTCCCGGCAGGCATCCGGCCGGCAGATAACGCTCGATTGGAACATCGAACTCGACGCGCTGCTGCTCCCAGAGGCGCGCGATCGCCCACGCGGTCGCGCATTTCGCGAGGGAGGCGGCCTGGAAGACCTGGAGCGCCGAAAGCGGCGCGCGCGCTGCGCGATCGGCGAGTCCGAACGCGCGCACGTCGGCGATCTCGCCGTCTTCGACCAGCGCGAGGGCGAGGCCGGGCGGCGTGCCGCGGCGGACGTGCTCGCTCGCGATCTCGAGGACACGCTCGCCGAGCTGCGTCGCGAGCATGCGCTAGCCCGCGAAACCGAACATGCGGCCGCAGCCGGCGAGGGCGCGCGTCGCGCGTGTTGCTGCCGAAGATGGCGATCGCATCCGGCCGCGCGCGGGTGCAGTGCGATGCGGCTTCACCCAGCCCTTCGCGCCTGACCTCGACCATGGCGAAGCTCCGCCAGCGCGAGGCGGCGAACGGGTGCGACGGTCATGGATGGATTCCCTCCCTCGAGCGGAGAGCATACAATCATGTATACAATGTGTCAATCTAATGTCTACAATAGTGCGTACAATATGTCCGTGAAACCGCGCGGCCACCGCCCGACGATCGTCGACATCCACGACCGCATCCTCAGTGCGATCCTCGAGCACCGGGTCCTGCCCGGCACCCAGCTGGTCGAGGAAAAGCTGGCGGCGATCTTCGGCGTGAGCCGCACCAAGATCCGCCAGGCGATCACGCGGCTCGCTCACGACCGCATCGTCACGGTGCACCGCAACCGCGGCGCCTTCGTGTCGAGCCCGAGCGTCGCAGAGGCGCGCGAGGTGTTCGAGGCCCGGCGCCTGATCGAGCCGTGGCTCGCCGCCAAGCTCGCGGCCACCGCCACGTCCGAGCATGTGCGGCGCCTGCGCGAGCACGTCGCGCTCGAGTCGCACGCACGCCGCACGAGCGACCAGCGCGCGATCATTCGGCTCTCGGGCGAGTTCCACCAGCACATCGCCGAGATGGCGGACAACGCGCTGCTCGCCCGCACCCTTCGCGAGCTGGAGTCGCTTACCTGCCTGGTCATCATCCTGTACGACTCGCCCGACGTGCCCTCCTGCCCGTACCAGGAGCACAGCGAACTCATCGACGCGATCGAGCGCCACGATGCCCAGGCCGCCGCGCAGGGAATGCTCGAGCACCTGAACCACGTCGAACACGCGCTCGACCTGCGCGAGACGCCGGCGCGCGAAGTCGATCTCGAGGCGGCGTTCGCCTGATGCCGGCTCAAGGAGACGCGATGCGAATCCTGGTCGTGAACTCGAATACTTCCGATATCGTCACCGAGAAAGTGGCGCGTGCGGCGCGCGCGACGGCGTCCCCGGGCACGGAGATCCTGGCGGTTACCGGGACCTTCGGCGCGCGCGTCATCGGCACGCGCGCCGAGAACGCGATCGCCGAGCATTCGACGATCGCGCTTGCCGCGCGGCATGTGGCGGGATGCAATGCCGTCATGGTTGCGGTGTCCTACGACACCGGCGTGCGCGGGGCGCGCGAGCTGCTCGCGGTTCCAGTGGTCGGCATGACCGAGGCGGGGTTGCACACCGCCTGCATGCTGGGGGGGCGGATCGGCATTGTCACCTTCGGCCGGCGGGTGCTGCCGCTGTACCAGGAGGTGGTTGCTGGCTACGGCCTTGCCGGGCGCGTTGCCGGCTGGCGGATGCTGGAGAGCACTGCCGCGTACGGGCGCGGCGCGCATCCGGAGCTCGACCGCGAGATCGTCGCGGCCGCAGCCGATCTCATCGAGCGCGACTACGCGGAAGTCGTGCTGCTCACCGGGGCGGTGATGGCCGGCGTACCGGCGCGCCTGCAACCCCAGGTTGCGGTACCGATGGTCGATTGCGTGGTGAGCGGCGTGCGCCAGGCGGAGCTGCTGGCGCGGCTCGGACTGCCGAAGGCACGCGCCGGCAGCTACGCCGCGCCCGCCGGGCGCGAGCTCGTCAACGTCGACGAGGCAATCGCGCGCGCGTTCGCGGGCAGGCCATAGTGGTCTCGCGCGACAACGCGCTGCTGCGCGGCCACGGCCGGTTCCGCTATTCGCCCATCGTAAAGCGTCGCGCATTCGCCTGGCCGGCGGGCAAGCGGCTCGGCGTGTACGTGGCGCTCAACCTCGAGCACTACGCGTTCGGCGAGGGGCTCGTCGAGGAGCTCGTGCCGGGGATGCCGCAACCCGACGTGCTCAACCATTCATGGCGCGAGTACGGCAACCGGGTCGGCGCTTGGCGCCTGGCGCGCCTATTCGATGAGCTGCAAATACCCGCGACGATCCTCGTCAACTCCGACCTTTATGCCCACTGCCCGGAGCTCGTCGCCGCTTTCCGCGCCCGTGGCGACGAGATCGCCGCGCACGGCCGCACAAATTCCGAGCGGCAAAGCGGCCTCACCGAGGACGCCGAGCGCGCGCTCATCGCCGAGGCGACCGAGCTCATCGCGCGCCACGAGGGCAAGCCGCCGGTGGGCTGGCTCGGGCCCTGGGTCGCCGAGACGCCGCGCACCCCCGACCTGCTGCACGAATGCGGCTACGAGTACCTGCTCGACTGGTGCGCCGACGATCAGCCGATCTGGCTGAAGACGCGCAACGGGCGCATCCTCGCCGTGCCTTACCCGCAAGAGCTGAACGACTCGAGCGCGATCATCGGCAGGCGCTCGGGCGCGGCGGAGTTCGCCGACATGATCGTCGATCAGTTCGACGAAATGCTTGAGCAGTCCGCCAACCAGTCACTGGTGATGGGAATCGCGCTGCACGCGTACATCGTCGGCCAGCCGTTCCGCCTGCGATGCCTGCGCCGCGCGCTGCGGCACATCGCCCGGCACGGCGAGTCCATCTGGATGACCAGCGCCGGCGCCGTGGCGCGCCATTACGCCGCCGTCGGCGCCTGAAGCAGATGGAGGAGCGAAAGCGCCACCTGGCCGGCGCGGCGCGCCAAGCGGACCCTCGCGAGTCCGTCCCTCGCTACTTCTTGCGCAGTTTGCGGATCGCCGCGAGCTGCGCGGCGAGCATCGCGAGCTCGCCCTCGACCACCGCCACTTCGGCCTTGTCCTTTGCCTTGGCGCGCGCCTCCTCGGCGCGCTTGAGCGCCTCGTTCGCCTTGGCCTCGTCGAGGTCGTGGCCGCGGATCGCGGTGTCGGCGAGCACCGTGATCACCTTGGGCTGCACCTCGAGGATGCCGCCGGCGACGAAGATGAGCTGCTCCTCGCCGCCGCCCGCCGGGGTGATGCGCACCGCGCCGGGCTTGATGCGCGTGATGAGCGGCGTATGGCGCGGGTAGATGCCGAGCTCGCCCGCCTCGCCGGGCAGGACGACGAATTCTGCCTCGCCCGAGTAGATCGCCTCTTCGGCGCTGACGACGTCGATATGGATGGTATTTGGCATTACTGGAGCGTCTTCGCCTTTTCGAAGGCCTCCTCGATGGGTCCCACCATGTAGAACGCCTGCTCGGGAAGCGTGTCGCACTCGCCGTTGACGATCATCTTGAAGCCCTTGATGGTGTCCTTGAGCGCGACGTACTTGCCGGGCGTGCCGGTGAAGTTCTGCGCCACCGTGAACGGCTGCGACAGGAAGCGCTGGATCTTGCGCGCGCGCGCCACCGCCTGCTTGTCCTCGGGGGAGAGCTCGTCCATGCCGAGGATCGCGATGATGTCGCGCAGCTCCTTGTAGCGCTGCAGCGTCGCTTGCACCGCGCGCGTGGTGTTGTAGTGCTCTTCGCCGATGGTGTTGGGGTCGACCTGCCGCGAGGTCGAGTCGAGCGGATCCACCGCGGGGTAGATGCCGAGGGATGCGATGTCGCGCGAGAGCACCACCGT
>Ga0114945_10000290_pt1 | contig 31872 bp, 30 predicted proteins | sample OV2TP3_FD_87194 | JGI IMG/M metagenome (GOLD analysis project Ga0114945, IMG submission 87194) | Hot spring microbial communities from Beatty, Nevada to study Microbial Dark Matter (Phase II) - OV2 TP3 | ecosystem: Environmental > Aquatic > Thermal springs > Hot (42-90C) | place: USA: Beatty... | reverse complement strand
GCGCTGCACCGGCTGCAGGCGGCGGCCGGGACCGAGGTGCCGGTGCGCGTGCGCACGGCGCTGGTCACCGCGCGCAGCGCCCCGGCGCACGAGCGCGCGGTGAGGACGCTGATCGACTGGAACATCGCGGTGGACGAGGCGATGTTCCTCGGGGGCCTGGACAAGGGCGAATTCCTGAGGAGCTTCGAGCCCGACATCTACTTCGACGACCAGCGCGGGCACGTGGAATCGGCGCAGCAGCACGTCGCCACCGGCCACGTGCCCTTCGGGGTCGCCAACCTCGCGAGGAGCTCGCCATGAAGGCCATCAAGTACACGCTCTACGGCGCAGGCGTGCTCGTCCTGCTCGCCGCGCTCGCGCTCGGCGCCGCGGTCGCGATCGTGGACGGCGCCTTCGTCAAGTCGCGCCTCGAGCGCATGATGAAGGAGAAGAACCGCACCCTCGCGATCGAGGGCGTGCCGGCGCTGAAGCTCTTCCCGGTCGCGGGGATCACCCTCGGCAAGACCTCGCTCTCCGAGCCGGGGAGCAGTCAGACGTTCGTCGCGCTCGAGTCGCTCGACGTGGCGGTACGGGTGATGCCGCTCCTCTCCGGAGAGATCGCGATCCAGACGCTCAAGCTGTCGGGACTTACCGCAAACGTCATTCGACGCAAGGATGGCCGGATGAACTTCGATGATCTCGCGGGCGAAGCCCGCGAGACGCGCGAAGCGCAGGGGCCGCCGCCTCTGCTGAGGATCGCCGAGATGGACGCGCAGCGCGTACAGATCAACTACCGCGACGAGGCGACGGGAAGGGAGCTTGCGCTTTCGGACTTTTCGCTCAAGGCCGGCCAGCTCGACGGCGCCTCTCCCGGCCCGGTGAGCCTCTCGGCGCGCCTCACAGGCAAGCGCCCGGAGGTGGACCTCGCGGCGCAGGCGGGCGGTGCGCTGCGCTTCGACCTCGCGCGCTCCGAAATAGGCCTCGAGGGCTTCTCGGCGAAGCTCAAGGGGCGGGCCGACCGCGACGCGGTGAACGCGGAGCTCTCGGCGCCCAAGCTCGAGATCACGCCTGCGCGGGCGGGGGGCGAGGCGATCACCGGCTTCGTGCAGGTGAAGGGACCGCAGCGCAGCGTGGACGCGAAGCTGCGCATCGCGGCGGTGCAGGGCACGGCCGCCGACCTCTCGATCCCGGGACTCGCGCTCGAGCTCGACGCCAGGGCGGCGGGCCAGGCCGTGAAGGCGAAGCTGGAGGGCGCGCTCAAGGCCGACCTGCGCAACGAGCGGCTGCAGGCGGATCTCGCGGGGAAGCTCGACGACTCGACCATCAAGGCGAAACTTGCGGCGACGAAGCTCGCCCCGCTCGCGGCCAGCTTCGAGCTGAGCGCGGACCGCCTGGATCTCGACCGCTACGCGCCGCCGAAGAAGGAGGCGGGCAAGCCCGGGGAGCCGATCGATCTCTCCGGGCTCAAGGGACCCACCGTGAACGGCAAGCTGAGAATCGGCGCGCTCACCGCGCGCCGCGTGAAGCTCTCGGACGTGAAGGCGGAGCTCAAGCTCGCCGGGGGCAGGCTCGAGGTCGCGCCGCACTCGGCAGCGCTGTACGGCGGGACCACCTCGGGGAGCCTCACCGCGGACGCGAACGGCAACCGCGTGACGCTCAAGGAGACGGCGAAGGGCGTCAACGTGGGGCCGCTGCTGCGCGACGCCGCGGGGCAGGACCGGCTCGAGGGCCGGGCGAACGTGAACCTCGACGTGGCCACGGCCGGCGCGAGCGCCGCGGCGATGAAGAAGGCGCTCGGCGGCAAGGCGAACGTGGAGCTGCGCGACGGCGCGGTGCGCGGCTTCGACCTCGCGGCGTCCTTCCGCGACGTCAAATCGGTGCTCGGCTCGAAATCGGCGAAGGGCGAGGACAGGTCGAAGAAGACCGACTTCTCCGAGATCACCGCGAGCTTCGACATCAAGGGGGGCGTGGCGCGCAACGACGACCTGCAGGGCAAGTCGCCGTTCCTGCGCCTCACCGGCGCGGGCAACCTCGACATCGGCAACAACGCCATCGATTACCTCGCGAAAGCGACGCTCGTGGCGACCTCCAGGGGCCAGGGGGGTGCGGACACCTCGAGCCTCGCCGGAGTCACGGTGCCGGTGAAGCTCACCGGGGCGCTCGACAAGCCCGACTGGTCGATCGACTACGCGGAGCTCGCCGCGAAATCCGGCGTCGGCAAGGTGGTGGGGAAGATCGGCGAGGCGGCGGGCAGCGCTGCGGGCTCGGTGCGCGACAAGGTGCGCGGCCTGTTCGGCAGGTGAGCTAGAGCCGGCCTTCCTCCACGGCGTGGCAGGCGACGCGAGCTGCGCCATGCGCTGCCAGCTGCGGCCGTTCGGCCCGGCAGCGTTCGCTCGCATGCGGGCAGCGCGGGTGGAAGGCGCAGCCCGCGGGCGGCTCGAGCGGATTGGGCACCTCGCCCGCGACCGGCGTGCGCGCCTTGCCCGTCATCTCGAGATCGGGGACCGCATCGAGCAGCATGCGGGTGTAGGGGTGCCGCGGCCGCGCGAAGATCTCCTCGGCGGCGGCGATCTCCACCAGGCGCCCGAGGTACATGACGCCGATGCGGTCGGCGATGTGCGACACCACCGCGAGGTTGTGCGAGATGAAGAGGTAGGTGAGGCCGAGCCGCCCCTGGAGGTCGGTCATCAGGTTGAGGATCTGCGCCTGCACCGACACGTCGAGCGCCGAGGTGGGCTCGTCGCAGACCAGGAACTCGGGCTTGCCCGAGAGGGCGCGCGCGATCGAGATGCGCTGGCGCTGGCCGCCCGAGAACTCGTGCGGGTATTTTTCGGCGTCTTCCGCGGCGAGCCCGACTTGCTGCAGCAGCTCGGTGACGCGTGCATCGATCTGCGCCTCGGTCGAGGCGAGCCGCAGGACGCGCAGCGGCTCGGCGACGACCTCGCGCACGCGCCAGCGCGGGTTCAGGCTCGCGTAGGGATCCTGGAAGATCATCTGCATGCGGCGGCGCACCCGCCGGGCCGCCTCGCCCCGGTCGAGCGCCACGCCCTGGTACTCGATGCGGCCGCGCGAGGGCGCGTGCAGCCCCACGATGAGCCGCGCCACGGTGGACTTGCCGCAGCCGGACTCGCCCACCAGGGCGAGCGTTTCGCCGCGACGGACCTCGAACGACACCCCGTCCACGGCGTGCAGGATCTGGCGCGGCAGGCGCTCGGTGACGCGATTGAGCCAGGGGCGCGAGACGTCGAAGTCGCGGCCGAGGTCCTGCAGCCTGAGGAGCGCCTCAGCCATGCAGCCAGCAGGCGGCGCGGTTGGCGCCCGCCGCGAGGAGCTCGGGCCGCTCGCGCAGGCACCGCTCCATGCGCCTGGGGCAGCGCGGGTTGAAGGCGCAGCCCGGCGGGATCGCGGTGAGGCGCGGCATCGCGCCTTCGATCTGGGCGAGGCGCGCGCGGCGCTTGCCCGCGCCGGCCCCGATCTTGGGGATCGATCCCATGAGCCCGACCGTGTAGGGGTGGCGCGGCGCGTGGATCACCTCGCGCACCGGGCCGATCTCCGCGAGACGCCCGGCGTACATCACCGCGACGCGGTCGGCGGTCTCGGCGATCACGCCCATGTCGTGCGTGATGAGCATCACCGCGGTGCCGTGCTCGCGCGCCAGGCGCTTGAGCAGCTGGATGATCTGCGCCTGGATCGAGACGTCGAGCGCGGTGGTGGGCTCGTCGGCGATCACCAGCCGCGGCTCGGCGCACAGCGCGAGCGCGATCACGACGCGCTGGCGCATGCCGCCCGAGAACTGGTGCGGATAATGCTCGATGCGGGCCTCGGGGGCCGGGATGCCGACCTCGCGCAGCAGCGCCAGGGCGCGGCCGCGCGCCTCGCGCGGCGACACCTCGAGGTGGGTGAGGATCGTCTCGCTGAGCTGGCGCCCCACCGTGTAGAGCGGGTTGAGCGAGGTGAGGGGGTCCTGGAAGATGGCGCCGATGCGCCGCCCGCGGATGCGGCGCATGGCCTCGTGAGGCAGCTGATCGATGCGCTCGCCCTCCAGCCGCACCTCGCCCGCCGCGATGCGCCCCGGGGGCTCGAGCAGCCCGATGATGGCCATTCCGGTGAGTGACTTCCCGGCGCCGGACTCGCCCACCACGCCGAGCACCTCGCCCGGCGCGATGGCGAAGGACACCCCGTCCACGGCCACCAGCGTGCCGCGGCGCGTCGGGAACTCGACCCGCAGGTCCCTGACTTCCAGCAGCGGCGTGCTCACCGGAGGCGCGGGTTGAGCGCGTCGCGCAGCCAGTCGCCCAGCAGGTTGACCGAGAGCACGAGGACGATGAGCGCGATGCCCGGGAAGACGGTGATCCACCACTCCCCGGAGAACAGGAAGTCGTTGCCGACGCGGATCAGCGTGCCGAGCGAGGGCTGCGTAGGCGGCACGCCGACGCCGAGAAACGACAGCGTCGCCTCGGTGATGATCGCCGTGGCGATGTGGATGGTGCCGATCACCAGCACCGGACCCATGACGTTGGGCAGCACGTGGTGCAGCATGATCGCGAACGGATGCCGCCCGATGACGCGCGCGGCCTGCACGTACTCCTTGTTGCGCTCGACCAGCGTAGAGCCGCGCACGGTGCGCGCGTACTGCACCCAGCCCGAGACGCCGATGGCGAGGATCAGCACGGGAATGGCGATCTCGCCGTGCCGGTCATCCGGCAGCGCGACGCGCGCCACGCCGTCGATGAGCAGCGCGATCAGGATCGCGGGGAACGAGAGCTGCACGTCGGCGACGCGCATGATCACCGCGTCGATGCGCCCGCCGACGTAGCCCGCGACCAGGCCGAGCGACACCCCGAGCACGAGCGCGAAGAGCACCGCCGCGAGCCCGACGCCGAGCGAGATGCGCGCGCCGTACATGATGGTCGAGAGCAGGTCGCGTCCCTGGTCGTCGGTGCCGAGGGGGGTCGCCGCGCTGCCCTCCGGCGTCCAGGCAGGCGGCCGGAAGGCGTCGTTCAGGCTCAGCGCCGCGGCGTCGAACGGGTTGGTGGGCGCGAGCCAGGGCGCGGCGAGCGCGGCCCCGACGCAGACCAGCGTCAGGACCGCCGCGGCGATCGTGACCGGGGAGCGCCGGAAGCGGTACGCGAGGTCGTGGTCCCAGATGCGCTCGAGCGCGGCGCGCATGCCTGCTAGTGCGCCGCCGCGCCGCGCTCGATGCGCAGGCGCGGATCCACCGCGTAGTAGAGCAGGTCCACCACGAGGTTGATGACCACGAAGAACAGCGCGATCAGGCACAGGTACGCCGCCATCACCGGGACGTCGGTGAAGGTCACCGCCTGGATGAAGAGCAGGCCCATGCCCGGCCACTGGAACACGGTCTCCGTGATGATGGCGAAGGCGATGACGGCGCCCAGCTGCAGCCCGGTGATCGTGATCACGGGGACCAGCGTGTTCTTGAGCGCGTGGCCGAAATGCACCGCCCGGTCGGAAAGCCCCCGCGCCCGCGCGAACTTGATGTAGTCGGTGCGCAGCACCTCCAGCATCTCGGAGCGCACCAGGCGCTGGATCAGCGCGATCTGGAACAGTCCCAGCGTGATCGAGGGCAGGATGAGCGCCTTCAGGCCCGAGGCCGTGAGCAGCCCGGTGCTCCACCACCCGAGCTGCACCGTGTCGCCGCGGCCGAAGGCGGGCAGCCAGCCCAGCAGCACCGCGAACACCAGGATGAGCAGGATGCCGACCAGGAACGTGGGGAGCGTGACGCCGACGAGCGACAGCGCAAGCAGCGCCTGCGAGAGCCACGAGTCGCGCTTGAGCGCCGTGTACACCCCCATGGAAACGCCGGCGACGAGCGCGAGCAGCGCCGCGCACAGCGACAGCTCCAGCGTCGCCGGCAGGCGCTCGACGATGAGCCTGGACACCGGCTGCACCTGCCGCAGCGAGAGCCCGAACTCGCCCTGCAGCGCATTGCCGACGAATCTCGCGTACTGGACGTAGAACGGCGCGTCGAGGCCCAGCATCCGGGTGACGCGCGCGCGGTCCTCCGGCGTCGCGTCCTGCCCGAGCATGAACACCACCGGGTCGCCTACGAAGCGGAACAGCGAGAACGCGATCAGCCCGACCGCGAGCATGACGAGAACCGCCTGGGCGAGGCGGCGCAGGATGAACGCGAGCATTCCTGAGAGAATGTTACCGCATGTCTTTCGCCGCCAAAATCGTCGACTGGCAGCGCCGCCGCGGGCGCCGCGATCTGCCCTGGCAGGGCACGCGCGATGCGTATCGCGTGTGGCTCGCCGAGATCATGCTGCAGCAGACGCAGGTGGCCACCGCGATCCCGTACTACGAGCGCTTCCTCGCGCGGTTTCCGGACGTCGCGGCGCTCGCCCACGCGCCGCTCGGCGAGGTGCTGCGGCTCTGGAGCGGCCTGGGCTACTACGCGCGCGCGCGCCATCTCCATGCCGCCGCGAGGGAGATCGCAAGGCGGGGCGCGTTTCCGCGCAGTCTGGAGGGGCTGCGCGCGCTCCCCGGAATCGGGCGCTCCACGGCGGCGGCGATCGCGGTATTCGCCTTCGGCGAGCGGGCCGCGATCCTCGACGGCAACGTAAAGCGCGTGCTGGCGCGCGTCTTCGGCATCGAGGGCGAGCGCGCCCAGTGGGCGCTCGCCGAGCGCCTGCTGCCTCGCAGCGGGGTACGCGCCTATACGCAGGGACTCATGGACCTGGGCGCCACGGTGTGCGTGCGCAGGAACCCGCGGTGCGGCCTCTGCCCGGCGGCGCGCGCGTGCCTCGCTCGGCGCGAAGGCCGCATCGCCGAGCTGCCGTCGCCGCGCCGGCGAAAGCCCCTGCCCGTGCGCCGCGCCACCTGGCTCGTGCTGCTCGCGGGCGGCCGCGTGCTGCTCGAGCGCCGGCCGCCGCGGGGCCTCTGGGGCGGCCTGTGGAGCTTTCCCGAGCTTCCCGCCGGCGCAGCGCCGCAGGCCCACTGCCGGCGCAGCCTCGGAGCGCAGCTGCGCTCGGTCCGGTCCCTGCCGGCGCTTGCGCACGCGTTCACCCACTTCCGGCTCGAGGCCCGGCCGCTGCGCTGCGACCTGCGCGGGGCACCTGCGGGCAACGGGCGCGCCTGGCTGCCGCTCGCCGCGGCTGCCAAGGCAGCCGTACCCGCGCCGGTGAGAGCGGTGCTGCTGGGCCTAGTCGGCGACCAGGCGCCGCAGCGCCTCTAGCCGGTCGGCGCCGTCCAGCTCGAGCAGACGCTGCTTCGCGGCAAGCGGCAGCGGCAGCATCTCGGCGAGCCGCGCGCTCACCCAGGCGCTCGAGTCGAGGCGATGCGGCTGCTCGAAGGCCGCGGGGTGCTGCTCGATGATGCGCTCGAGCAGCGTCACGCAGCGCGAGGCGGCCCCGGTAACCGGCGCGTCCGCATCCTCCGCCAGGAGCTCGATCGAGGCCCGGCTCAGGCCATCGGGCTGCACACTGCGCTCGAGAACGCGAAAGCGCCGCTCGCCGCGGGCCATGACCTGCAGGAGCCCCAGCTGCGGCATGTCCCACTGCACGATGCGCGCGAGGCAGCCGACCTCCCACGGCGTGGCGGGCGCGCCGACCTCGGCGCCTTCGCGGATGAGGCAGACGCCGAAGGGCGAGCCCTCGCGCAGGCAGGCCTTGGCCATCTCCAGGTAGCGCTGCTCGAACAGGCGCAGCGGCAGCAACCCCCCCGGGAAGAGGACGGCGTTGAGCGGAAAGAGCGGGACCCCGGCGGGCGTCATCGGGGCGCGTCGCCGGCGAGCGCGCGGTGGCGCACCAGCACGCGCCACTGCCCGCCGAAGGCGCGCGCAAGGCGCTCCGCGAGGTACACCGAGCGGTGGCGGCCGCCGGTGCAGCCGATCGCCACCGTGACATGGCTGCGGTGGTCGCGCGCCATCTCGGGCAGCCAGCGCCCGAGGAACGCCTGCAGGTCGCCGAAGAATCGCTGCACCGTCGCGTCGTGCTCGAGAAACTCGGCCACCGCGGCGTCGTGCCCGGTCAGCTCGCGCAGCCCCGGCTGGTAGTGGGGATTGGGCAGCATGCGCGCGTCCACCACCCAGTCGGCGTCCAGCGGGATGCCGTCGCGAAAGGCGAACGACTCGAAGGTGAGCGTGAGCGCCCCGCCCGCCAGGCCGAGCAGGTCCTTGATCCAGTGGCGCAGCGCCTTGGGCTGCAGTGCGCTCGTGTCGATGCGATGCCCCAGCTCGGCCACGCCGGCGAGCAGCGCGCGCTCGCCCTCGATCGCCTCGGCGAGCGTGAGGCCGGCCCCGGCGAGCGGGTGCCTGCGCCGCGTCTCGGCGAAGCGCCGCAGCAGCGCCGCGGCGCTCGCCTCCAGGTAGAGGATGCGGCAATCGGTGCCGCCCGCCTTGAGCGCGCCAACGCGCTCGGGCAGCGAGGCGAGCGCAGCGCTCCTCGCATCCACGCTCACGGCGATGCGCTCCTGCCCGGCCTGCGAGAGCAGCTCCAGCACCTCGCCGAGCAGCGTCGCCGGCAGGTTGTCCACGCAGTAGTAGCCGGCGTCCTCGAGCACGTCGAGGGCGATGCTCTTGCCCGAGCCCGAGAGGCCGCTGACGAGGACGAGCTGCAGCTGAGCTAGCCCTCGCCCCGCATGGCGCGCTTCTGCCGGGCGACGAACTCGGCGGTCGAATCGATGCCGCGCAGCTGCAGGATGTAGTTGCGCACTGCGGCCTCGAGCAGCACGGCGAGGTTGCGTCCCGCCGCCACGGGGATGACCACCTTGCGCACCGGAACGTCCAGGATCTCGTCGGCGAGCTGCGCGAGCGGCAGCCGCTCGGCGGCGTCGCGCGCCCCCGCGGCCCCCGGGCGCTCGAGGTGCGCGACGAGCTTCAGCTTCATCTTGGGCCGCACCGCGGTCTCGCCGTAGATGGCGCGAATGTTGATGAGCCCCAGCCCACGCACCTCGATGAAGTCCTTGAGCAGCGCCGGGCAGCGGCCCTCGAGCGTGGTCGGCGCGATGCGCGAGATCTCGACCACGTCGTCGGCCACCAGGCCGTGGCCGCGGCTGATCAGCTCCAGACCCAGCTCGCTCTTGCCCACGCCCGAGTCCCCGGTGATGAGCACGCCCACACCGAGCACGTCCATCAGCACGCCGTGCCGCTCCACGGTGTCGGCGAGCTTCTTCGCGAGGTAGCGTCCGAGCTTCTCGATGACCCGGGCCGCCGATGCCGGGCTGGTGAGCACCGGCGTGCCCGCGCGCGCCGCCGCCTCGATGAGCTCGCCGAAGGGCTGCACCCCGTCGGCGAACACCACCGCCGCCGGGCCGGCGCCGACCAGCCGCGCGGCGAACTCGGCGCGGCGCGCCGCGTCGTAGCGCTCCGCGAGCCCGGCCTCGTAGCGGCCGATGACCTGGATGCTGTTCGGGTGAGTGAGGTTGAGGTGGCCGATCAGCGCGGCCTGCGCGGCCGCCTCGCGCCGCACCGCGGTGCTGCCGTCGCGCCCGGCGACCCAGGCGAGCGAGAGCGCCTCGCGGTTGTCCTCATGCAACTGCGTGACGTCGACCTGCAGCATCCGGCTGCCATGCGACGACGAGCTGGTGCAGCGCCGCGGCGTCCGGCGCCGCCGCCATGGCCTCGCGCAGCGCGCGGTCGCTGAACATCTGCGCCAGCTCGGACAGGATCTCGAGGTGCTTCTCGGTCGCCTGCTCCGGCACCAGCAGCGCGAACACGAGCTGCACCGGCTTGCCGTCGGGCGCATCGAACGGCACCGGCCGCGCCAGGCGCACGAGCGCGCCGAGCGCGTCCTTCAGCCCCTTGATGCGGCCGTGCGGGATGGCGACGCCCTGCCCCAGGCCGGTCGAGCCGAGCCGCTCGCGGGCGAACAGGCTCTCGAACACCAGCCCGCGGGAGAGGCCGTGGTGGTTCTCGAACAGCAGCCCCAGCTGCTCGAACAGGCGCTTCTTGCTCGACACGGCGAGGTCGGGCAGCACGTCGGAGGCGGGCAGGAGCTTGGCGACCTGGCTCATCGGGAGGGCGCGGATTATAGCCCAGCCGGGGGGCGGCGCCGGGCGCGCCGGCGCCGGGGAAGGTCGTGCGAGATGCCGATGCGCTTGTCCTTGTACTTGATCACCTGCCGGTCGAGCTTGTCGGCGAGCAGGTCGATGGCGGCGTAGAGGTCCGGGTTCTCGCAGGCGCAGTGCAGGGCCCTGCCGCGCACGTGCAGCGTCACCTCGGCCTTGCGCTGCAGCCTGTCCGCCGACAGGATGACGTGCGCCTCGATGGCGTGGTCGAAATGCCGCCGGACGCGCGCGAGCTTCGCGCCGACATGGCGGCGGATGGCCGGCGTGACTCTGAGGTGGTGACCGCTGACGCTGACGTTCATCCTGGCCTCCGTCTTCTACAGGCTCTTCCTCCGGTTCACGGGCGGGATCTGCAGCGCCTCCCGGTACTTGGCGACCGTGCGCCGCGCCACCACGATGCCCTGCTCGCCCAGCAGGCCGGCGATGCGCGCATCCGACAGGGGCGCGTGCGCGTCCTCGGCGGCGACCAGCTGCTTGATGAGGGCGCGGATCGCGGTCGAGGACGCCGCCCCGCCGCTGTCGGTCGCCACATGGCTGCAGAAGAAATACTTCAGCTCGAACGTGCCGCGCGGCGTCGCCATGTATTTCTGGGTGGTCACCCGCGACACGGTGCTCTCGTGCACTCCCAGCACGTCGGCGATCTCGCGCAGCACCATGGGGCGCATGGCGATCTCGCCGTGCTCGAGGAAGTTGCGCTGGCGGTCCACGATCGCCTGCGCCACACGCAGGATGGTCTCGAAGCGCTGCTGCACGTTGCGGATGAGCCAGCGTGCCTCCTGCAGCTGCGCCGCGAGCGCGTTGCGCCCGCCCCGCTGGCGCGCGGCGAGCTCCGCGTACAGTCGGTTGACGCGCAGGCGCGGCATCGCCTCCGCGTTGAGGCTGGCGCGCCAGGCGCCGCGCGCCTTGCGCACGATCACGTCGGGGGTCACGTACGGCGCCTGCACGCTGGCGAAGGACGCCCCGGGGCGCGGATTGAGGCCGCGGATCAGGGCCTGCGCCGCGCGCAGCTCCTCGTCGCTCGCGCCGGTGAGCGTGCGCAGCCGCGCGTAGTCCCGGCTCGCGAGCAGCTCGAGGTGGCGCTCGCACACCGCGAGCGCGACGCGGTGCGCGGCCGAGCCGCCGGGCGCGGCGCGCAGCTGCAGCGCCAGGCACTCGGCCGGCGAGCGCGCGCCAACCCCGGCGGGCTCCAGGCTCTGCAGGTAGCGCAGCGCGATCGCCAGCTCCTCCAGCCCGATCTCCGCCTCCTGCGGCAGCAGGGCGGCGATCTCCTCGAGCGGCTGGGTGAGGTAGCCGTCTTCGTCCAGCGCATCGATGAGCAGCGCCACCAGCGCCCGGTCCCGCTCGCTCACCTTGAGCAGCGCGAGCTGGGCGATCAGGTGATCGCGCAGGGTCGGCACGTCCGGCGCCCCCTGCGCGCGGTCCTCGTGCTCGTCGTCCTCGCCGCCGCGCCAGGGCGCGGCGTAGTCGGAGGCGAGGTCGGCGGCCGGGTCACCGGCATCGCGCTCGGGCGCCTCCCCGTTGGCGCGCGGGACCGCGGCCGCCGCGGCGTCGGTCTCGCCGTCCTCGCGCTCGAGGATCGGGTTGTCCATCAGCAGGCGCTCGATCTCCTGGTCGAGCTCGACCGTCGAGAGCTGCAGCAGGCGGATCGACTGCTGCAACTGCGGCGTCAGCGTCAGGTGCTGGGAGAGCCGGAGCTGCAGCGTGGGCTTCATCGGGGGCGGGGACGGCGCCGGCGGGCGCGCGCTACATGCGGAAGTTCTCGCCGAGGTAGACCCGGCGCACGTTGTCATTATAGACGATTTCCTCGGGCCGCCCCGAGGCGAGCACCGCGCCCTCGTTGATGATGTAGGCGCGGTCGCAGATTCCCAGGGTCTCGCGCACGTTGTGGTCGGTGATCAGCACGCCGATGCCGCGTTCCCTGAGGAAGCGGATGATGCGCTGGATGTCGAGCACCGCGATCGGGTCGACACCGGCGAAGGGCTCGTCCAGCAGGATGAACGCGGGCCGCGTGGCGAGCGCGCGCGCGATCTCCAGGCGCCGCCGCTCGCCCCCCGAGAGGGAGAGCGCGCCGTGCTTGCGCAGCGGCGCGATGCCCAGGTCGGCGAGCAGCTCGCCGAGGCGCGGCGCGATCTCCACGGGCGCCAGACCCTGCAGCTCGAGCACCGCCTGCACGTTCTCCTCGACCGTCAGGCCGCGGAACACCGAGTTCTCCTGCGGCAGGTAGGAGATGCCGAGGCGGGCGCGGGCATGGATCGGAAGGCGCGTCAGCTCGCGCGCATCGAGGTGGATCCGCCCGCTGTCGGCCGGGACGAGCCCCACGATCATGTAGAAGCAGGTCGTCTTGCCGGCGCCGTTGGGACCCAGCAGCCCGACCACCTCGCCGCTCGAGACGTCGAGCGAGACGTCCTGGACCGCGATCCGCGAGGCGAAGCGCTTGCGCAGCCTTTCCGCCCGTAGCACGCTCATCGAGCCGGCGCCTGCGGCTCGGGTTTCACCTTGGGCTGGATCACGGCGCGCACGCGCGCCTCGGGCGCGGCGCCGCGGCCCGAGCTCACCGAGAAGACCTCGGTGCGCTGGTCGAGCAGCACCTGTTCGCCGCGCACCTCGTCCTGGTCGCGCTTCAGGCGCGCGCGCCCGTGGAGCTCGATGCGCTCGTTGCGGTCGTCGATCTCCACGCGCAGCGCCTCGCCCTCGGTCCAGACGCCGGGGCGGTCCCCCTTGGGGTCGAGCCGCTGGCGGAAGCGCACCGGGTTGCCGGTGGCCGTCGCCTGCTGGTAGCCGTCGGCGTCCTGGCGCACCACGACGCGGTCCGCCCGCAGCTCGACGGTGCCCTTGGTGAGCACCACGCTGCCCTCGAAGATCGTCACGCGCCGCGCGTCGTCGGCGCTCATGCGGGACGCCTCGACGTGCGTGGGCTTGTGCTTGTCGTCTTTTTCGGCCAGGGCCGAAAAAGACGACATCGTGGCAAGGCAGAACAGCACCGCAAGGCGGGGGCGCGGGCTCACGGCCGCGCCCTCGGCGCGAAGCGGCCGCGCACCTTGCCGCGCAGGAACAGCTGGCGCGTGTCGTTGTGGTACTCCATGCCGCGCCCGGAGAGCATGCGCTCGCCCTGAGTGATGACGATCTCGCGGTCGGTCCGCACCAGCGAGCGGGCGCGCACGATGTGCAGGAAGCTGGTGCGCATGCGCGTCTCGGGCTCGCCGGCGCCGGCCTCGCGCAGCAGCAGCACGTCGCCGTGCAGGAACACCTCTTCGCCGTCCTGCGAGAGCGTGCCGCGCTCGGCGGTCACGATGAGGCGGGGCTCGTTCGGCCTGGTGTGCTCCACGCGCGGCGCGAGCAGCTCGGTCGAGTCGTCGTCCGGGTAATGTACCATCTTCGCCGCGGCCAGCGTGGTTTCGAGCGCGCCGTCCGCGGCGTAGCGCTCGATCGAGAGGTTCTCCACCAGGTAGTCGGGGTCGTGCCGCCGCAGCGACGGGTGCGCGCCGCCTTCCTGCTGCACGATGCGCTCCAGCCACAGCGTGAGCAGCGCGAGGGCCAGCATCAGCAGCAGCGGGAACAGGCGCGTGGAGGAGAGCCTCACGCCAGGTAGGCGGCGAGCGCCGCCTCGAGCGTGCCCTGCGCCCGCATCAGGAGCTCGCAGACTTCGCGCACCGCGCCGCGGCCCGCCGGCGCCTGCGCCACATAGTGCGCGTGCCGCCGCACCGCCTCCGGTGCCTCGCGCGGCGCGCAGGCGAAGGCGCAGCGCCGCATCGCGGGGAGGTCCGCCACGTCGTCGCCCATGTAGCCCGCCGCGGCGGCCTCGATCCCCAGCGCCGCCAGCAGCTGCCCGAGCGCCGCGCCCTTGTCCTCGGCCTGCTGCACGAGGTGCCGGATGCCGAGCTCGGCGGCGCGCCGCGCGACCGCCGGCGAGCTGCGGCCGCTCAGGATCGCCAGCGTCACGCCGGAGGCCGCGAGCAGCTTCATGCCGTGGCCGTCGTGCGCGCTGAAGGCCTTGAGCGCCTCGCCCGCGGGCCCGTACCAGAGCCGGCCGTCGGTGAGCACCCCGTCCACGTCGAACACCATCAGGCGCACGCGCCGCGCGCGCTCGAGCGCCTCTGCCGCCGCCGTGGGCATCGCCTAGAGGACTTTGGCGCGGAACAGGTCGTGGATGTTGAGCGCCCCGACCAGGCGTCCGGCCGCGTCGACCACCGGCAGCTGGGTGCTCTTGCAGCGCTCCATGGTTTCCACGGCCTCGACCGCGAGCGCCTCGGGCCGGATGGTGCGCGGGCCGCGCGTCATCACCTCGCCGATCGGCGTCATCTGGGGGTCGGCCTTGTGCTCGAGGCTGCGGCGCAGGTCGCCGTCGGTGAAGATCCCGACCACGCGGCCCCCGGCGTCGATCACCGCAGTCATGCCCATGCCCTTGCGGCTGATCTCGATGATGGCGTCGGCGAGCGTGGCATCCTGCGGCACCGCCGGCACCGCCGCGCCGGTGCGCATCACGTCGGCCACGTGCGTCAGCAGCCGCCGCCCGAGACGGCCGCCGGGATGCGAGCGCGCGAAGTCGTCGGCCGAGAAGCCGCGCGCATCGAGCAGCGCGACCGCGAGCGCGTCGCCCAGGGCGAGCGCCGCGGTGGTGCTGGCGGTCGGCGCGAGGTTCAGCGGGCAGGCCTCCTGCGCCACCGCCGAATCGAGGTGCACGTCGGCGGCGCGCGCCAGCGCCGAGGCGCCCGCGCCCGTCATCGCGATCAGCTTGGCGCCCTGGCGCTTGACCAGCGGCACGATGGCGAGCAGCTCGTCGCTCTCGCCCGAGTGCGAGATGGCGAGGAACACGTCGTCGCGCACGATCATGCCGAGGTCGCCGTGGCTCGCCTCGGCGGGGTGCACGAAGTGCGCGGGCGTGCCGGTGCTCGCCATCGTCGAGGCGATCTTGCGCGCCACGTGGCCGGACTTGCCGATGCCGCTCACGATGACGCGGCCGCGGCAGGCGAGGATGAGCGAGACGGCGGCGAGGAAGCGCTCGTCCAGGCGCGCCGTGAGCGAGCGCACGGCCTCGGCCTCGACCTCGAGCACGCGGCGCGCGAGCGCGAGCGTGCGGTCGGCGGCCTGCGGGGCGTTCATTGGTCGGCGCGGCAGGCGGCGCTTATCATGGCGGGAAGTATAGCCCAGGGAATTTCGCGCTCCCGATGGACGCCGCCGGCGCCGCGCTCGCGCCGATCCTCATCCTGCTCGCCGCCGCGGTGCTCGCGGTGGTGGTCTGCCGCAGCCTCGGGACGCCGCCGCTCGTCGGCTACCTGCTGGTGGGCCTCGCGCTCGGCCCGCGCGCGCTCGGCCTGCTCGCCGACACGGCGCAGACCCGGCACCTCGCCGAGTTCGGCGTGGTGTTCCTGATGTTCTCCATCGGCCTGGAGTTCAGCCTGCCGAAGCTGCGCCTCATGCGCCGCGAGGTCTTCGGCCTGGGGCTGACGCAGGTCGCGATCACCGTCGCCGCCTGCATCGGCGTCGCGCTCGCGCTCGCCGCGGACTGGCGCGCGGGGCTCGCCGTAGGCGGCGCGGTGGCGATGTCCTCGACCGCCATCGTCTCGAAGCTCCTCGTCGAGCGCTCCGAGCTCGATTCCGCGCACGGCCGCTCGATCATCGGCATGCTCCTCTTCCAGGACCTGGCGGTGGTGCCGCTGCTCATCCTGCTGCCCGCGCTCGGGCAGCCCGCCGGCCAGATCGGCGCGGCGATCGCGCTGGCGCTCGCCAAGGCGGCGGCGGTGCTGGCGGCGCTGCTGCTCGCCGGCCCGCGCGTGATGCGGGCCTGGTTCGGCGTCGTGGCGCGGCGGCGCTCCAACGAACTGTTCGTGCTGAACGTGCTCTTCATCGTGCTCGCGCTCGCCTTCGTCACCGGGCTGGCGGGCCTGTCGCTCGCGCTCGGCGCGTTTCTCGCGGGAATGCTGATCGCCGAGACCGAGTACCGCTACCAGGTCGAGGAGGACATCAAGCCGTTCCGCGACGTGCTGCTGGGCCTGTTCTTCGTCACCGTCGGCATGATGCTCGACCTGCGCCTCGTGCTGGAGAGGCTCTGGCTGGTGCTGCTGCTGCTCACGGCGCTCGTCGCGCTCAAGTTCGGCCTGATCGCGGGGCTGGCGCGCGCCTTCGGCGCGGGGGCGGGCACGGCGCTGCGCAGCGCGCTCGCGCTCGCCCAGGGCGGGGAGTTCGGCTTCGTGCTGCTCGCGCAGGCGCGCGGCGCGCAGGTCGTCCCGGAGCCGCTGCTGCAGGCGCTGCTCGCCGCGATGATCCTGTCGATGGCCGCCACGCCCTTCATCGTGGGCGCGAGCGACCGCATCGTGCTCGCGCTCTCGAGCGCGGAGTGGATGCTGCGCTCCCTGGAGCTGCACCGGGTCGCGGTGCAGTCGCTGCAGACCGAGCGCCACGTGGTGGTGCTCGGCTACGGGCGCAACGGCCAGCGCCTGGCGCGGCTGCTCGAGGCCGAGGGCGTGCGCTACGTCGCGCTCGACCTCGACCCGGAGCGCGTGCGCGAGGCGGCGCTCGCCGGCGACACCGTGGTGTTCGCCGACTGCGCCCGGCGCGAGGCGCTGGTGGCCGCCGGCATCATGCGCGCCGCCGCCGTGGTCGTGACCTTCGCCGACACTGCGGCCGCGGTGCGCGTGCTCGCGCACGTGCACGCCCTCAACCCGTCGGTCCCGGTGGTCGTGCGCGCGCGCGACGAGGGCGACATCGCGCGCCTCGCCGCGGCGGGCGCCTCCGAGGTCGTCCCCGAGGCGCTCGAATCGGGCCTCATGCTCGCCTCGCACACGCTGGTCTGGCTCGGGGTGCCGCTCGCGCGCGTGATGCGTCGCATGCGCGCCGTGCGCGACGCGCAGTACGGGCTGCTGCGGGGGCTGTTCCACGGCGCGGGCGACGAGCCCGAGACGGTCGAGTCCGCGCAGCCGCGGCTGCACGCCGTGACGCTCTCCGCGGGGGCGCACGCCGTGGGCCGGCCGCTCGGGGAGCTCGCGCTCGAGGACCTCGGGGCGCAGGTGAAGGCGGTGCGCCGCCCCGGGGAGGCGCGCCGCCTTGCGCCGCAGGAGGTCGCCCGGCTCGAGGCCGGCGACGTGGTGGTGCTGCTCGGGGTGCCCGAGGCGCTCGCGGCGGCCGAGTTCCGGCTGCTGCAGGGCTGAAAAAAGGCCGGCTCGAGCGCCGGCCTTGCAACTCAGCTGCTCGCTGCGCTTACATCGCGCGGCAGACCACGTAGGTGTTGGTGCCGGTCTCGGCGTAGGTGGCGGCGGCCTGGTTGGCGAGCGCCGGATTGGGCTGCGCCTGCAGCAGTCCGCGCACCGAGCCGCTAACCGGCACGCCATCGTCCATCTGCGTGTCCACGGCGATGGCGATCTTGTCGGGCAGGTTGGCCGAGCACATGATCAGGCCGCTGAATCCCCCGGTGGCGGTTCCGTCCGAGCCGAGAATGGGACCCACGGTCGGCGTGGCGGCGTTGCCGGTCTGCACCCCCAGCATCCCGGTCACCGCGTTGAACGGCTGGTTGGTCCCGGTGCCCGAGACGAAGCCGGCGAGCCGCAGGTGCTCCCACCAGAGCCGCGATTCGTCCGCCGCGGTCGAGCTGCGGTATTCGCCGGCGACCTGGCCATTGCCGTTGCCCGAGCCCGAGGCGCTCGCCCAGCGCGCGGCCGTGGCGGGGCACGCCGCAGCGGGCGTCCCGGCACACGGATCGTCGCCGGGAATGAAGCGGTAGCGGTCGACGTAGCCGTGGTAGGCCGCGGAGATGCCCGAGTAATCGGCGATCACGTTCTTGATCTTGGCCTGCGTGATCATCTCCTGACCCTTCAGGATGCCCCCCAGCAGCAGCCCGATGATTACGAGCACGATCGCGATCTCTACCAGGGTGAAGCCTTTCTGCATGCTTTTCATGGCGCTAGCCCCGCTTGGTGATACAAGGTGATAAGCCTACTGCAAGCCGCGTGCCATAGGCAATCGGTCTAAAAGCGTGCGGAATTGGGCAGGAAAAGAGGAAAGGTTGACGAAATCCCGACAGCCCTGACGAGACTTCAACGAATCCGCCGCTCGATTTCCTGCAGGCGCTGCTCGAGGAACCGGCGCTCCGCGGGGTCGCGAACCCGTCCCGAGGCAAGCAGACCGCCCAGCATCACCCGCGCGGCCTCCAGCTCGTTCATGTCCTCGAGGATGAAGATCTCCATCTGCTTCGCCCATAGCGGCACGCTCGCGTCGGTCGTCAGCCGGTCGATGTCATGGGCGTAGCGTCGCGCGAGCGCGAGGTCCTTGAGCCGGTGCTTGGCAAGGAATGCCGCGTGCGCGAGCCAGGGCCAGCGGCGGTCCGGATCCTCAAGGTACGCCTCGTGCACGAACCGCATCACGAGGCGCGCCCTTGCCGCGTCCTCGACCTCCGCGTAGACGCGCGCCGCGGCGAACAGCGGGTAGTTGCTGCGCGGATCGGTCGCCAGGATCTGGCGCAGCCAGGCGACCAGGCGCGCGTAGTCGAGCTCGCGATAGCGCGCCACGTTGCCGCCGCGCAGGTCGAAGCCCTGCAGCCAGATCATGGCGAGGCGCGCCCCGGCGGCCGGCTCGCCCAGGCTCGCCGCGCGCAGCGCGCCGGCGGCCGGCGCCGGCGGGAGATCGCTCGCGGTGAGCGCGGCGCTGCCGCGCGCGGCCTGCCAGGCGACCTGGCCCGCGAGGCTCGTCGCGAGCAGGACGAGGATCCAGGACGGCACGGCGGACGCGGGGCGCTCGTCGCGGCTCACAGGTTGCGCCTGCTGAAGTCGAAGAGCCCCGCCGCGGCGAGCAGCGCGATGTAGAGCCCGGATTCGACCAGCGCGCGCCACAGCTCGCCCGCAGTCGCCACGCCGTAGAGCAGCCACTCGGCGCGCGTCACGGCGTCGAGCCGCGGCAGCAGCAGCCCCAGGGCTTCGAGCGCCCAGCGCGTCGCCTGTGCGGCCATGGATTCCTCGGCGAGCGGGCCGCTCGCGATCGCCTGGATGGCGGCAAAGCTGCGCGCGAGCAGGTACAGCCCGAGGGTCGCGAAAATCGCCGCGGTGGCCTGCGAGAGCACGGTGGCGAAGAACAGGGCGGCGGTGGCGACGAGCGCCGTCTCGGCGGCGAGCGAGATCCACCACGCGAGGGCATCCGCGGGCTTTGCCCAGAGCAGCGTCGCGAGCGCGCAGAGCGTCGCAAGGCCGGCTGCGGCTGCGGCATGGCCCAGGAGCTTGCCCAGGTAGTAGGCCGGGCGCGAGATCGGGAAGGCGAGCAGCAGCTCGATGCCCTTGTCGTTCGCCTCGCGCGCGACGCTCGCGACCACGTGCAGCGCCACGATGAGCACCGCGCCCGCGCGCAGCAGCGCCGCGCCGACCGCGGCTTGCGTCTCGCGGCTCTCGGCGATCGCCACCTGCGAGACGAACGCCGCCGCCGCGAGCGCCGCAACGACGCACGCCAGCCCCAGCCACGGCAGCCCGCTGCGCAGCGCCTCCAGCAGCACGTAGCGGGCGAGGGTGAGGACGGGTCGCATGCTCGGGGTGAGGCGCGCGGCGGTGCGCTAGCATAGCCGACATGCACGCGCCGGGCCCGAGCGCCCCCGCAGTCTCGCGCCTCCCGGGCGCGATCGGCGCCCTCAGCCGGCGGCACTGGCGCATCGTGGTGCTCGCCATGCTCCTGCTCCTGCACGTCGCGGTGCTGCGCGGCACCGCGGACAACTGGGCGCGGGCGCTGCTGCTCGCGCACCTCGGGCTGCTGCTCATCTGGCAGCCGTTCCTGAGCGGCGAGCACCGCGTCAGCGTGCCCCAGGGCGCGCTCATCGTCCTCGGCGCGGTGGCGGTGATGCTCTGGCTCAGCTGGTGGCTGCTCGCGTTCTGGATCGTGGTGCTCTCGGGCGTGGTGGGCGGCAAGGTGTTCCTGCACCAGGCCCGCTGGCAGCGGCGCGGCTACTTGGCGGTGCTCGTGTACCTGGTCGCCCTGCTCGCCGTGATCGTGCTTCCCGAGATCGCGCCGCGGCGCGAGGTCGCCGCGGAGATCCGGCTCGCCGCCGAGTACGGGCTGCCGTTCCTGCTGCTCGCGCTCCTCGCGGTGCCGGCCGAGCCCGAGTCGACCGAGGCGCCGCAGGTGATCGATTTCTTCTACAGCATCTTCCTGATGCTGGTGCTCGGCATGGTGATCCTCGGCAGCTTCACCTTCATGACGCTGGGGCGCATCCCGTACCTCCAGGCGCTCACCAACACGGTGTTCCTGATCGCCGGCAGCATCTTCGTGATCGGCCTGGCATGGAACCCGCGCACCGGCTTCGCGGGCTTGAACGTCTTCTTCTCGCGCTACCTCTTCTCCATCGGGCTGCCGCTCGAGAAGTGGCTCTACTTCCTCGCCGAGCTCTCGCGCGCCGAGGCGCGGCCCGAGCGCTTCGTCGCCGAGGCGGCGGCCGGCCTGGCGCGGCTGCCGTGGATCGCGGGTGCGGCCTGGCAGACGGCAGAGGGCCGCGGCGAGACCGGGGCGCGCAGCGAGCACGTGGCGGAGTTTCGCGGCGCCGGCCTCGAGCTGACGATCTACTCGCGCTACCGCGTGAGCCCGGCGCTGCACTGGCACCTGCAGCTGCTCGGACAGCTGCTGGGCCAGTTCTTCGAGGCGAAGCTGCGCGAGCGCAAGCTGCAGCAGGCGAGCTACCTGCAGGCGGTGCACGAGACCGGGGCGCGGCTGACGCACGACGTCAAGAACCTGCTGCAGTCGCTCAACGTCCTGTGCTCGGTGGCGGCGCAGGACGACTCGCCCGGGCTGCAGGCGCTGGTGCGCCGGCAGCTGCCGGCGATCGCGCAGCGCCTGAGCGCCGCGCTCGACAAGCTGCAGCACCCGGTCGACGAGTCGGCGCAGCGCGTCGCGCTGCGCGACTGGTGGGAGGCGCTCGCGCGCCGCTACCAGGAGCAGGGGATCGAGTTTCAGGCCGCGGCGCTCGCGCCCGGCGCGCAGATCCCGCGCGCGCTCTACGACAGCGTCGCCGAGAACCTGCTGCAGAACGCGCTCGCCAAGCGCGCCGCCGGCCCGCCGATCGGCATCCGCGTGACGCTCGCCGAGGGGCCGGTGCTGCGCGTCTGCGACGGCGGCAAGGCGGTGCCGGCGGAGCTCGAGCGCGAGCTGATGCGCTCGCCCGTTGCCTCGGCGGCGGGCCTGGGCATCGGCCTGTACCAGGCGGCGCAGCTGGCGGAGGCGAGCGGGCACGCGCTGCGCCTGGCGAGCAATCGGGACGGGGAAGTGTGCTTCGAGCTCGCTGCGGCGGCGGTCGACGAGGCGGCTCAGGGCAGCACGCCGGCGGCGATCAGCCGGGCGTAGAGCTCGCCCACGGGGATCCAGACCATCTGGTCGTCGAATTCGCCCTGGGGGGATGCGGTCGGGGAGGGCGCCCTGCTGACGAAAGCGGCGAAGGCGTCGTTGTTGTTCTGCTCGTCGAAGCTCACCGCGCCCGCAGTGGCGAAGTTCTTGCCCTGCGACCAGACGACGGCGACGACGGTGCCGAACGTGACCATGCGGTTTGCTGTGCTTGCGCACGTCGTCTGGTTGGCCGTGGTCAGGGTCTTGCAGATGTCGATGTCGGCCGGCGGGATGGTGGACCAGTTGCTCTTGAGGCTCGTGTTGTTCGTGAACTGAGGCTGGTTCGTACTCGAGACTGCGTACCGGATCCGGTTGCCCCAGGCATCGACGCCGATGCCGTCGCCATCAGCGGGCGAAAAGCCAATGCTCGCGGCTGGAAGGTAGCCGTCGTAGTACAGGTTGCACGTGCCGCCGGTGCCTGAGGGTGCGACCGTTGCAATGCTCTCCGCACCGCTGCTCGAGGGGCTCAGCCTGGCGGGGCAGGGCAGGCGCCCGTTGACGATCGCGAAGCTGAGCAGGAGCTCGCGCGCAACGTCCAGGCGCCGCCGCGTCTCCTCGAAATTGCGCTGCTCGGTCTGCGCCGACAGCGTGTACATGAGCGTGCCGAGCAGGAACGCGACGATCGTCATCACCACCGCGAGCTCCGTGATCGTGAAGCCGCGCGCCCGGCGCATCAGGGGTTCGTGCTGACCGAGACGATGCGGTCGTTGAAGCTGCGCCCGACCGGAAGCTGCTCGAACGTGGAGTCGAGGTTGCGGTTCTCGGTGCTGTCCAGGTAGTCCTGCAGATTGGACGTGGGCCGTGTCGCCTGCCCGGCGAGCGCCCGCCCGGCGAGCGTCAGGATGGCGCGGTGCTTGGTGGGATCGGTCAGGTTGGTGACTTGCAGGCAGGTGACCGGCGGCGTGTCGCTGCAGGAGCGCGGTGCCGCGCCGTTCGCGAGGAACCCCGGCGCGACCGCGAAGTGCGTCAGCTTGTGCCACTCGTTGCGCAGGAACCAGCCGGTCACGAGGCCCGGGCAGGTGTCCGGCGGGCTGGGGGTGCAGGTGGCGCGCGTGTCGAGCAGCGGGTGGTCGCTCGTGTAGCCGGGCACCGCAGGCACGCGGATGATGTACAGGACCCCGGCTCCCCCCGTCGGGGCCGGCGGCGCTGTCCCGATTCTCATGCCCAGCCTGCCGTCACTTCCGAGCACGACCGTGGGGGTCGGCGACGAAAACTGAAAACTGAAGCTTGTCAGGTCGATGAAGACGAGGAGGCCCTCCGGCATCGCCGGCAGGCTTGGATGCCGTTGCCACAGCGCGTTGCTGCCGCCGCGCTGCCAGCCCGTGACGGTGATCTGGGTCGGGCTTCCGACGTAGGTGCCGCTGCACTCCGCATAGTGGGCGGCGATCGTTCCGGCGCCCCCGTACCAGCAGCTGCTTCCGGGCAAGAGCGCCACACCCGTGCCGGTGTACTCGATCGACGGCAGCGAGGACGTGTCCCAGAGCACGAGGTCCGGATTGCAGCGCCCGCCGCCGCTGCAGGCGACGCCGGAGGTGGGGAACGTCTCGCGGTGCACGACCGGCAGCCACCCGCCGCCGGTCGCGGTCGTGGAAGAGCCGGTGAAGCTCGAGGTGTCCGGATCCGCGAACGGGGCGGCGAAGGGATACACCACGTCGCTGAACGCCAGCCCCCAGTAGCCCGAGGCCGCCGTATAGACAGCGCTCAGCTGCGGTGCGACCTCGGTCGCCATGCGCTTGCTGATCGCCGCCTCGAGCGCGGGCATGACGTCGGCGGCGGTGAGCGCCATGACCTGGTCGTTGCGCGCGCCCGAAGGCGCCGACGCGGTGAGGGCGAGCGTTCCGGTGTCCAGGCACTCGACATAGTCGAGCGCGTTCATCGTAGGGCCGGGCGCGCTGCGCGCCTGGTTGCGCGCCGTGCAGCCGGTGCTCGCCTGCGTGTTGAACGCGTCGCCCGGCGCGATGATGAGGGCGATCGCCGGCTGGCCGTCGACCGTGATGTTCCCCGCGGTGTTCGAGTTGATGAGCAGCGAGGAACTGCTCGTGGTCAGCCGCCACGTCGGCCCGACGACGTACCAGAGCGGCTCGCCGCGCGCGTCGCGCAGCTTGTCGAGGCCGAGCGTGCGCCAGGGCAGCCGGCCGATGCTGGTACAGGTGTTCGCTCCGCTCGTCGGGTAAGGCGCGGCGATCCCTTCGTAGGCCGCGACCCCGGCGTGTGCAGCCGGCTCGGGGCAGGGCAGCCGCCCCGGGTTGTCCTCGCCCGCGGTCACGGCCTTCTGCGCCATCCAGCCGATGAGCGCCTGCTTGGCCTGCGCCATCACCCTGATGTTGTGATCGCGCTCGCGCGCCGTGGAGCGCTGCAGGCTGCTCAGCCGGTCCACGAAAAAGTAGGCCCCGCCGACCACGACGATCACCAGCATCACCAGGAGCACCACCCCGCGCTGCGCGCGCCGCTTCACGGGCCCTTCCTTCAGCGCGCCGGCGCGGGCGGGCGCCCGACCCGGATCGCGTCCTCGCCCACCACGTCGCGTACCTCGCCCGAACCGCGGTCGAGCCGCTCGCCGACGCGCAGCTCGTAGCGCCGCTCGTCCTCACCCAGGGTGACCGACACGCTCGCCGGGCCGCGCCCGGGGCGCACCTGCAGGCCTTCGGTCTGCGCGCCTTCGGGCGTGGGGACGCCGTTCAGCCACACCGTAGAGCGCCCGCCCGAGCGCCTGACGAAGCCGTCCACCCGCGTGATCGGCGACTCCACCACCGCCTCGACGACCGGCGGCTTGTCCGGCACGCGCGCCTTGCGCCGGGCATCGAGCGCCGCACGCTGCTCCGGCGTGAGGAAGAGCCGGCCCAGCTCCTGTGCGGCGGCCGGCGCCGCGGCGAACGCGAGCAGCGCGGCGATGAGCAGCGCGCAGGCGCTCATGCCTTCGCTCCGCGATCGAGGATGGTGATGAGGTCGATGGCGCAGCTCGCGCGCAGGCGCGGCTGCAGCGTCGGCGCCGCCGGCGGCTGCCCGGTGCGCGTGATCTGGCAGCGCTGCACCGAGTAGTAGGCCTTGGCCGAGGCGCGCAGGTCGGCGAGGAAGCCCAGCAGGTCGCCCTCGTGCAGCAGCGCCAGGTCCACCTTCATGGTGCTGGCGTAGAAATCGACCGCCGCCGGCTTGCCCGAGACGGACCTGAGCAGCTTCTGCGGCTCTACGGTGTAGCGCAGGTCGAGCAGCTCGCGGCTGGCGCGGATGCGCGCCATGGCGTCGACCCATTCGAGGCGGCGCTCCTCGCCGACGATCTGCAGGTCGCGCAGCTGGCGGTAGACCTCGATCTTCTCGCGTACCTCGCGCTCCTCCTCGGCGATGCGCGAGAGCCGCTCCTGGGCCTGCGCGCGCTCGGCCCGGGCGGCGAGCAGCTGCTGGGCCTCGCGCGCCGCCACCAGGCGCTGGTGCCAGATGAGCGCCGCGCCCGCGGCGAGCAGCGCGAGCGCCGCGGCGAGCGGCAGGGCGAGCCTCTTCCACTCCTCGGCGGTGAGGTTCATCGCAGGGACCGCGCGATGACGATGGTGAAGCGGGGCGCCTCGCCGCGACCCGCGGTCTCGCCGATGTCCCCCGAAAGCGTCGCATCCGGCGTGACGTCGAAGGGCAGCTGGGTGCGCACGACGCGGTAGGCGCGGTCGGCGGCGAGCGCGGCGGCGAAGCGCTGCACCTGCTGGGTGATGGCGCGGTAGTCGGAGCGCTGCGTCGCCTCCACGCGCCCGGAGATCTCGAGCAGCTGCGCGAGGTCGCCCGCGGCGGCGGGGGGCTTGGCGCCGGGCGGCGCGGCCTCCGGGGCCGCCGGCTTCGTCGCTGCGGCCGCGCCCAGGCTCCAGGTGAGCGCCTCGAGCTCGATCTGCGGGAACCGCTCCAGCGCGCGAGAGAGATGGAGCAGCGCGCCTTCGGGCGCGGCGGTGCGCGCGGCGAGGGCGTGGAACTCGTTTACCGTCGCCTTGAGGTTGTCGCTGGTGGTCTGCGTGACCGGAAACGTCGAGGTGATGCGCTGGACCTGCTCGGTCGCGGCCTGCGCGTCGCGCCGCTGCGTCTCGATCCGGTCGCGCACGCCGAGCACGTCGAGCCACCCCGCGCCCGCGTACAGGGCGCAGGCGGCGAAGGCCGACGCGCCGGCCGCCAGGACGGCGCGCTTCAGCTGCCAGATGAAGTAGCTGCGCCGGTCCTCGACGCGCGCGAACTGCTCCTTCGGCGCGCGCTTGACCGCGGCGTGCAGGTAGAGCAGCTCGGCGGAGGCGCCCGCCGGGGCGTCCCGCAGCCCCAGCTTGCGCGCCGCTTCGGCCATGTCGACGGTGAGGAAGGCGAGCCGGGCGTCGGAGGCGAGCGAGCGCTCGAACACGGCGCGCTGCCCGGCCGGCGCCACCACGATGACCTGCACGGGCGGCCCTTCGCGCGGCAGCGCGCGCAGCGTGCCGAGGTACTGCACGAGGCGCTGCGTCTCGGAGCGTACGAAGAGCGCGAGCGCCTCCGGCGCGAGCTCGGCCGCGCGCTCCAGGCGTGCAAAGCGCAGGCGCCCCTCCTCGACGTAGCACTGGCGCAGCCCGGCGCTGTTGGCCGTGATCACGAAGCAGCGCCGGCCGCGGGCGCCCAGCCGCGCCGCGAGCGCCGGCGCGAGCAGCGGCACCGAATACACGCCGGAGAGGCGCGCGCCCGCCTCGGCGAGCGCATCGAGCCAGGCGGCGAACAGCTGGGTGCTGGTGAACGAGGCGAGCAGCAGGCGCTCGGTGCGCCGCTCCCCCGGGGTCAGCCCGAGCGACAGGGCGGCGGCGAGCCGCGTATCGCGGTAGCGCTGCGCGAGACGCCGCTGGATCACTGCCGCGCGGTCGCCGCCGCGCAGGTACGGGATGTGGTCCTCGTGGAAATCCTCGCCGGCGAGGTCCGCCACCACGTAGGCGAGCGCCCCGCGGCGAGCGCGCAAATAGGCGCGGAACGCCTCGAGCCCCGCGTCGTCGGGCGGGAAGCTCGCCTCGTGCTCGAGGCGCCCACGCGCCCAGCGGTACAGCGTGTGCCCGTGGGCGGCGAAGTAGAGGACGATCTTGGCGGTCATGGCGCTAGAACTTCACCTTCGAGATCGTGTCGTAGACCGGCCCGAGGACCGACAGCATCACCCAGCCGAGGATCGCGCCGAGCACCAGGGTCATCGCCGGCTCGATCATCGCCTGGACCTTGCCGATCGCCTCGCGCACCTCGCGGTTGTAGAAGTAGCTCACGTTGAGCAGCGCGCGGTCCAGGGCACCGGTGTTCTCGCCGATGCGCAGCATGCGGATCACCAGCGGCGGGAACAGCCCCACCTCGGTGAACGCCTGCGTCAGGTTCTTGCCCTCGGCGATCTGCTGCCCCGCCGAGTGCAGCGCGTTCTCGAGCGGCCGGTTGCCGACGATCTCCTCCGAGGAGCGCATCGCATCGAGCACCGTGATGCCGGAGGCGTACATCAGGGCGAAGCTGGAGGCGAAGCGCGACAGGATGATCTTGCGCAGGATCGGGCCGATCAGCGGCACGCGCAGCTTCAGGTCGTCGAGCGCGTAGGCGACGGCGGGGTTGGCGCGCGCGGCGGCGCGCACGCCGAACCACGCCGCGACCGGCGCCGCGATGATCGTCCACCAGTAGTCGACGAAGTAGTTGGAGACGTGGATCAGGATCACCGTCTGCAGCGGCACCGCCTGGCCCATGTTGCGGATGAAGCCGGTCATCTGCGGCACGAGGTAGATCATGAGGAAGAAAGTCACCGCCACCACGATGCCGCCGACGAACGCCGGGTACAGCAGCAGCTTCTTGGTCTGCGCGGCGAGCTCGTCCTCCCACTTCAGGGTCTCGGTGAGGCTCTTCAGCACCTCGGAGAGCTTGCCGGTCTGCTCGCCGGAGCGCACCAGGCTGACGAACACCTTGCTGAACACCTCGGGGTACTCGGCGAGCGCCTGCGACAGGCTCTTGCCGCCCTCGATGGTCTCGATCAGGCCCGAGACCACCTCGCGGAAGCGGATGTTCTCGACGCTGTCGCGCAGGTCGGCGAGCCCCTCGATGAGCGGCACGCCGGCGCTCGCGAGCTGCTCGAGATGGAAGCAGAAATTGATGAGGTCTTCGCGCTTGACCTTGGTGCCGCCGATGAAACGGCTCTTCTGCGCGGTGGGGGCGCCGGTGACGAGGTCCAGCCCCATGCGCACGAGGCGCTGCTCCAGGTCGAACAGGTTGACCGCGTCGGCGCGTCCTACGATCGCCTTGCCGTCGGCGTCGATCGCCTTGTAGGTGTAGAGCGGCATGCGCCGGCTCGTGCCCGCGCTAGGCCATGCGATCGGTCAGGTCCACGACTCGCATCAGCTCCTCGAGCCCCGTGACCCCGGCGCGCACCAGCCGCACGCCGTCCTCGGCCAGCGTCTTGAAGCCCTTGGTGCGCGCCGCCGTCAGGATCTCGCGCGCGGTGGCGCGCCGCGCGATCAGCTCGTCGATCGCCGCATCGATCTTCAGGATCTCGATGATCGAGACGCGGCCGCGGTACCCCTGGTAGTCGCACTGCTCGCAGCCCACCGCGCGGAACAGCGCCGCCGGCTCGGTCGGCGTGATGCCGAGCAGCCGGCGCTCCTTGACGTCCGGGTCGTAGGACTGGCGGCAAGTGCGGCACAGCCGCCGCACCAGGCGCTGCGCGATGATGCCGATGATGTTGCCCGACATGATGTCGGGGACGATGCCGATGTCGAGCAGCCGCGGGATCGCGCCCACCGCGGAGTTGGTGTGCAGCGTCGAGTACACCTGGTGGCCGGTCATCGCCGCGCGGAACGCCATCTCCGCGGTGTCCTCGTCGCGGATCTCGCCCACCAGGATCGCATCCGGGTCCTGGCGCATCATGGCGCGGATGCCGTTGGCGAAGTCGAGCTTCGCGGCGTCCGACACCGAGGTCTGGCGGATGAGGGTCATCGGGTACTCGACCGGGTCCTCGAGCGTCATGATGTTGACGCCGTCGGAGTTGATGTGGTTCAGGATCGAGTAGAGCGTGGTCGTCTTGCCGCTGCCGGTCGGGCCCGTGACGAGGATGATGCCCTCGGGGCGGGAAATCATGCGCTTGAGGAGCTCGAGCTGGCTGTCCTCGAGCCCGAGGCGCTCGAGGGGCACGATGCCCTTCTGCCGGTCGAGGATGCGCAGCACCAGGTTCTCGCCGTGCGTGGTGGGCAGCGCCGCGACGCGGAAATCGATTACGCGCCCGGACATGGTCGCCGAGATGCGGCCGTCCTGCGGCGCGCGCGTCTCGGCGATGTTCATCTTCGCCATCACCTTGAGGCGCACCGCCATCGCCGGCCAGTAGGTCTTGTGCAGGCTCCTGATCTGGCGCAGCACGCCGTCGATGCGGTAGCGGATGCGCAGGAAGTTCTGCTCCGGCTCGAAGTGGATGTCGGAGGCGCTCCGCTCCACTGCGTCGGCGAGCAGCGCCGAGATGAGCCGCACTACGGGCTGCGAGTATTCGTCCCCCTCGGCGATCGACGTGTAGTCGACCTCGCCGGTCTCGATCTCGCGCAGGATGCCGTCGATCGAGAACTCGTGGCCGTAGTAGTGCTCGATGGCGCGCTCGATCTCCGAGTCGCCGGAGAGGCGCAACTCCACCTCGACGTCGCCCTTCAAGTGCGCGCGCAGCTGGTCCACGGCGACGATGTTGTTGGTGTCGGCCAGCGCGACGATGAACTTGCGCCCTTGCCGGTCGAGCGCGACCGGGAACATGCGGTAGCGGCGCGCCAGGTCCCGCGGCAGCATCTTCAGCGCGGTCGGGTCGACGATGATGTGCGCAAGATCCACCGACTGCAGGCCGAGCTTCTCCGAGAGCGCATCGCGCAGCGTCGCTTCCGACACGAAGCCGAGCTGCACGAGGAGTCGCCCGACCGGCACGTGCGACTTGGTCTGCTCGAGCAGCGCGATCCTGAGTTGGTCCTCGGTGAGGATGCCCTGGTCGATCAGGATCTGGCCGATGTGGCGCTTGGCCTGGGGATTCGTGGGCGAATTCATCCAGTGTGAATGATACCCGGCGCGCGCGTGTGCCGCACTGCAAAAGAATGTCAGCGGGAGAGCTGCTGCGCGCGCGCGCGCGCCGCGTCGGCGGCAAAGCCCGCGGCGCGCTTTTCCGCGAGCGCGAGCGCGCGGCCGTAGTACTCGAGCGCGAGCGCTCCCTGATGCAGCTGGTCGAGGCTGACGGCAAGGTTGAAGGCGAAGTCGGGGTTGTCGGGCTCGGCGGCGAACGCCCTGAAATAGGACTGCTGCGCCTCGGCCCAGCGACCCTGCTGCGCGTACTGGTTGCCGAGCGCGAAATGCAGCACGGCCGCTTCCGGGTCGCCGGCGAGCAGGTTCTTCAGCCTGCTCTCGGCCTGCAACGGGTCTACGGTCTGCGTGCGCAGCGCCAGCATCGCGGCCTGCGCGTGCGCATCGCGCGGGTTCGCCTGCAGCAGCTTCCGGTAGAGCGCGTCGGCGGCCTCGTAGTGCCGGGTGCGCATCTCCACGGCGGCAAGGCCGAGCAGCGCGTCGCGGTTGGCGGGCTCCTCGCGCAGCACCTCCGCGTATGCGCTGCGCGCGGCGGCGAGATCGCCGCCGTGGTAGGCGGCGTAGCCGGCGGCGACGCGCGGGTGAATCTGCGCGGCGGCGCGCGACACGCTCAGCGCGCGCTCGGGCCCGGGCGCGGGGACGGGTGTCGCTGCGCGCGCGCGCGCCGGGGCGGGCTTGGCGGCGGCCTGCGGTGCCACCGCGGCGGGCTTCTCCGCAGCCGGGGGAGCGGGGGTCGCGGCGGCTGGCGCGGGCGATGCGGGTGTCGCCGGCGCGCCCGGCAACCCGGGAATCTGCGCCGGAGCCGCGGCGCTCGGCGCGGCCGCGGCGGGCTTTGCCGCAGCGACCGCAGCGGGATTCTCCGCGGCAGGCCGCGGCGGATTCGCGTTCACCAGCGCCGGCGGCGGCCGCAGCTGCATCCAGAAGTAGACCGCCGTGCCGAGCGAGAAGGCGCCGAGCGCGCCCATGGTGATGTAGAACGGCAGGCGCGGGTCGGGCTCCCTGAACTTCGCCTCGAACACCTTGTGCGCGGCGGCGCGCTCGGCGGCCTGCGTGTCCAGCGCTGCACGCACGGGCTCGCGGCGCGGCGCGGGCGCCGGCTCGGGTGCCGCGGGCGCCGCCTCGGACTCGAGCGAAAGCTCGGCGGGCGCGGGCTTCGGCTCGGCGGGCTGCAGGTCCTCCTTCAGGATCTCGAGCGGCGCGCCGGAGATCTGGGGCAGGTCGTCGCGCGTGGTGACGTGCCGGCCGTCGTCGGCCACCGTCGCCTCGGCGTCGAACGCGGTCTCGCCCGCCTCGCCGCCCTTGGCGCGGCGCTGCGCCTCGTCCTTCGCCTTCTCGGCCTTCTTCAGCGCATCGAGCAGCAGGCTCATGTCACGGCCGCGGCGCCGAGGGGCCGACCGGCGGCGCCACGCGCCCCGGGTTCGGCTTCAGGAAGAAGTCCTCGCGCGGCAGCAGGCCGCTGAAATCCCTGAAGTCGCCAGCGACGCTCGGGTCGCGCACGACGGTGGCGCGCAGGAAGATCACCAGCTCGGTCTTCTGGTTGGTGTCCTTGCGCTGCGCAAACAGGTCGCCCAGCAGCCCGAGTTCGCGCACGCCCGGGATTGTGTCCTCGGTGTTGGTCACCGAGTCCTGCATGAGGCCGCCGAGCACGGCGATCTGGCCGCTTTGCAGCCGCAGGATCGAGTCGAGCTCGCGGGTCTCGAACTCGGGCACCGGGTTGATGATCGGGGGCGAGAAGTTGGCGAGCGCCGGGTTGGGGTCGTTCTTGAACGCGACGCGCCGACGGATCGTCGGCCGCACGTTGAGCACGATGCCGTCGCTGTCGTTGATCTGCGGCAGGACGCTCATCATGAAGCCCTCGGCCGCCACGTTGGCGACGCTCGCGAACGCCTGCTGGATGTTCGTGGTGCTGCCGGGGGCGCCCCCGCCGATCGCCGCGATGGTGACCGGCGCGGTCGAGGGCGTCAGCGTGAAGTACACGATGTCGCGCGTCACGCGCAGCAGCGCCGTCTGGTTGTTGAGCACGCTCACCTTCGGGCTCGAGAGCACGCGCACGTCGCCAAAGGACTCGAGCAGCCGCATGGTCGCCTGCAGGCCGATCGAGGCCACCGCCGCGTCGATGATGAAGAAGCCGGTGTCCACGCCCGCCGGCGTGCCCGCGGAGCTGCCGCTGAGCGTGACGCCGCTCGCGCCGCGGCGCACCCGCGACCAGTCGATGCCGCGCTGGTACTGGTTGTTCAGCTGCACTTCCGCGATGGTCGCCTCGATCAGCACCTGGCGCTTGACGTTGGCCAGCACCTGGTCGAGGAACTCCTGGATCTTCTCGTGCTGGCGCGAGGTGGCCCGTACGAACAGCACGCCGCTCTCGCGGTTGCCGATCACCGACGCCTGCTCGACGAACTCCACCGCGTGCGGCGGCTGGACCGCCGGCGCCGCGGCAGCGGCGGCCGGCGCACCGGGCGCGGCCGCCGGGGCGACTGCCGGGGC
>Ga0114945_10000288_pt1 | contig 32033 bp, 25 predicted proteins | sample OV2TP3_FD_87194 | JGI IMG/M metagenome (GOLD analysis project Ga0114945, IMG submission 87194) | Hot spring microbial communities from Beatty, Nevada to study Microbial Dark Matter (Phase II) - OV2 TP3 | ecosystem: Environmental > Aquatic > Thermal springs > Hot (42-90C) | place: USA: Beatty... | reverse complement strand
GACCGCCCAACGCCGAACGCCTCACGCTGAACGAACGTGAAGAGCATAGCATGAGCAAAAGTCGTCCCCACGCACCCCGGGTGTTGTTTGCCAAGCCCGGCTTGGATGGCCACGATCGCGGTGTCGTCGTCCTCGTGCGGGGATTGCGGGATGCCGGGATGGAAGTGATCTACACCGGCCTGCACCAAACCCCGCAGGCCATTGCGCGGGCCGCACTGCAAGAAGACGTAGACGTCGTGGCGGTCTCCGTGCTCTCCGGAGCGCACCTGACTATCTTTCCGGCGATTCAGCGCGCGTTACGGCATGTGGGCCTCACGCACGTGCTCCTCACCGGTGGCGGCATCATTGCTGAGGCTGATCGGCAACGCCTGGCTCGCTTAGGCGTCGGCCAACTCTTCGGCCCCGGCACGTCCCTCACCACCATCGTCTCCTACATCAAACACGCGGTGAAATAAAGTCCTTCGGGCCGCCGGGGCTGTCGTAGCCACTCACCTAGCAGTGTGAGCTGTGGCCCGCAGATTAGAATGGCACTGTGGCCTCTTTCAGATACTTCGTCACTAAAAACAGTTTTTAGAGAGACGCGAGGAATTCTTTCAAGAGGAGGGCACTGAAAATGTTGAGGCTGGAGTTTTCGATAAACTGATAGAAGCCAGAGCCCTTCTCGAGCCACACAATGCCATCCAACACCGAAACTTTAACTGCCCCACTGGCGGGATGGGCGGCGACCGTAACGGCATCCTCAAATCCTCCACCCTGTTCTCCTCCAGTCTCACTTAAAAATTTCGCTTCGCCAACGATAAACTTGTTGCCAACTTTCGCGACAAAATCTGGTCGCTTCTTCAACCCCGCCCCAAACCGAGCATTGGCGTAGTCTCTTAAGTCCTTATCAGAAGCGTGGAGAAAAACGATTCCGCTCTTCGAGACCTCGAACTTACCGCTCTTCACGTATTTAAAATGGGACTGCGCCCATTGTTTAAACTGAGCCCCTCTTCTTCGATTGGCAACAATCGGCGCCTTAACGCCCTTGAGGATCTTCGGGAGGCCCATCTTGAACAACGTCTTACAAAGTCGTCCCATGGTCTCCGGATTCCGCTCGATCGCCTGCCGATCAGCACGAAGAAACGCGACATACGAATCATCAAATGGGAAGCGCTCCTGATCCAATAGCGTATTCAGAAGCATAACTCTGTTACCCTTTTTATACGCTGCTGTTATTTCCTCTAGAATCTTCGGTGACACCGATCTAGGTTTTGGTTCGGATGGATAGACAGTATAAATACGATCTAGGTAGTCCCCTTTCTGCGCTAACTCCGCCGTTTTCCTAGCCCAGGTGTTCATGGAGAGCTTCCTGATAATATTTCGTCAACGAGACGAAGGTACATTTCTTTAACCGTTCTCTAGAGATGGAAATGGCATAATGAGAGGAATCTATGCCTACCCATCGTCTTTGCAACTCCCGAGCCGCGATCAGCGTTGTTCCTGATCCACAGAAGGCATCCAAGACTAGGTCATCTGGTTGAGACGAATTCCCGATAATGAGTTTTAACAGCGCGAGGTTCTTTTCGGTGGGATATTTTGGATTTTGTGGGTCTTTAAACGTCCACACGTCCTGGATTTTGATACCTGAACGCACCACTTCGTCTGCATAAATCTTCTTCCTGGGGTTCCCAGTCGATGACCATTCGACTAGTCCCTTTTTATCCAGCTCATCTAACACGCGTGGTGAATACCTCCAGTGTCTACCTGGAGGTGGTAACATGCCTCGCCATGGTTTGCCCGTTGGACCGTTCGCTGTCTCACCCGGAGCGTGTAAAGGTGTCGTGGTATAGCGTCGGCCGTCAGCATCAATGGAACGGAACCGTTTGTCGTCGCCATTAATTGTGATGGACTGCTTCAAGTTGTTCCACACACACTTTTTTGTCTTTCCATAGAAGAGGATCATATCCTTGATGTTGCCATAGCCGTGCCTGGCGAAATTCTTGGGATTGCACTTGATTCTCGTGATGTCATTGATGAAGTTGTGCTTCCCAAATATCTCATCCATTAGACATTTCACATAATGACCAATTTTGTAATCGATGTGCACGTAAATGGAGCCATCTTCTGCCATCAGATCTCTGATGGCCTGCAGACGAGGCCTTAGGAAGTCCAAGTAGGCCCTACCTGTCAAACTATCATCGTAGGCAACAATCCCACCATTGCTGCGGCTGATCGTTGCGATTCTTCGAGGCGTTACGTTAAACGATTGACGCGTTCCAAACGGCGGGTCGATATAGACGAGCCGTACTTTTCCTTGAATGTCCGGTATCTTCTGGAGGAGAGATAATGCCAACAAGTTATCTCCTTGAATGAGGAGTTCTCGCTGACGTAGTTTCTCCGTTAGGTCACAGCCATCTTTGAGGCCTGATTCCAAGATTCTGGAGAACAGCGGCACGTCCCGCAGTTTAATGGCATCTCGTTGCAAGCCGCATTTGTCCTTCACGTGAACCGTGGGCTTAATTTCTACGTTCTCGAGTAACTGGGTAGCTGCTGTCATATAATTTACTCAGCTTAACAAAAATCCTCCGCCCTGGCGAGCGGAGGTTTGCGTTGTTTTAACGTGCCAGATTCCCCCTCCAAACGTAGCACGAAGTTCGGCTGTCATCAATTATCATAACTCCGCTTGGGGCGCCTGTCAAGCCTGTCTGCTGGACGTTGCGTGGCGAGCCGGCCGCGAGGGGTGGGGGCTAAGCAAGGCCTCACGGAGGCCGAGCGGGCATGGTGTCCGCCAACGTTCTGTGGCGGACGAGCGAGGCCGAGTGAGGAGCGGCGGTTGCCACGCTGGGGCAACCGACCGCGTCCTTGCGTGCCCCCAGCCCCGAGCGGCTAGGCGAGCGAGGTCCTCCAGCCACTGTAGAACTGGCGGGCGAGGACTGCGAGGAGGGGTGCGTACTGCGGAGTGTGTTGCTTGACGCGCGAGACATCAACTCCGTTGAGCAGCGGATCGTCGTGGCTGAGCCACTCCTCGATGATCGTCGGCGTCACTTCCAGGTGATACTGCAGCGCGTAGACGTTCTCGCCATACCGAAAGGCTTGGTGGGGATAGCGCGTTGACTGCGCGAGATGCACGGCGTCCTTCGGTAACTCAAACGCATCGCCATGCCACTGGAACACCGTGTAGCGCGGCGGAAACGCCGCGAACACCGGATCCTGCCGACTCGCCTGCGTCCCTTCGACGTCGCACCATCCCACCTCAGGCTGTGGCCCATGCCACACGCGAGCACCTAGCGTTTTCGCCAGGAGCTGCGCCCCCAAACACATGCCCACCGTCGGGACGCGCGCGGTGATCGCGCGTTCGAGCAAGGAGACTTCCTCACGCAGCCACGGGTAACGCGGCGTCTCATCCACGTTCATCGGCCCGCCCATGACCAGGAGGCCACGGCAGTCTGTGACCGTGTGAGGCAACGTCTCACCGGCGAAGGGCCGGAGGATGCGGAGGGGAATGCCATCGTCGGCGAGCCACGGCCCGAACAGTCCTGGCCCTTCGGTCGGCACATGCTGGACGACCCACACGCTACGAGTGGGAGGACGGTTCACCACGAGGCGTCTGGAGGGAGTGCTCGACGGAGTCTTCGTAAACGCCCAGACGACGGAACCGCTGGTAGCGGCGCTGCAGGAGGATGTCTGGTGGCACGTCGCGCGTGGCCTCGAGGAACGCGCGAATCACTGGCTTGAGGGCCGCCGCCGTCGCTGATGGATCGCGATGCGCCCCGCCGAGCGGTTCGGAAATACTCTCATCCACGAATCCGGCTTTCACGAGATCCTGCGCCGTGAGTTTCAGGGCCTCGGCCGCCTCCGGGGCGCGTTTGCGATCTTTCCAGAGAATCGCGGCACAGCCCTCGGGCGAGATGACCGAGTAGTACGCGTGTTCGAGGATGCAGACGCGATCCCCAACGCCAATGCCCAGCGCGCCGCCCGAGCCGCCTTCCCCAATCACGATGATGAGGATGGGACTCTCCAGCCGCATCATCTCGCGGAGGTTGCAGGCGATCGAATGCGCCTGGCCGCGCTCCTCCGCGCCAATGCCGGGGTAGGCGCCCGGCGTGTCAATGAAGATGAGGATGGGCAGTCGGCGCTTGGCGGCGAGCTGCATCAACCGCAGCGCCTTGCGGTAGCCCTCGGGGTGCGCGGAGCCGAAGTTGCGCCGAAGATTTTCCTTCGTGTCGCGCCCTTTCTGGTGCCCGAGGACGAGCAGCGGTTGCCCCTCAAAGGTTGCGAGCCCGCCGACGATGGCCTTGTCATCCCCGAAGAGCCGATCGCCGTGGAGCTCGACAAAGCCCTCGAAGAGGAGCTGGATGTAGTCGAGGGTAAAGGGGCGTTGCGGATGCCGCGCCAGCTGGACGCGCTGCCAGGCGGTCAGGCTCGCGTAGGTCGCGCTCTTCAGTTGCGTGAGTTTGTGCTCCATCGCCAACAGTTCCGCGGAGAAGTTGACTTTTTTATTGTCGCGGCTGACGCGACGCAGCTCCGCTAGTCGCCGCTCCAGCTCGACGATGGGTCGCTCAAATTCGAGGTGGTAGCCTTCCGTGACCACGGGGAGAGTTAGCTTAGTCGTTGATGGTGACCGGCGTACCGGCCGGGACGATGACGAAGAGTTCCTCGACGTCCGCGTTGAGCATCCGGACACAGCCGGCCGTGCTCTGCTTGCCGAGACTCATGGGATCGGTCGTGCCGTGGATGCCGTAGCCGGGCTTGTCAAGGCCCAGCCAGCGCGAGCCCAAGATGTTCTCAGGACTGCCCGCGGGGATGAGGCCTTTCGCCGTGTACCACGGGGGATCCACCAGGCGATTCACGATGGTAAACGTCCCGACAGGGGTGGAGTTGCGATCCCCTGTGGCGACCACGTACTGTTTGATTACCGCCTCGTTTTGCTTGAGGACCAATGTGTTCTCCGATTTGTCCACGAGAATGCTGAAGCGCCCACCAACGACCTTGAGCTGCTGCTGCGGACGGATGAGATTCGACGTCAAGTGGTTGGCGCACTTGAGCAATTCGACGGTGGTCCCAAACCGCCGAGCAATCGCGCCGAGGGAATCACCGGGTTGGACGAAGTAGGACTGATCTTCCTCCGTGATCGTCGGTGAACAGAAGACGGCGACGTTCACGCGTTCCACGGCGGTCTGGGCCTGGGGGGCGAAGGGCCGGTGAGGAAAATCGGTGACGATCCGCTGGTAGGCCTCGCGGGCCCGGAGCAGCTCACCGTCACGTTCCAACAGCTCCCCGTTGAGCCAGAGCGCTTCTGCTGTCCAGGTGGTCGCAGGATAGCGCGCGAACAGTGTGGTCAGATGTCCACGCGCCGTCTCGCGCTGCTCGCGGAGGGCTGCCTGGCGTGCCTGGCGCAAGAGCTGGTAGGCCTTCGAGTCCGCCGTCCAGGGCAGCCCGCCACTCACGTGGACGTACCAACCACCGAGGGCCAGCCCGCTCACCACGAGGACCGCAGCGATGATGAGGGCGAGACGTCTCGGCGTCATCCCCCTACGGCCCTCCAACGCTTAAGGCCACTGCCGTCCCCACGACCACGCCGCCCACGACTTCACGCAGCGTGTGACCGGAGAGTTCCTTGATGCGCTCGACCTGAATGTCTTCCTGGCGCCAGCCACGATTGGCGTAGAGATCCTCGATCATGCGATTGGCCGTTTTGGCTAAGAGGCCGGTGACTCGTCGCACGCCCTGGGCATCGAAGAGGACGATGAGGGCGAACACCGTCGCCACCGTAAAGAGCAGAGAGTCAAATCCCACATGGCGCCCGACGCTGACCGACAGGGCGGTGACCCCTGCCACGTGGCTGCTCGGCATGCCACCGGTCACGATCAGCCACCGAAAGTCAAATCGCCGCTCGCGAATCACACCGGCGAGGATCTTCAGCGACTGCGCTGTGATCCACGCCAGCAGCACGGTCCAGAGGACGCGGTTGCGACTCAGTTCAGCGAGCACGCGCCCATCCTATTCGTTGTCGTCGCGCGGGGCGGGGAGAGGCACGGTCGGCCGCACCTCGACGCGGACCGGAGGTGTCGGGCGGACGGCGCGCCCACCCCGGAGGAGAAACCCGCGATTCCCGAGGTCCGGTGGCGCACCGGCTGTCGCTGGCAGGGAACGCGCCCGCTTGGTCTCGGTGGCGGGTGCCGTTGGCGCCTCTTCCAGCGCACTCAACTGACGTTCCAACTGGCGCTTCTCCTGCTCCAACAGGGCCATACGCTCATTGAGGGCCTCCTTCTCCAAACTCCACAACGCCTCCTGCGCCAGGAGCGCATCGAGATGGGCAGCGATTTGCGTGCGCGAGACCTCGGCTTGCTTGAGACTCGCTTCCAGACTCTGGAGCGTGTCTATCAGTTCCGCATGCGTCGTCTGCACCTGAGCCAGTGCGGCCTGCGCGGCTGCCAGCTCAGCGGTCAAGCGGTCTTTGTCCGTGCGCAATTGGGCGACCGCTCGCTGCAGCAGATGCCGCTCTTCTGTGAGGTAGCGCCGCTCCCCCCAGGCCTGCCAGGACCAGAAGACGACCAACCCCCAACAGGCGACTACGAGTAGCCCCACCCAGCGATTCATCGTCCCCTCCCTGTGGTTAGGGGTTTATTATACCCCGTGAACCGACCACGGCGCAACTGCAATTGGAAGGATGGACACGGGATGAGCTTGACATGACGCCTACCGTTCGGTAAGATACGGTCAACGCTTTATTAGGAGTGCACACCGAGAGGAGGAGCCAGGAGTGTGCCATGGCCCTCGCTCGGGTTGCGAGCCTCGCGCTGGTGGGGTTAGATGCCCATCGCATCACGCTGGAAGTGGATATCGCACAAGGCCTTCCAGCCATCTCCATTGTTGGCCTGCCTGATCCCGTCGTCAAGGAAGCGCGCGAACGCATCCGCAGCGCCATCCGCCACAGCGGTTTCGAGTTCCCCTTAAGCCGCGTCACCGTCAACCTCGCCCCGGCGCACCTCAGGAAAGAGGGGCCGGCATTTGACCTCCCCATCGCCATCGGGCTCCTCATCGCCAGCGGTCAGCTCCGCCCGGCGTGGCTGGAGGAGGCGGTCTACCTCGGCGAGTTGGGACTGGATGGCGCGGTGCGTCCGATCCACGGGATCCTCCCCCTGGCACTCGCCCTCGCCCGTCGGAACACCGCTCCCCTGATCCTCTCGCCGGAGAACGCGCACGAAGCCGCGGTCGTGCCGGAGCTTACCATTTACGCTGCGCCGCATCTGCGCGCATTGGCAGCACTCCTACAGCAACCCAACGGGCACGCGCCGCAGCCCTCAACAGCCATCCGGTGGGAGGCTGCAGCGATGACGAACGTTGATTTTGCTGAGGTCAAGGGGCAGGCCCACGCCAAACGCGCGCTCGAAATCGCGGCCGCCGGCGGGCATCACGTGTTGCTCGTCGGTCCACCCGGCAGTGGCAAGACCATGCTCGCCCAGCGCTTACCGATGATCCTGCCGCGGCTCACGTTGCACGAATCGCTCGAGGCCTCGAGCCTCCACAGTCTCGCGGGACTCCTGTCACCTGAGCGACCTTTGCTGACCGCGCGCCCCATCCGCGCGCCCCACCACACGGCCTCCGCTGTCGCCATCATCGGCGGCGGCACGCACCCGCGCCCGGGAGAAATTTCGCTCGCCCATCGCGGGGTCCTGTTCCTCGACGAGCTACCGGAATTTCACCGCGACGTGTTGGAAGCGCTCCGGCAGCCACTGGAGGAGGGCCGGGTCGTCGTGGCGCGGGCCAGTCGTGCGGTGGCGTTTCCTGCGCGGTTCCTGTTCGTCGGTGCGATGAATCCCTGCCCCTGCGGCTACGCCACTGACCCCAAGCAGGCCTGCCACTGCACACCCTACCAAATCCGTCGCTACCTCACCAAACTCTCCGGGCCGCTGTGGGATCGCGTGGACTTGCACGTGGAGGTGCCGGCACTCTCGGTGACGCAGCTCTTCGAGGAGCAGCCGAGCGAGTCGTCCGCGACCATCCAGGCGCGCGTGGAGGCGGCCCGCGCGCGGCAGCGACGACGACTGGCGAAAGATCGGCTGACGTGCAACGCCCAGATGCGCTCGCGGCAGCTGAAGCGAGATTGTTACCTCTCGTCAGAAGCCGTAGCGCTCCTCAAGCAAGCGAGTCAGCAGCTCCGCTGGAGTGCGCGTGCCCACGACAAAATGTTCAAAGTCGCCCGGACCATTGCCGACCTCGCCGGCGCGGCGGAGATTTCCCGGGAGCACCTCAGCGAAGCCCTGCAGTACCGCTCGCTGGACCGCAACCTGTGGGCGTGAACCGCCGCGGTGAGGGTCGTTTTCGGCGATCGGGGTTCACACCGTCAATCGTCGGGCCGTAGGGCGGCAGCGAGCGGCGTTGCGTCCGACGTCTGACGTCCGACGCCCGACGTTACGCATCCTCGCCGCACGCTGGACGCTGCACGATTGTTTACTTGGCGGTGTAGCGGAAGTCGGAGATGACGACTTCAGTGTCGAGGCCGTTTTGCGGGGGTTTGCCCTGGTAGAGCCAGTAGTTCAGGTGTACGCGCTCGGAGCTGTCGGGCGGGTTGTCAGCGCCGGTGTAGGTCCAGTCGTGGATTTTGTCCCCCGCCGGGCCGGGGAGACTGGTGTGGTGGCCGTGGTAGCTCTGGAAGAAAATAGAATCCTCCTGCCAATCGTAACTGTGGGTGGAGAAGACATCGGTCAGGTGCAAGGCAAACCGTTCGACGTTCCCTGCATGGAAATAGGGCTGGATGACGTACTGGCCAGCGTCAATCGTCGGGTTGCCCCAGCGCGAGAACTCGAAATCAATCTCATGGGAGTCGTCCAAATAGGTAAACAGCCCCACGATGACGTTGGGATCAATGTCCTCGACATTCGTTGCGAGCTTGAAGAGGTAGTCCCCATAGCCGAATGATTCGATGGACTTGACCTCGGCGCTGTACCAGCGAGTGGCCTCCTGGCGGATCTTCAGGTGCAGTTGCCCCTCGCGATCTACCCACACGCTGTCACAACTCGCTGACCAGAAATTCGGCCCCGGCGCAAAAAATCCACTCTTGACTTCCCACGTGAGGCCGGCAAAGTCAAGGTACCCGGCACCGTCGGGACAGGTGACCTCCGAGGGTCCGGGTGTTGAGCCGTCGTCAACAAGGCGCACCACCAGGGCTGGTCGGACGTCGGCGGGGCCTTCCTTCGAGCTGTAGTCAGCCCCGTCGCTCGACGGCGAGATGGCTTTGAGGCTGAGGAGCCCATCACCGGTGACGAGCGGTGTCACGTCCACTGCATACCACGTGCCGGTTGTCACTGGTCCCAGCGTGCCGATGATGCCGGCGTCATGCGCGGGCGCGGTGTTCCACGTCACTGTCTCTTCCGTCCACGTGAGATCCGGCACGTGATGGAACACGCCCCCATGGTTGGAAGGATCCACCGCGTAGAGTCGCAACGTTGCGCTGATCACCTCGCGGTCACCGAGACCCGTGAAACGGAACTTCAGGAGAAACTGCTTGAGGGAGTCGTTGTCCGCTTCGAGCCGCGTGGAGGTCCCGTAGTTGCTTGTCGGATTGCTGGCGCGAATGGTCGCATCGTCCGTGGGGATGAAGGTCAGCACGATGTCTGGCGGCGCCGTCGTCACCGTCGCCGGCTCAGACGGAGCTGAGGCATTGCCGGAGAGATCGAGTGTCACGACCGTGTAGGCGTAGGTCGTCTGGGGCGCCACCGTCGCATCGGCGTAGCTCGTCTCTGGTGTGGTATCGAGGTAGACTCCATCGCGATAAATCTGGTAGCCGGCCACGCCGTAATCGTCGGTACTAGCGCGCCACGTGAGATCCACGCGGCTCCCTCCCACGGACTCGGCGTTCAGGTCCGTGGGGGCGGTGGGAGCTGTTACGTCGTCAGCGCCGTAGCAGGCGGTTGTGCCCCAGTCGGTCAACTCCTCACCAGCGATCGGGGCGAACTCCCACTCGTAGCGCGTTGGATGGAGGGTGACTTTGAGCACGCCAAACGTCTCATCATCGCGGACTTCGCTATTGGGTGCGACTGACTCACCAAATGCATGGAGGTTCTTGCCGCCAGTACCGACGACGATTTGACGCACGCCTCGCCCAGGAGCTGGGAAGCCGCTGGGATGCTGTTGCGCGAAGCGTTCGTAGACGTGCGCGTGGGCCGCGAGCATGAACTCTCCGCCCGCTTCATAGAAGGCCTGGACCAGCGGTTGCACCTCGGGCCGCGCCTTGCCATCCACCGAACTCCAGAGCGGATGGTGCATGACTAGCATCGAGCAGGCCGTCGGATGCGTGGCCAGTTCCGTGCGCAGCCACTGCGTTTGCGGCGAGCCCACGTGACACCCACCGACTTCCTCGCAGTTGCTGTTGAGGGCATAGACGCGCCACTCGCCGAGATCGAAGGTGTAGTAGCCTTGGTCACGATCACCCGCGGGACCGGTGGGTTGGCCCACGCCATTGAAGTAGTCGAAATACCCTGCAGCGCCGTCGGTGGCATACTCGTGATTGCCAGGCACGGGACGCGTGATGGCTTTCAGCCGTCCCCACGACGGATCGTAGAAGGCGAGATAGTCCTCGGACGCTCCCGCTTCGTACTGGGTATCGCCGAGCGCCAGCACGGCGTCGGGTTGCATCTGGAGCAGGAGATCCGACGTCTCCATCTGCTGACAGGGCAATCCTGGGACGGTGTCTGTCCCGCAGGCGATATCCCCGGCCGCGGCGATGCGTGGCGGAAGGAGTGGACCTGGATATTCATAGGCCCCGAGATCAAATCCGACGCCCACGGGACGACCCACATCGTCAAAATCAGCACTCGGTGCGCCGACGTCAGTTCCCGCATCAATCGCTGGGGAATCTCCCAAGAGATGGAAATCATCATTGGCTGCGTCAACAAACGAGACATTGGTCGTCAGGACAGGTACCGTGCCCAAGGTATCGCTGGTGGCGCCTTCTTGAAACAGATTGTGATGGATCGTGTAGCCATCGAAACTCTGGGAGGTACTGTCACGCAGTTCCGCCCAGTCGGTGTCATTCTCCCAGAAAATATTGTTGTAGATCTCGTTACCTGTCAACGCCAGCGCATGATCTCCGTAGACCCAGAAGCCCCCGCGGGGTCCGTTGGCATAGATCGTGTTGTTAAACAGACGACAACCGGCAATGGTGGCGTAGTCCTTGGCGTCAGATGCCACATAGAACCTGAGCCCCGTGGGGTTTTCGTAGATCAGGTTATTATAGACATCAATCCCATAGGTCGTCTCTCTGCTGTCTGGCCACGCCTCAACACCCAACGTGAGTCCAGCCTTAGTGCTACCTGTAGCATGGTGTATCTCGTTGTTGTAGATGGCTATCGTGTTCGCGGAATCTACGTAGATGTTGGGGCCGTTGTTGTGATGCACGTGGTTGTGGTGCACCTGCCCGTTGGTTGATCCTCTTTTGAGATCAATGCCTTCTTCTTTATTCTCATAGACGTGGTTGTACATCACCTCAAAGGCCTCCACGCCATAGAGGGAAATGGCTTCTTGTTCTGCAGTCAGCCCCTCGTCATTGTTGTGCCGCACCGTGTTGTTACTCACCACGACATGGGAGCCACACCCTTCATAGCACCCAATGACAATGCCCCCATCATTGGACCATTCCACGACATTGTTATCAATGTCAATGTGGTCTACGGTACTCGATACGTAGATGCCGTAGCGTTGGGAATTGCGTAGCGTCAAGCCCCTGAGACGGATAAAATCGTGCTGATAAATGTTCATCAAGCCTTTCCAATCATCTTCTTCGACAGGGATGGATTTTTCGCCATCAATCACGACGAGTTCCCCTGGGTAGTTCGTGAACGTGATGTACTGGTCCGGCAAGCCACTCGATTTCACGATGACCCGCTCGTGGTACGTGCCTGCGCGAATGTAGACCGTCTGGCCAGCTTGGACGACATCGGCGGCCCGCTGAATGGTTTTGAAGGGTTGCTCCTCCGTGCCAGGATAGGCATCATTGCCGTCGCTCGCGGACACGTAGAGGGCGTTGTCTGCTGACGGCGTGGTGGCATTGGCCACATTCGAGTAGCCCGAAGGCCCAGCGGCGTTCATGGCCCGCACGCGATAGGAGTAGGTGGTCGAGGCGGACAGCCCTGTGTCGCTGTAGGTGGTCACGTTGGCTGCGACGGTCACCAGCAAACCGAAATTTGCGCCATCGAGGGAGCGTTCCACCTCAAACCCATCTTCGTTCTCGGATGCATCCTCCCACTCCAGGTCAATTGCACTCGCAGACAGCGCTTCAGCCGTCAGATGGGCTGGCGTTTCGGGCGGCACATCGGCAGTGGTGGCGCTGGCGGTATTCGAGTAGTCTGACGGGCCCACGGCATTGACTGCGCGGATGCGGTAGGCGTACGTCGTGGCAGCCTCTAGACCCGTATCGCTGTAACGGGTGACATCGGTGCCGACCACGACCAGCAGCGTAAACGGCCCTTCCTCCTCGGCGCGCTCGAGCTCGAAGCCCTCCTCGTTGTCGGACTCATCCTCCCACTCAAGGTCAATTGCGCCTGCCGATATGGCTTCTGCCGTCAGATTCGTGGGTGCTTCGGGTGGAACGTCGGCCGTCATCGCGCTGGCGACGTTGGAGTAATCCGAAGCTCCAGCGCTGTTGACCGCGCGCACACGATAGGCATACGTCGTCGCGGCCTCCAGTTCCTCATCTTGATAACTCGTGATGTTGGGTCCGACGGTCGCCACGAGCGCAAAGGGTTGCCCTGTGGTTGCACGCTCAATGTCAAACCGGTCCTCGTTGTCAGCATGATCCTGCCAACTGAGCGCAATGCGATCCGCTCCAACTGCTACCGCCGCGAGATCCGTCGGCGCAGCAGGGGGTGCTTCCAGCGTTGTGGCGCTCGCGGTATTAGAATAGTCTGACGCCCCAATGTCATTCACCGCTCGCACCCGGTACGCATAGGTGGTGGACGCATTGAGACCGGTATCACTGTAGGTCGTCATGTTTGGACCAATGGTGGCGAGTGGGCTAAAACTCCCGCCCTCGACTAATCGCTCGATTTCAACACCATCTTCATTCTCAGCCTCGTCGTCCCACGTCAGATCAATCTGACTCGCAGACACGGCTGCAGCGGTGAGGTTGGTGGGAGGAGCGGGTGGCGCTTCAAACGTTGTCGCACTGGCGGTGTTTGAGTAATCCGAAGCACCCACGTCATTCGCTGCCCTCACGCGGTAGTAATACGTCGTCTCAGCGTCGAGAGCGCCATCACGATAGGTCGTGACATTGGGTCCCAGCGTCGTGAGCAGATTAAAACTGCCCACGGCGATTGACCGTTCGAGCTCAAAACCGTCCTCAGTGTCCGCCGCATCCTCCCACGCGAGATCGATCTGGCTCGAGGAGACGGCCTCAGCGGTAAGACTCGTGGGGGCTTCGGGTGGTTCATCGGCAGTGGTGGCACTCGCGATGTTGGAATAGGCCGACGCGCCGATTGCATTGACCGCACGCACGCGATAGGTGTAGGTCGTCGCAGGGTTGAGCGTGACATCGTGATGCGTCGTCACGTCCGGCCCCACCGTAACCAGGGGTTGAAATGGCGCGTCGCCCTCAGCACGTTCGAGCTCGAAACCATCTTCGTTGTCAGATGTATCGTCCCAAGCGAGATCAATCTGGTTCGATGCGATGGCTTGCGTGGTGAGGTTCGTCGGAGCAGCTGGCGCAATGTCAAGCGTGGTGGTGCTGGCCACGTTAGAATAATTGGATGGGCCAGCGGTATTGACGGCCCGCACGCGATACCAATAGGTCGTGTCTGCGTGCAATGCCGTATCCTGATAGGTGGTACTGTTCGGCACGATCAGCGCAATGCGACTGAAGGCGCCATCTGTTGCGGACCGTTCGAGTTCGAAACCGTCCTCATCGCCAGCGTTGTCACTCCACGTGAGCGTGATGTGGTTTGAGGCAATCGCCGTCGCTGTGAGATGTGCTGGAGCGCTTGGTATCGTCGGTGGTGGTGCTTCATAGGTATAGCCGTTGACCAGCGTGCCACTCTGACCATCGGGATTCGTGATGGTCACATGCACGACACCAGCCGTGTGTGGTGGGGTAGTGACACGCACCCGCGTCCCTGCGATGAGGAACGTGACATCCGTCGCTGGTGCGTCCCCAAACGTGACGACGGTTTGCGCTGCGATGTCGCTGCCACTGATGGTCACGGCCGTGCCGCCGGTGGAAGGTCCACTGATCGGTGTCAAGCTCACAATCGTCGGAGGAGGCAGGGAGGGTGGTGTATCACCTGAACTGCCGGTGTCGTTACCGGAGGATGAACTCTCGGTGCTCGTTGACTGACTCGTCGTGCTCCCTGAGTCTACGAGACCACCAGGAGTCACGACCGGAACACTGTGGCCTGGGGTCACGAGGAGACCTAGCTGCATCGGTGTTGCTGGAGCTATCGTCGTGGACTCCGACGCAGCAGTTGATGAGCGCTGTGGCGGCTTGCCTGAGTGCGGTCTCGCCTCGCGGGCACTCACGGCGTTTCGCGGATCGTCCCACGTGGGCACATCGTACGGCGGAGCCGATGCAGGATCCAGCGCGAGCTCCGGTGGCGATGGCGCAGAGGTTGACTCCTGGGGGGCCCGCCCCACGACCGTGACGACGAGTACCGGTCGCCACTCCTCGGCACCTTCCTCTGCGCTGTAGTGAACATCCGTCGCTGGCGCGGCGGTGATCGCTACGCTCAGCAGGCCGTCTGTCGTCACGACGGGTGTGATCTCTAGCTCAGACCACGCCGCAGCAGTGGTAGCGCCCAGCGTGGCCGCACTCGCCTCCTCATAGGCAGGCGCAGTCTCCCACGTGACTGACTCTTCTGCCCACGGCTGATCGCTGACACGATGCGCGATCCCACCGTGGGGTGCCGCATTGAGCGCGTAGAGGCGTAACACCGCTCGTGTGATCGTGCGGCCCTCCACGCCAGAGAGGAGAAAGCGTAAGAGGATGTGTGTCGTCGGCGCATCACTGAGCTCCAAACGAATTGCAGCGCCCAGGTTGTCCGCCGGAGCATCCGAGCGCACCGTCGCATCATCGGTGGGTGTAAACGTGAGCGTCTCCTGTGCGGGAGAGGCGGCGTAGTAGTAGAGGAGAGGCGTCGGCAGCTCCTCAGGCGGAGTGCTTGGCGGTAGTTGTCGCTCGACGTCTGCTGGTTGCTCAGCGAGGAACAAGGCCATGGGCACCGGAGGGTCGGATGGCTGCTCAAACTCTGCCGCTCCAGAAACGATGCGACAGAGGCAGAGCCCCCCGAGGAGCACGGCGATGCTCCACCCTCGCTGAGGAAACGGTGGCCTCTGTCTGTAGTTCCTCATCGCTCGTACGCCCCTACTAACAAATGACCCGTCCCTCGTACAGGAGGAACGGGTGTCACGAGCACCCTGTCTATCGGCAGCCCAGCCGTCCGCCAACGATCGGTGGCGGGACCTGTGGCTTTGCCCTCCTAACGCTCTGCGAAGCGCGTAGCAGTGCTTTGGAGGGTTCTGCGTAGCGTTCGCGAAGCAGCGCACAGCAGAACGTCTCCGCCTTACGGCGCCCGCCAATCATCCTGGCGGGCCCGCCAACGTCTGGTGGCGGGGATTTGCCTTTTGCGAGAGACCCTGGTCGAGGGACTCCCTCTTCACATCTCGTCAAGCTAGATCATTTCTAGTATAACACAATTTGACCGCAGATGCGAACCTTCTGGTATTGTCTATCTTATGTCCACTATGTAGGTTATGTCATTTCTCTAGGGTCGTGATCAGCGAGGGAGCTAGGTGAGCGAGAACGGTCGGTGTTCTGGTATAATCTGGTATAATGAGGAAAACGATGCAACGAGCGTGGCTGATCGGCTGTGTGGTGCTGAGTGTGCTGGGAGGCGCTGGCCTCGAAGGGGCGGAGCCTGCTGCCTCATCGCGCAAAACCTACCATCCGGCGGATAAGTTTGTCCGCGGACTCGTCAACATCGTCACCGCCCCGCTGGAACTGCCCCGACGGCTTCGCCAGCGCACGCAGGGCGACAACACGGTGCGTGGCTGGACCCTGGGCACCACGCAAGGTCTGGGCTATGTGGTGGTGCGCTTTGTCGCAGGCACCTATGAAGTGCTGACGTTTCCGGCACCCGCCCCGCGCCATTACACGCCCGTCCTCGAACCCGAATACGTCTGGGACGAGCTGCCACCCAAATGACCATGTCCCCCGCGCCATCGAATCGCTGGTACTACTCGCTCTGGTTCGTGCTGCTCATGCTCTTCTTCGTCCTCGGTCCGTTGGGCCTGCCCCTCCTCTGGAAAAGTCCGCACATGACTCGCGGGGCGAAATGGCTGTTGACCATCACGGTGTCGGCGTACACCGTTGCACTCGCGGCCGCCTCGTGGCACATGGTGCAGACGGTGGTGTCCACTTTCCCCAATCCTTTCTGATGTGTTGTCGTCGTGTGGGGTGGCTCGTTGCGCTCGTCGGGTTGACGGGCTGCTACACCAGCTACAACCTCGCCACACAGCGCCAGGAGATCAGCGTCACCTCAACAGCGCGTGAGCTGCGCATGGGCGCGGCGATTGCCCAGCGCGTGCTGGAGCGGTTTGAGCCGGTCGAGGACGCCGCCATGCAGGCGCGTGTGCAGACCATTGGCGAACGCCTGGCGGCCCACAGCGACCGACGGGACGTGCCCTACCATTTCTCCGTTGTGGAGGGGAAGGACATCCGCGACGCCATCAACGCCTTCACCATTCCTGGCGGCTACATTTTTGTGAACCAGGCCCTGATGGAATTCGTCAAAGACGACGACGAGCTGGCGAGTGTGCTGGCGCATGAGATTGGCCACACCGCCGCGCGCCATCCGGTCAAACGCTACGAGACACTGATGGCCAGCTCCCTCGGGCAGCTCCTCGTGATGGGTGCAGCGCGAGATCGGGAGCTCCAACAGGGGCTGCACGTCATCTTCACCCAGATGTTCCTGGCGTATGCGCGGGAGGATGAACTGCTGGCCGACCGGCTCGGTGTAGCGTATCTGCGAGCGGCGGGGTTCGATCCCGAAGGGGCCGTGCGCCTGCTGACGCGACTGAAACGCCGCGAACAACGCAAGGCCCAGCCCCGTGTGTACAGCTACTTCCGCACCCACCCCTACATGGCGGATCGCCTCAGTGTCGTGCGCGAGGCCATCACCGGCCGCTTAGGGTTCGACGACTACATCAACCGCACGGCACCAGGAGAGTGAGACGGGATGCCGTGCTACCCCTGGAGTTGTCCGCCCATGGCCCACTCGGATTTGGGCACATCCTGAAACACAATCCAGACGTGCTCCTTCGGCGTCTGGGCCACGCGCACGAAGAGGTCCGTCATCTGCTTCGCCAGCTCCGCCTTCTGCTCCTTCGTACGCCCCGCAAACATCGAGACGGTGATGAATGGCATTGTACCACCTCAGGTAATCGTCGCTCGTCACTTACCGATACAGAACTGCTTGAAAATTCTCTCTAACAGGTCCTCTTGCACGTTAATGCCTAAGATCTCGCCAAGATGTTCGCTGGCTTCGCGTAGATCCAGCGCGATGCATTCGAGGGTCTCCTGACGCGTGATCGCCGCCAGCGCAGCTGCGCACGCCACGCGCGCCTGGCGCAGCGATTCTTGATGGCGCACGTTGGTCACCAGCGCTCCATCAGCAATATCCACCGTCCCACTCCACAGGCGCTCGGCCATTGCATCCTCAAGTTCGGTAAGGCCATCGCCGCGCAGCGCCGAAATCCGCAGCGGCGCTCCTGACCACTCCTGCGCAATCGCGTCGCGCTCCAACCTCGTCGGCAGATCATTTTTGTTGATCACGATGAGCGGTTCGCTGGTCGCCCCATTGCGCAACGCGCGCACGTCGCTGAAAAAGGCTCGATCCTCAGAGGAGAGTGGTTGCGAACTATCGAGGATGAGGAGGAGGAGGTCTGCCTGCTGTATGGCTTGCCGACTGCGCTCGACGCCTTCGCGCTCAATCGGATCCTCCGTGACCGTCACTCCTGCCGTATCCACGAGACGCACCGGTAGTCCTCGCAGATTCAACAACTCCTCGATGGTGTCTCTCGTCGTACCAGGAATGGGTGTGACAATCGCGCGGTTGGTCCGCAGCAGCGCATTCAACAAGCTGGACTTGCCAACATTCGGTCGCCCACAGAGGACGACTGCGGCTCCCTCGCGAAGGATGCGGCCCGTCTTCGCTGAGGACTCAAGGCGCGCCAGCTCTGCGACGAGTCGCTGGAGCCGCTCGCGACACTGCGCCGTGGCGACAGAGGCGATGTCCTCCTCAGGAAAATCAATGGTCGCCTCGACGTGCGCGACGAGATTCGCGAGTTCCTCATGCAGGGTACTGATGCGTTGCGACAAGTGACCGCCCAACTGCTGCAGCGCGGCTCGCAAACTCACCTCGGTCCGCGCGCGAATCACATCGAGCACGGCTTCGCCTTGCGCCAAGTCAATCCGCCCATTCAAGAAGGCCCGTTTCGTAAACTCGCCTGGCTCTGCGAGTCGCGCACCAGCATGCAGGGCCAGTTCCACAATCCGCCGTAGCGGTAGCATGCCGCCGTGGCCGGTGATCTCGATCATGTCTTGGCGTGTGTAGGTGCGCGGTGCGCGGAGCACCGTCATGAGCACTTCGTCAACGACCACGTCGCCGTCCACGATGTGCCCGTGGTGCACGGTGTGTGTGTTCGCTTGGGAGGGTCGCATGGGGCGCGAGGGCCGAAAGAGACGATCCGCAATCGCGAACGTGTCTGGGCCGCTGAGGCGGACGATCCCTAACGCCCCTTCACCCGGGGGCGTGGCGATCGCCGCAATCGTATCATCGAGCGAGAGCCGTGACATGGCGGCGCGCTTCTCCGATGACAAACAGGGACCCTGTGACGACGAGAAGGCCGCATGGCGCGGCGTGTGCCTCGGCCAAGGCCACCTCGATCTGTGGCGTTACGTGGACGCGCGGTATCCACGGGCGCACCGCAGCAGCGAGGGTCGTCGCCGGCATGGCGCGTGGATGCTGCGCTTGGACAGCCCAGGCTGCACCAGCGAGCGGACCTAACGTCTCCATGACACCCACGACATCTTTGCCGAGCGACATGCCGATGACCAGCCCCACACGCGTGGAGGGAAACAGCTCGTTGATCATCGCTCGCAACGCCTCGGCAGAGGCGCGATTGTGCGCACCGTCGAGTAAAATCGGCGGTGAGGTCGTCAGCAGCTCTCCCCGTCCAGGCCACTCCACGCGAGCCAATCCCGTGCGGAGTTCACTTGCGGTGATCCGCACAGAAGGCTCCAAACGCTGGAGAGCTTCGAGCACCGCGAGTGCTGTGGTCGCGTTCTCGGCCTGATGCCGTCCCAGGAGGGACAACTCCAGCGTGGGATACGTGCCGTGTTGTCCGCGTATCCAGCAGGTGCAACCGTGCCGACTAACCTCGCACCGTTCGAGGACAACATGTGTGCCCTGCTCGATGAGCTGTGCCCCAACACTGCGAGCTCGCGCGCGGATGACGGCTCGCACACTCTCGCGCTGTGGCGCCGTAACGACGATCTGTTGCGGTTTGATGATCGCGGCTTTCTCAGCGGCAATCACTTCAATCGTATCGCCGAGGACGTCCGTGTGATCGAGACTGATGGGTGTCAACACCGCCAGCGGTGCCTGCGCGACGTTCGTCGCATCCAACCGTCCTCCTAAGCCGACTTCGAGGATTGCCCACTGTACTCCGCATCGCGCAAAGTAGTCAAACGCGAGTGCCGTGAGCGCTTCGAAGTACGTGAGCGGTCCACCGGTCAGCTCCGTCGCTTCGATGGCCTGTCGCACGCGACGCATTCCTTCGGCAAATTCCCCTTCAGCAATCCAGTCGCTCTCGCCGTCGCTGGGCGTGACGCGTACGCGCTCCAGCACCGAGTCGAGATGCGGCGAGGTAAACAGTCCGGTGCGCACACCACACTGCGCAAGCACGGTGTAGAGCATGGCACTCACCGACCCTTTGCCTTTGGTGCCGGCGACGTGAATGACGCGGAGGTGGTCGTGCGGATTGCCCAACGCCTGCAGCACCTGCTGCATGCGCGCTAACCGGCGCTCGCGCAAGCCCCCCTGCTGCGGCAAGCGCTCATAGTTGACGAGGGAGTTGAGGAACGCGAGGGCTTCTGGAAATTCCATGGCGAGTGGTGGTGTCAGTGTCGAAAGTGGCGCAGGCCTGTCAGGAGCATGGCCAGACCAGCACGATTCGCCGCGGCGATCACGTCGTCATCTCGACGCGACCCACCCGGCTGCATGATGGCGGTGACACCGGCCTGAGCGGCCACCTCGATGTTATCCGTCTTTGGGAAAAAGGCATCGCTCGCCAACACCGCGCCACGCGCTCGATCGCCGGCTTTGCGGAGTGCCTCAAGGACGGCATCAATCCGACTGGGGCATCCCCCGCCGATGCCCACGGTCTGCGTGCCTTGCACCACGACAATCGCATTGGAGCGCACGTGTTTGACCACGCGCCAGGCAAATGCCAGAGCGACGCGTTCTTCATTCGTCGGTGCGCGCTGCGTGACAACGCGCAGGGTCTGTTCATTCAGCATCTGCGTATCCGGTGTTTGGACGAGGATCCCGCCAGCAATCGTGCGCAGTTCCCAGGGCGTGGTGGCCAACCCGTTGCCTGGCGGTGGCAGATCAGGCACTTCGAGGATGCGCAAATTCTTTTTGACGGCCAGCACAGTCGCTGCCTCAGCCGTGATGTGCGGCGCAACGATGACTTCGAGAAATTCTGCCGCTGCCATCGCCGTGGCCGTGGCCGCATCCAGGGGACGATTGAGCCCGACGATGCCTCCAAACGCCGACAGGGCATCACACGCCATCGCCTGCGTATAGGCCGTCGTGAGTTCTGCGTGTGAGGCCACCCCACACGGACTGAGGTGTTTGATGATGCACGCCGTTGGCGCGGCAAACTCCCACGCTGTCGCCAGCGCCGCGCTGGCATCGAGCAGATTGTTGTAGGAGAGTTCCTTCCCTCCGATGGGCGTGGCTGCCAGCAGTCCTGTCGTTGGTTGGTCCACCAGGCGGTACCACGCGGCCTGCTGATGCGGATTTTCCCCGTAGCGGAGGGGGCGTACCTGGGTGAACGTGCATGTCAATTGCGCTGGCAGCGTCGTCGGTGCAGTGCCGTGTGCATCGAGGTACTGCTGGATGGCGAGATCGTAGCGGGCGGTCCGCGCAAACGCCTCAACCGCTAACGCCCGTCGCGTCGCGTCGCTCAGTTGCCGCTCATGACTGCGCAACTCCTCCAGCACGCGCTCGTACTGTGACGGATCACACACCACACCCACCCAGCGATGGTTTTTCGCAGCCGCACGCAGCAACGCAACGCCACCGATATCAATCTGCTCAATCGCTGCTTCCAGCGTCACCTGCGGCTGGCGCACCACCGTTTCAAATGGATACAAGTTCACCACCACGAGATCAATCGCGGCCATGCGTTGCGAGGCGAGCTCAGTCATATGCGTTTCGTTGTCACGCAGGGCGAGGATCGCGCTGTGCACCGCTGGATGGAGGGTCTTGACACGGCCACCGGCCAGCGCAGGATAGTGCGTGAGCGTCTCAACCGTGGTCACCGACAAGCCTGCCTGCCGGAGGACCTCGGCCGTCCCACCTGTTGAGATGAGCTCGACGCCCAGTGCCGCCAACCCCTGTGCAAACGTCGCGAGGTTCGTTTTGTCAGCGACGCTCAAGAGGGCCCGTTGCACCGTCATGCGCTCTGCTCCGTGCGCACATGGCGCCGAAAGGCCGCGTGGAGTTGCTGGGTCCATGCGCCAGGACGTCCTGCGCCAATGACCCGTCCGTCGTAGCGCACAACCGGTAGCACCTCAAACGTGGTGTTCGCCACAAACACTTCTGCCGCCTGCCAGACCTGATGGCGCGTGAATGGCTCCCACCGTGTGGTCAGCCCCACCTCTGGCGCCACATGACATAGGATATGACATGTGACACCGGCTAACACGCCAGTCGCCGGCGGTGCACTCCACAATTCGCGCTCGTGGGTAATCAGGCACACGTTGCTGATCGTGCCCTCACCCACCCACCCGTCGGTGGTGCGATAGATCAACTCGACGGCAGCATCCGGTCGCTGACTCCAGGCGAGGATCCCTGGGACGAGATCCGTGTGTTTCGCCTGTGGGGTAATCGTCGGGACCGAGTAGCGATGGCCCACCGTTGTCATGACCGTCACCCCGTCGGTGTACCAGCGACGAGGATACGGGTGTAACGCCCGACCCATCACGACGACCTCGGGCCGAGGAGCGCGTGCCTGCTGCGGCAGCACCATCACACGAATCGCCGCGTCGGTGTGCGGAAACCGGCGAGCCATGCGACGAATCTCACGCCGCAGAGTCGTCAGCAGCTGCGGAAGCGTCCAGCCCAGTGTGTGCGCCGAGGCGCTCAACCGCTCGAGATGGAGGTCGAGAGCAAAGACCTCGCCCTGGTAGGCCCGCAGCGTCTCAAACACTCCACTCCGCCCGAGAGCGTCAGGCGGCCACGAGGAGTGGTTGACGTGCCAGCCCCACGGGTTGGAGGGCTTCGAAAAGCGCCTGAGCTTTTGCACGGACTTCGGCATATTCACGCTCGGGTTGTGAGTCGGCGACGATGCCAGCACCAGCGGCCACATAGGCGCGCTGGCCTACCACCAGCATCGTCCGAATGAGGATGTTGAGATCCATGTCCCCTGCATAACTGATCCACCCCAGCGAACCGGTGTAGAGACCGCGGGCCGTCGGCTCCAGGGCATCAATGATCTGCATCGCGCGAATCTTCGGGCAGCCGGTAATCGTGCCGCCGGGAAATACAGCCTGAATCGCATCAGTCCAGTCACACGTGGGATGGAGCTCCCCCCGAATGTGTGAGACGATGTGAATGACGTGAGAGTACTCCTCCAACGCCATGAGCTCTTCGACGGCCACGCTGCCATACCGGCACACGCGACCGAGGTCGTTGCGCTCGAGATCCACCAGCATCAAATGCTCAGCTCGCTCCTTGTCGCTGAGGATCAGCTCGATGGACTGGGCCAGGTCCTGTTCAGGGGTAGCTCCTCGTGGTCGTGTGCCAGCGATGGGCCGCGTGGCCACGGTCCGTCCGCGCACGCGCAGCAGCAGCTCCGGCGAACAACTCACGATCGCGGCATCTCCCAACGCTGCGTAACACGCGTACGGCGATGGGTTGATCTGCTGCAACCGTTGATAGGCGTCCCACGGGTCGGCTGGCGTCTCGATCGTCCACCGCAGAGCCAAGTTGGCTTGATAGATATCGCCCGCGCGGATGTAGCGCAATGCACGCTTCACCATCCACCGGAAACGTTCTGCATCGCTGCTCGGCGCGACCGAGGCAGCGCGTGGCACAGGCCAGGGCTCTTCATCGGTCGTCTCACGCACCTGTGTCTCATGCGGCATGCGTGGATGCTGTGCGTAATGTGCCGTCTGGGTGAGACGGTCTACGAGCGCCTCGAGCCGAGCGACTGCTTCCTCCCACGTCGTCGCCGGATCTCCGCCAGGCGTCATGCACGTGAGCACGAACGTCCGTTCCGCCAGATGATCACAGGCGATCAGCGTATCGTAGAGCGCAAACTGGGCGATCGGCAACGGCGAGTCAGGGACCAGCCGTTGCGGCAGACGCTCGAAGGCGTGGCGCGCCTCATAGCTTAAGTATCCGATGGCTCCGCCGCTGAGCGGCGGGAATCCCGGCAGGCGCGCCGTTGGGAGGCGATGCAGCTCATCGTAGAGTTGCGACAGCACATCGCCTTGCCGCCGCTCGTCACCGTGTCTCGTGATGCGCTCGCAGTAGCCCGGCTCTCTCGCCTGGAGGACGAGCCGTGGCTCCCACGCGACGTAGGAATACCGCCCGCTCACAGGATGCCGACGACTGCTCTCCAACAGCCACCACGGCTCCTCGCCCCCCACGTGCGCAGCGATGTGTTGTGGCGCGCCCAGGCGCTCGCTGGGAATCACGACCGCGACAGGGACGCGATAGCCACGAGCGAGGGCGCGGAGGGCGGTGCGGCGGTCAGGTCGGACGTCATTCATGAGGAAGATATTATAACAGAAAAGGGCGGGCCAGCTCCCCTTCTTTTGGGCTGTAACCACCCTTTGATTGTCCGGCAGTGAACAGCTGGGGGCTGCCCCCCTGGTGTTAGCGCACGCGCAGCAGTCGCAGCTTGTACTGGAGGAGTTGCCGCTGGGCGCGATTCTGCTCGAGGCGAGTCTCGGTTTCCTGGAGATCCGCTTGCAGATGCTGCAGGCGTGCTGCGCGCGTCTGACGTTCTGCTGAACTCAGGGGCGGTTGTGACGAGGCGGTGAGGCTGCGCTGCAGGCTGCTCAGCGTCGCTCGAAATCCACGGACGGCTGCCTCGTCAATCCGGATCTGCTGGGTGAGTGCGCCGTGCTCCAGTTGGAGCGGCTCGCGTTCCTGTGTGAGCTCACGCAGGCGGGTCGCGATCTGCTCGTTGAGTTGCGTCCGCGTGACCTCAAACTCCCGCTCGAGTTCCTCCACGCGTTGGCGAAACGTGCCCCGTGTCTGGACCAGCTCCGCCCGCAATGCCTCGACGTCTCGTTGCACGGCATCGCGCTGCGTGAGCAATGGCTCGAAGGCGGGATCCTGCTGTAAGACTTGTTGGAGCATCTCCTCGCGGCTGACGGCGGTGCAGCCAACGCTGAGCAGACAGAGCAGGAGCGCGGCTAATCGGCGAGCATCCACACCGGTTCGCGCGTCTGCGGGACGCGTTCAAGCGCAGGCTCTTCTGTGTAGGTGTAGAGGCGGCCAGCGTAGTTACGGAAGGTGTAGGTGCCGTTGGTGTGCGCGACAACGTAGTCGGGACTCAGTGGAATTTTCCCCCCGCCGCCGGGGGCATCTACGACGTACGTGGGCACAGCGTAGCCGGTCGTGTGGCCCCGGAGGTGTTCGATGATACGTATGCCGGTGTCAATGGTGGTGCGAAAATGCGCGGTGCCGCGCACAGGATCACACTGATAGATGTAGTACGGCCGCACGCGAATTTTCAGCAGCTCGTGCATGAGCTGTTTCATGATGGCTGGATCATCATTGATGCCTTTGAGCAGCACCGTCTGACATCCCAACGGAATGCCGTTGTCAGCCAGCCGACCCATCGCGCGTTGGAGATCCGGCGTAATTTCCTTCGGATGATTGAAGTGCAAACTCATCCAGATCGGTGTGTGTTTGCGCAGGACCGCTAAGAGGGAATCGGTGACACGGTACGGTAACGTCACCGGTGTGCGCGTCCCAATGCGGATGAACTCGATGTGGGGAATCGCGCGCAGGTGGGTGAGGATATCATCGAGGCGCTGATCGGAGAGCATCAGCGGATCGCCGCCGGAGATGAGGACATCCCGCACCTCGCGATGCGCGCGCAGATACGCGTAGGCCGCCTCGAGGTTCTGCGGACGCGAGAACTGCGCTTCAGTGCCCACGACGCGACTGCGCGTGCAGTGCCGACAGTACATTGCGCACACCGATGTCGCCAGGAGGAGCACGCGATCAGGGTAGCGGTGCACGAGTCCCGGCACGGGCGAATCGCGTTCCTCGGCGAGCGGATCACGAAAATCGTTGGGGCTGGTGTGGTACTCTTCAGCGATGGGCACCGCCTGCATCCGAATCGGGCAGCGGGGATCGTCGGGATCCATGAGGTTGGCCCAGTAGGGCGGGATGGACATGATGAAGCGGCCGTCCTTTTTCGTGACGGCCATCTCTTCCTCGGGCGTGAGGTGCAGGACCTCGCGCAGCTTCGTTACCTCGGTCAGCCGATGTTGCAGTTGCCAGCGGTAATCGTCCCACTGGGTGCGCGGGACCTCACGCCAGAGGCTGACACGACGATAATCCGGCGGTTCGTACATCCTTCCTCTGCTCTCCTCTCGTCAGCCAACCATCAGCGCTAGCCGATGGAGCTCCACACCGCTGGTGACAATCTGCTCAAGCGTGGCCGCATAGGACCAGCCAGTGGCCTGGGCCATCTTTGGAAAACTGCTCTCGAGCGGATCGAGTCCTGGCAATGGATTGACCTCCAGCACGTACGGAATCCCATCACGACTCAAGCGAAAATCCGTCCGCGAAAACCCCACACACCCCAGCGCCTGATGCGCGCGCAACGCCAACTGTTGAATCAGGCGCGCCTGGTCATCGGCGAGTCGCGCCGGACAATGGAAGGCCGGCACCAACCCTTGCGTGACGTCCCCTTGGAACTCCTTCATCCGCCAGGAATAGAAGTGCTCGCCCGAGGCGCGGCAGTTCGCAAAGTCAATCTCGAGCACCGCGAGCATTTGCGGGGGCGTATCGCCCAATACGCCTGCGGTCAACTCGGTGCCCTCGATGAATTCTTCCACCAGCACTTCCTGCCGATACTGCACCAGGACCTGCTGGACTTGCCGTCGGAGCGCAGGCTCGTTGTGCACGACGCTGTCTCGCGTGATTCCCTTCGCAGAGCCTTCGCGATTTGGTTTGACGATCAGGGGAAACCGCAGCTCCTCCCGCAGCAGCTCACGTCCGGTGCGGAAGAGCTGGAAGCGTGGCGTGGGGATACTCTCTGAGAGCAAGACACTTTTGGTCTTCGCCTTATCGAGGGCGAGCGCGAGGGTGAAACTGTTAGAACCGGTGTAGGGAATCTGAAGCGCCGTCAGCAGGGCCGGGACATGCGATTCGCGGTTGGCGCTCGGCAACCCTTCGGCGATGTTGAAGACGAGATCCACCGGATGCGCCAGGAGCCACTTGAGCAGCCCGTGATCGGCCTCGACAGGGATCACGGTGTGTCCCAGTGTCTGGAGGCCATCGGTGATGGCCGCGATGGTGGCGGGACTATCATATTCCGAATAGTAGTCCGGCGGCAGAGGGCCCTCTGCCTGGAGGGGGCGCTTGACGTTGTAGACGAGCGCGATCGTTAGCGCGATGAGTAACTCACCGCCTTTGATGACTCGGTCAGCCCGCAGCGGATCAACGCGTGCTGGATGATCTCGTTGATGATGCTGGCGTAGGAGATACCTCGTGCGCGCGCCACCGACATGAACGTATCTTCCGTCGAGAGCGACGGGAGGGGATTGATCTCGAGGATGTGGGATTGTCCTGCCGCATCCACGCGCACATCCACGCGCCCGAAATCACGACACTCCACCGCCTGATAGGCCTGCACCGCGTACTGTGCGATGCGCTCCTGCAGCGCGTGGGGCGCGAGTGTGGGACACACGTATTCCACGGCCGCCTCGGACTTGAGATCCTCAAAGGTGAAGAAGCGCTCGCCTAATGCAAGGTGGCCTTCGAGTTTGACTTGCACGACGGGTTGCGGCTCCGGCGGATCGTTGCCTAAGATCGCCACCGTGAATTCCGTGCCGGTAATGAATTCCTCGACGAGCGCCGGTTGGCGATAAGTCGCAATGAGCCACTGGGCCTGCTGTCGGAGCGCGGCGGGATCGCGGACGAGCGAACTCCGCGAGAGCCCTTTGCTCGATCCTTCGTAGCGGGGCTTGACGATGAGCGGAAATCGCAGGTCCATCGCTGGCAGCGCGTCAACGTCCTTGATCTCCACAAAGCGCGGCGTGGGGATGCCCTCGCTCAGGAGCACTTTCTTCGTCAGCAGTTTATCCAAGGTCAATCCCAACGTGAGGCCATCGGCCCCCACGAAGGGCATGCCCACCATCTCTAAGAGGATGGGGACTTGGCTCTCGCGGTTGCGGCCCGCGTAACCCTCCGTCAGATTAAACACGATGTCCACATCTAGATGGTCGAGCTGCCGTAGGAGCTGCGTCGCATTGCCGATGCGCACCACCTCATGGCCGCCGGTGCGCAGCGCGGCCTCGATGAGACCGATGGTATCCTCGTGGTCGAACTCCGCGTTGGCATCCTGCGGATCCCCCGGCTGGAAGACGTACTCGGTCTTCAAGTTGTAGGTTAGCCCAACGCGCTTACCCATGGTCACCGCACCTGCTCGTGCACGGTGAACCGTGCCCTGTGTGCCGCAGCGCTCTGACGGTTCGCGGGGGATGGTTCACGCGTGTGCCTGGAACGAAAAAAGGACTCCTGCCCTTGCGGTTGAGAGTCCTCTTCGCTTGTGTATCGTTCAACGGGTTCGTGGTCTCATCGCGCGGCACAACGTCGCTGACGCTCTGCCGCTGCGATCTCCTCCCTTAGTTACCGTCGCCGTCCTGACGACCGCATCCGCTCGATGAAATCGCCGACCATCCGTCCCGCGAGATCCTTCGTGCCAAGACCGATGGCAATCGCGACGCCTAAGCCCACGCACGCAATGAGGACCACCAGCGTGTGGTGGAGCAACGACACATCCACACGGAGTTGTTCCAACACGACGATCGAGGCGAAGACTAACATGGCCGCCTGCACGAGTTGCCCCAAGAAATTCGCTTGGGCCAGCCCGGCGTTACTCGCTGCGGCCCGCACCGTCGTCCCGAGGAACGAGGCGAAGAAGATCGCCACCCCCAACAGGAAAATCGCTGACACGACATTCGGCAGATAGGAGACCACCCGCTCGAACAACTGGGCTGCCACCGTCAAATTGAGCGCGTTGAGCGCTGCAATGAGTACCAAAAACATCACGAACCAGTAGACAAACGCTCCGATCAGTTCCGACGAGGTCAGCGTAATCCCGCCGCGCATGAGTACATCGGAGATCTTGAGTTTGTCCGCTGCGGTATCCAGGCGTACCGTGCGCAAGAGACGCACCGCCAGGGACTCAAGCCCTTTGGCGATAAACAGCCCCACCAGCAAAATGACCAGCGCGCCGAGTAGACTGGGCAGAAAGGTGCCGAGTTGCTGCGACATCGCATTGAATGCCGTCTGCACCGGATCCACCAATACGGTTCGTATGACGTTCATCCCAACCTCCTATCGGTTGCTGTGCACGTCCCCCCTCTTCGTTCCTTAACACACTTCCCATCGCTTGTCAAGCGAAACCTTGCGTCAACACACGACTTACCATTACGCCACCGGTTCCAACGGCGGGGCGACCTGCATGGGTTGCAGCACCCACCGCGACAACGTGCGGTGTTCGACCTCGACGGGCGAGCGGCGGGTCCACGCCGCGCGCGTCCGCAGCCAGTGGTAGAGATACTGCTGGGCGTAGCCGGCGTAGGCACCGAACTGCGTGGAGGCAAACGCGTGCATGCGCTTGAGTGTCAAGTCGCGTCGTGGCAGATACAGGGCTAAGGCCCGTCGCGTCCACACATCAATCGGAAATGCTGCATAGCACTGGAACGCAAAGAGCGCGATGCAATCCGCGACTTTGTCCCCGATGCCCGGCAGTTGTGTGAGTGTTTGTTTGATCTCCGCATAGGTTCGGCCGTGGAGGGTCTCGAGGCGCACCGCGCCGCTGGCTACGTGGCGTGCCACTTCCACCAAGTGCGCTGCGCGGAACCCGAGGCCGAGGAGGCTCAGTCGTCCTACCGGCACCTCGGCTAGCACCTCTGGCGGTGGAAACGTGTACGTCTGCCACGAGCCGCACGTGATGGACTGGCCAAAATGCTGGCTGAGATTTTCGATCATGCGCGTGATGCGCTGGATGTTGTTGAAGGAGGTGAGGAGATACGACGCGAGGCACTCCCACGGTTCTTGACGCATCAGGCGCAAGCCGCGGTAGGCGACGATGGCGGCGTGGATGTGGTCGTCGCGGTCAATCGTGGCGAGGATGTGCTCGAGATCGTGGTCGAGGGCGAAGTAGTGCGTCAGGCGTTCGGCGGTGAGGTGGGCGTCGCTCGTATCCCACTGGAGTTCGTCGTCTACTTGACGGACGCGGATGAGCGCGCCATCGAGGACGCCGTAATACCACTCGCCGACCTGCTGCCAGCGGAACGTCTGGCCAGAGGCGAGGGTCGTGGCTAACCGGAAGTTCGGCGCGGCACAGTGTCGCATCGTCCTCTTGACGCTACGGCGTCTTTACGCGGCCACTTTTGGCAGCGTAATGCCCTGTTGGGCCTGATAGCGACCTTTCCGGTCCTTGTACGACGTGGCGCAGGCTTCATCGGCTTCGAAGAAAATGACCTGCGCGATGCCTTCGTTGGCGTAAATTTTGGCCGGCAGCGGCGTGGTGTTGGAAATCTCGAGGGTGGCGTAGCCCTCCCACTCCGGTTCAAACGGCGTCACATTGACGATGATCCCGCAGCGCGCGTACGTCGATTTGCCGACGCAAATCGTGAGCACGTTGCGCGGAATGCGGAAGTATTCGACGGTGCGCGCCAGGGCGAACGAGTTGGGGGGGATGAGGCACACCTCGCCACGGAAGTCCACGAAGGACTCCGGCTGGAAACTTTTCGGATCAATGATACTCGAGCGCACGTTCGTGAAAATTTTGAAGTCGTCCGCGACACGGATATCATAGCCATAACTTGAGAGGCCAAAGGAGACGCAGCCTTGACTCACTTGCCCCTCGACAAACGGCTCGATCATCTTGTGTTCGAGCGCCATCCGCCGAATCCACCGATCGGCTTTAATAGACATGTGTCATGAGCATCCCGATGTGGAGCCGCAGTTGAGACACTTGTAGCAGTTGCCGGAGCGGATCATGAGCGAGCCGCAATCCGCGCACGCCGGCGCATCGGCCTGCGCCATGAAGATTTCGTGCTCCTGCAGCACGCCGTTGGTCGCCGTGGCCACGTCCTCGCGCGGACCATTTTGCTGCTCGGGCTGGGGCCGCTCCTCCGCCGGTAAGAACTTCAAGGCGAGCCAGCGGAAGATGTAGTCCACGATGGATTTGGCAAAGCGCACCTGCGGATGGTTCGTGATTCCCGCCGGCTCAAATCGCGCATAGCTGAATTTATCCACGAGCACCCTGAGCGGCACGCCATACTGGAGCGCCATCGAGACGGCCGTCGCGAAGGAATCCATCACCCCCGAGAGGGTTGAGCCCTCCTTGGACATGACGATGAAGATCTCGCCTGGCGTCCCATCGTCGTACATGCCGACGGTGAGATAGCCCTCATGGCCGGCGATGGAAAACTTGTGGGTGATCGAGCGGCGTTCCTCCGGCAAGCGGCGTCGCACCGGTCGCGGCTCTTCCATCGGCGATTGCACATGCGCGCCGGGTGCGCTCGTCGCAGAGGTCGAGAGGGGCTGCGTGCGCTTCGAGCCATCGCGGTAGATCGCCACCGCCTTGAGTCCCAATTTCCACGCCTCGATGTAGGCGTTCATGATTTCCTCGACGGTGGCTTCATGGGGCAAGTTGACCGTCTTGGAAATCGCCCCGGAGATGAAGGGCTGCACCGCGCCCATCATCCGCACATGGCCCATGTAGTGGATGGAGCGCTGGCCGTTGAGCGGTCGGAACGCACAGTCAAAGATGGGCAGATGCTCGGGCTTCAGATGCGGCGCACCCTCGATCGTCTCATGCTTGTCGAGGTACTGGACGATCTCGCTGATCTCGCGTTCGCTGTACTGCAAGCGTCGCAAGGCCCGCGGCACCGTCTGGTTGACGATCTTGAGCAGCCCTCCACCGACGAGCTTCTTGTACTTGATGAGCGCGATGTCGGGCTCGACCCCCGTCGTATCGCAATCCATCATGAAGCCGATCGTCCCCGTCGGGGCGAGAACGGTCACCTGCGAGTTGCGGTAGCCACACTCCTCGCCCAGGGCGAGCGCTTCACTCCATGCGGCCCGCGCCGCCTGCACTAACGGCTCAGGCGCGAGGGTGTCATCAATCTCGCTGGCCGCCTGCCGATGTTTCTGGATGACGCGCAGCATCGGCTCGCGGTTGGCCGCATAGCCACTACAGGCTCCGCCGTGATCGCGGGCCACCCGCGCCGACATCGCATACGCCTGCCCACACAGGAGGGCCGTGATCGCCGCGGCGTACGCGCGTCCCTGGTCAGAGTCGTAGGGGAGCCCCAGCGACATGAGAAGGGCTCCCAAGTTCGCGTACCCCAGGCCTAACTCCCGGAACGCCTTCGCATTCTCGGTGATTTTGGCCGTCGGATACGAGGAGTTATCCACGACGATCTCCTGCGCGAGGATCACGATCTCGACCGCATGCAGGAACTCGTCCACCTTGAACGTCCCATGCTCATCCACGAATTTCAG
>Ga0114945_10000287_pt1 | contig 32109 bp, 31 predicted proteins | sample OV2TP3_FD_87194 | JGI IMG/M metagenome (GOLD analysis project Ga0114945, IMG submission 87194) | Hot spring microbial communities from Beatty, Nevada to study Microbial Dark Matter (Phase II) - OV2 TP3 | ecosystem: Environmental > Aquatic > Thermal springs > Hot (42-90C) | place: USA: Beatty... | reverse complement strand
CACCGGCACCCCGGTGGCCGCCTCGAGCGACTGGCGCAGCCCCCGGTGGCGGTCGGCGGCGAGCGTGGGTCCCGTGAGCACGAGCGGCGCCGCCCCGGGAAGAAAGGCTTGCGCCGGCGGCATCTCGGCGCTCGCGGGATCGAGCCGCGCCTCGAGCAGGTCGGCGGGAACGCTCAGGTGCACCGGCCCGGGGCGCCCGGAGCGCGCGAGGCGCATGGCGCGGGCGAGGTCGGTGCCCAGGTCCTCGGCGCGGCGCACGGTCCACGAGGCCTTGGTGACGGGCGCGACGAGTTCGGACTGCCGCATCTCCTGGAAAGCGCCGCGACCGAGCTCGCCGAGCGGCGCGTGGCCCGAGAGCAGCAGCATCGGCGACTCCGCGGCGAGCGCGCTGTACAGCGCGCCGGCGCCGTTGGCGTGGCCCGGGCCCGCGGTGAGCAGCGCCACGCCCACCTCGCCGGTGAGCCGCCCCCAGGCGTCGGCCATATGCACCGCGGCGCCCTCGTGGCGCACGTGCGTGATGCGCAGCCCCGCCTCGGGCGCCGCATCGTAGAGCGGCATGATCTGGTTCCCGGAGAGCGAGAAAAGGTGCTTGGCGCCTGCGCGCGCCAGCGCGCCCGCGACGAGCTCGGCGCCTCTCATCCTTTGCCCGGGGCGCGCATATGGCGTTAGCATAGCCCCAGGCCGCGCCTTTCGCGGCCCGCTTTCCTGAGGAGGGAGCCCATGTCTCGAAACAACCCCGTATTCACCGTCGCTGCCGCCGCGCTTGCCGCTGTCTGCCTGAGCGCAACCGCGCGCGCCGAGTCCAACCAGGTGCGCTTCGCCGAGCAGTTCGGCCTGCTCTACCTGCCGCTGCACGTCGTGGTCGGCGAGAAGCTGGTGCAGAAGCACGCCGCCAGCGCGGGCCTCGGCGACGTCAAGGTGTCGATGGTCGCGCTCTCGGGCGGCGCCGCGGTCAACCAGGCGCTGCTCTCGGGCAACGTCGAGTTCGCCGCCGGCGGCATCGGGCCGCTGCTCGCGATCTGGGACAAGACCAGGGGCTCCGACGACGTCAAGGCCGCGCTCGACATCGCCAAGATGCCGCTCAAGCTGATCACCAACGACCCGGCGGTGAAGACGATCGCGGACTACCTCAAGGCGTCGGATCACAAGATCGCGACGCCGTCGATCTCCTCGATCCAGGCGGTGACCCTGCGCATGGCCTCGGCGAAGCTGTGGGGCGAGGCCGAGGCCAAGAAGCTCGATCCGCTGCTCGTCAACATGAAGCACCCGGACGCGGTGGCGGCGCTGCTCACCGGCGGGCAGACGGTGAAGTCGCACTTCGCGACGCTGCCGTTCTCCTACCAGGAGCTGAAGAGCGGCAAGGGCCGGCTGGTGCTGAACTCCTACGAGGTGCTGGGCGGCGCGCACACCACGGTGGCGCTCTACAACACCAGCAAGTGGAAGCAGGCCAACCCGAAGCTCTACAAGGCGGTGGTCGACGCCTACGCCGAGGCGATGCAGTTCATCAACGCCGATGCGGCGCGCGCCGCGCAGTACTTCGTGACCTTCACCAAGTCCAAGCTCAAGGTCGAGGACGTGAGGGGCATGGTCTCCTCCAAGGACGAGATCGAGTTCGGCCTCGAGCCCAGGCGCACCATGCAGTACGCCAGGTTCCTGCACCAGATCGGGACCATCCGGAACCTGCCGTCCTCCTGGAAGGACTACTACCACGACAACACCCACGGGCTCGGGGGCAGCTGAGCATGGCGGCGCAGGCGGCGCTCGAGCCCGCCGCCGCGCCGGCCGTCGAGCCGATCCTCGACGTCCGCGGCGTCACGCTCCAGTACAAGACCAAGGAGCACCTGATCACCGCGACCTACCGGGTCGACTTCCAGGTCTACCCGGCGGATCGCTTCGTGCTGCTCGGCCCCTCGGGCTGCGGCAAGTCGACGCTGCTCAAGGGCGTCGCGGGGTACATGAAGCCGGCGGAGGGCGAGATCCGCCTCAACGGCCGCCGCATCGAGGAGCCCGGTCCCGACCGCGTCATGGTGTTCCAGGAGTTCGACCAGCTGCTGCCGTGGAAGACGGTGCGCCAGAACATCACTTTCGCGCTGCTCAACGGCGGGCGCTGCAAGACCCGGGCCGAGGCCGACGAGATCGCGCTGGCGCACATCCGCAAGGTGAAGCTCTCGGGGTTCGAGAACACCTACCCGCACATGCTCTCGGGCGGCATGAAGCAGCGCGTGGCGATCGCGCGCGGCATGGCGATGGAGCCCGACATCCTGCTGATGGACGAGCCGTTCGCCTCGCTCGATGCGCTCACGCGCCGCCAGATGCAGGAGGAGCTGCTCGGGCTGTGGGACGAGACCCGCTTCACGGTGCTGTTCGTCACCCACTCGATCGAGGAGGCGGTGATCGTCGGCAGCCGGATCCTCGTGCTCTCGCCGCACCCGGGGCAGGTCAAGGCCGAGCTGAACGCCCACGACCATTCGCACTTCAGCGTCGGCAGCCCCGAGTTTTCGGCGCTGCAGCGGCGCATCCACGACATGCTGTTCGCCGACCGCGTCCTCGAGGACGAGCTCCGGCGCCATGACTGAGCGCCCCGCGCAGCTGGTGCCGCGGCCCGAGTACGAGCGCGCGGCGCTCGAGCGCGCGGTGACGGCGGATGTCGCGCGCCCGCTTTCGCTCCCGGAGCGGCTCTCCGAGATGGACCCGGTGCGCAAGCTCAGCGTGCTGCTCAGCGCGATCGTGCTCTGGGAGCTGTATACGCGCCTCGGCCAGGTGCCGCAGCTCATCTTCCCGACCTTCCGCGACACCGTGATCGCGCTCTGGGACGGCTTCGCGAACTACGACCTGGGCCGGCAGATCTGGACCTCGCTCAAGGTGCTCGCGATCGGCTACGCGATCGGTATCGCGATCGGGGCGGTGCTGAGCTTCCTCGCCGTCACGACCCGCTTCGGCAGCGACATCCTGGGCACGCTCACCGCGATGCTCAATCCGCTGCCGGCGATCGCGCTGCTGCCGCTCGCGCTCATCTGGTTCGGCCTGGGCGCGAAGAGCATGGTGTTCGTGCTGCTGCACTCGATCGTGTGGCCGGTGGCGCTCAACACCCACACCGGGTTCATGTCGGTGCCCGAGGCCCTGCGCATGGTCGGGCGCAACTACGGCCTGAGGAACGTGCGCTACGTCGCCAAGATCCTGGTGCCGGCGGCGTTTCCCTCGATCCTCGCCGGCCTCAAGCTCGGCTGGGCCTTCGCCTGGCGCACGCTCATCGCGGCCGAGCTGGTCTTCGGGGCGACCGCCGAATCGGGGGGGCTGGGCTGGTTCATCTTCGCCAGCCGCAACGACCTCGACATTCCCGGGGCGTTCGCCGGGCTGCTGACCGTGATCGTGATCGGCTTCCTGGTCGAGAACGTGATCTTCCGCAACGTCGAGACGCGCACCGTGGTGCGCTGGGGCATGCAGTCGTGAGCGCGGCGGCCGCGGCGCGCCCGATCCACGTGCGGCCGGAGCTCGTCCGCACCCCGGCCGATGCGCGCACCGTCGGCCAGGTCGAGCGGCCGCTCTCGGCGCTCGAGCGCGCCTGGAACGTCGACGCGGTGCGCAAGGCCGCGGTGCTCGCGGGCTTCGTCGCGCTGTGGGAGCTCTACACGCGCCTCGCCGGCGTGCCGACGATCCTGTTTCCGAGCTTCAGCGAGACCTGCGTCGCGATCGTGCGCGCGTTCACCGACTTCCGCATGCTCTCCAAGATCGGGTTCTCGATCAGCCTGCTGCTGCTCGGCTACGCGGTCGGGCTCGCGGTCGCCGCGGTGCTGGTGGTGCTCGCCTCGATCTGGCGCGCCTGCGCCGACGTCCTGACGACGGCCACCGCGATGTTCAACCCGCTGCCCTCGATCGCGATCCTGCCGCTCGCGATGCTCTGGTTCGGGCTGGGCACCTTCAGCGTGGTGTTCGTCCTGGTGCACGCGGTGCTCTGGGCGGTCGCGCTCAACACCCACGTCGGCTTCCAGGGCGTGAGCCAGACGCAGCGCATGGTGGGATCGAACTACGGGCTGAAGGGCGTGGTGTTCGCCGCCAAGATCCTGATCCCGGCGGCGCTCGCGACGATCCTCTCGGGCATGAAGATCGGCTGGGCGTTCGCCTGGCGCACGCTCATCGCCGCGGAGCTGGTGTTCGGCGCCACCGCGCGCGGCGGCGGGCTGGGCTGGCACATCTTCGAGCACAGCGAGAATCTGCGCACCCCGCAGGTATTCGCCGGCCTGTTCACCATCATCGTGATCGGCGTGCTGGTCGAGAACGTGATCTTCCGCAACGTCGAGATCCGCACCGTGCAGCGCTGGGGCCTGCAGCGCTAGAGGGCGAGCCATGCCGCAGGCCCGCGCGCTGAACCAGCTCGTCCTGATGTCGGACGAGCACAACCCGAAGGTCGCGGGCTACGCCGGGCACGCCGTGGCGCGCACCCCGCAGCTGGACGCGCTCGCCGCGCGCGGCACCGTCTTCACGGCGGCCTACACCACCAGCCCGGTCTGCATCCCGGCGCGCGCCGGGTTCGCCTGCGGCAAGTACATCCACCAGGTCGGCTACTGGGACAACGCCGACGCCTACGACGGCGCCGTGCCCTCCTGGCACCACGTGCTGCGCAGCCGCGGGCACCGGGTGGTGTCGATCGGCAAGCTGCACTTCCGGCGCGAGGGCGAGGACCACGGCTTCAGCGAGGAGCAGATCCCGATGCACATCTACGAGGGCAAGGGCGACCTGCTGGGGCTGGTGCGCGAGGCCCTGCCGCGCCGCGGCGGCTCGCGCAAGATGGCGGCGATGGCGGGACCGGGCGAGACGCCCTACACGCTCTACGACCGGCAGATCTGCTCGCGCGCGCAGGTGTGGCTGCGCGAGCAGGGCACGCGCGACACCGGCCGGCCGTGGGCCCTGTTCGTCTCGTTCGTCGCGCCGCACTTCCCGCTCACCGCGCCGCCCGAGCACTTCTACCGCTACTGGAACGGGCCGCTGCCGATGCCCAAGCTCTACGCGCCCGAGGAGCGCCCGCGGCACCCCTACCTCGAGGACTACCGCGCGAGCTTCTGCTACGACGAGTACTTCGACTCCGAGCAAAGCGTGCGCCGCGCCACCGCCGGCTACTTCGGGCTGGTGTCCTACGTCGACGAGCTGATCGGCAAGGTCCTCGAAACGCTGGCCGAAACCGGCCTCGCGGCGAGCACGCGTGTCATGTACACGAGCGACCACGGCGACAACCTCGGCGCGCGCGGGCTGTGGGGCAAGTCCACCCTGTACGAGGAGGTCGCCGGCGTGCCGCTGATCATCGCCGGGCCGGGCGTGCCCGAGGGCAAGCGCGTCACCACCCCGGCGAGCCACGTCGACTGCTTCCCGACCATCCTCGAGACGGCGGGCGTCGCGTTCGAGGAGGTGAGCGACGGCCACCCGGGCTGCCCGCTCCTCGATCTGGCCCGCGGCGCGCGCCCCGCGCGCAGCGTGCTCTCGGAGTACCACGGCATGGGTTCTACGACCGGCGCGTTCGCGCTGCGCACCGGACGCTACAAGTACGTCCACTACGTGAAGTACCCGCCCCAGCTCTTCGACCTCGAGGCCGACCCCGAGGAGCGGGAAGATCTCGCCGCGCGGCCGCGGCACGCGCCGGCGCTCGAGGACTGCCGCCGCAAGCTGCTCGCGCTGCTCGACCCGGTCGAAGTGGACCGCCGCGCCAAGCGGCGCCAGGCGGCGCTGCTCGAGGCCGCTGGCGGGCGCGAGGCGGTGATCCGGCGCGGCGACTTCGGCTTCACCCCGGCGCCGGGGTTCCCGGCCGACTTCCAGTAAGCCGCTTTTACTGCGAGCGCGCTTCGAGCTCGGCGAGCCGCCGCTCGAGCGCGTCGAGCTTGCCTTGCGCGCGCTCCAGCAGCTTCTTCTGCACCTCGAGGTCCTCGCGCGTGGCGAGCTCGAAGCGATCGAAGAACGCCGTGGCGAGGGCGTGCAGGTTCTTCTCCAGGTCCTGCGCGGGCGAGGCGCGCAGCGCCTCGCTGATCCGCTCGCGCAACTCCTGCAGCGGGCTCCTCTCGCTCATCCCTGAACGGTACCCCGTCGTCGCGCGCCTGAGTAGTGCACCGGTTTCTTGCCTACCCCGGAATCTGCGCCCCAAGTTGGTGCGGGCTGTTGCCTGGGCCCGCGCAAGATGTAAATAACTCCTTGTCTCGTACGGCTAATCTTGCCTGGCACGGGAGGTGCTAGTAGGAGCTACGCCGTATTCACTTGGGAGACCCTAGCCATGCGTAAAAGCCTTCTTGCCGGCGCCGCGCTCGTCGCCTCGGCCATGCCCGGCCTGGCCGCCGCCCAGGCGGCCCAATCCCCGCACAGCCTCTCGGGCAACGTGGGGATCTACAGCCAGTACATCTTCCGCGGCCTCACCCAGACGAACACCAAGCCGGCGCTTCAAGGCGGATTCGATTACGGCCACTCGAGCGGCTTTTACGCCGGCACTTGGGCCTCGAACGTCAGCTGGCTGCACGACTCCGCCGCCGCCACCGGGTACACCAGCAGCAGCCTGGAGTGGGACTTCTACGGCGGCTTCAAGGGCGCGTTCGGCAAGTCCGACCTGGGCTGGGACGTCGGGCTGCTTTACTACGCCTACCCGGGGACGCACAGCACCGCGGTCGCGCCCGGCACCGTCAAGGCCGACACGCTCGAGGCCTACGGCGGGCTGAGCTGGAAGTGGCTCAGCGCCAAGCTCTCGTTCAGCGTCGACAACAAGACGTTCGGCGTGCCCAACAGCGGCGGCACCTGGTACCTCGACCTCGGGGTCAATTTCCCGGTCACCGAGAAGCTCTCGCTGCAGGGGCACTACGGCGTGCAGGAGTTCAAGGGCACCACCGCCGGGGTGTCCAACGATTCGTTCGCCTCGTACCAGGACTGGAAGCTCGGCCTGACGTACGCCCTGCCGCAGTCGTTCACGCTCGGCGCCTTCCTCAGCGGCACGGACATGAACGCGACGCAGAAGGCCTTCTACACCAATCTTTCGAACACGCGTTTCATCGGCAAGGACAGCTTGACGGTGTACCTGCAGAAGACGTTCTGAGCGTTGCGCGCGAGGGGCGGCGCACCGCCGACCGCCCCGGGACCCATTGGAGAGAGCCGATGAAACTGGTAACCGCAATCATCAAGCCGTTCAAGCTCGACGAGGTGCGCGAAGCCCTCTCGGCGATCGGCGTGCAGGGGATCACCGTCACCGAGGTCAAGGGCTTCGGCCGGCAGAAAGGCCACACCGAGCTGTACCGGGGCGCGGAGTACGTGGTCGACTTCCTGCCCAAGGTGAAGGTCGAGGCCGCGATCAAGACCGAGATGCTGGAGCAGGTGCTCGAGGCGATCGAGAAGGCCGCCAACACCGGCAAGATCGGCGACGGCAAGATCTTCGTGTTCGAGCTGGAGAAAGTCGTGCGCATCCGCACCGGCGAAACCGACGCGGCGGCGATCTAGGGAGATGACGATGAAGCGATTGATCGCAATGCTTTCGATGCTGGCGCTCCTCACGCTCGCGGGAGGCGCTGGTGCCCAGGACAAGGACAAGGCGCCGGAGAAGCCTGCCGCGGAGATGAAGGCGCAAGCCCCCGCGGCCGAAGCCAAGGCCCCCGCGCCGGTGCCCAACAAGGGCGACGTGGCCTGGATGCTGGTCTCGACCGCGCTCGTCATCATGATGAGCGTGCCGGCGCTCGCCCTGTTCTACGGCGGCATGGTGCGCGCGAAGAACGCGCTCTCGGTGCTGATGCAGGTGTTCGTCGTGTTCTCGCTGGTCACCGTGCTGTGGTGCGTCTACGGCTACAGCCTCGCCTTCACCGAGGGCAACGCCTACTTCGGCGGCTTCGATCGCCTGTTCCTCAGCGGCGCGCTGGACGCCGGCAAGGGCGAGTTCGCGAGCGGCGCGACCTTCTCCAAGGGCGTGGTCATTCCCGAGATCGTGTTCGTCGTGTTCCAGGCGACCTTCGCCGCGATCACCTGCTGCCTGGTCCTGGGGGCGTTCGCCGAGCGCGCCAAGTTTGCGGCGGTGCTGGTGTTCATCGTGCTGTGGTTCACCTTCAGCTACGCGCCGATCGCCCACATGGTGTGGTACTGGATGGGGCCCGACGCCTACACCGACCCGAAGGTGGTGGACGCGATGAACGCCAAGGCGGGCCTGCTCTGGCAGTGGGGCGCGCTCGACTTCGCCGGCGGCACGGTGGTGCACATCAACGCCGGGGTGGCGGGCCTGGTCGGCGCCTATCTCATCGGCAAGCGCATCGGCTACGGCAAGGAAGCGATGCCGGCGCACAACCTGCCGCTCACCATGATCGGCGCCTCGCTCCTCTGGGTGGGCTGGTTCGGCTTCAACGCCGGCTCGGCGCTGGAGGCGGGCAACTCGGCGTCGCTCGCGTTCCTGAACACCTACCTGGCGACCGCGTGCGCGGTGCTCTCCTGGAGCTTCGGCGAGGCGATCTTCAAGAGCAAGCCGACGATGCTGGGCGCGGCCTCGGGCGCCGTGGCCGGGCTGGTCGCGATCACGCCTGCGGCGGGCAACGTCGGGGTGCCCGGGGCGTTCGTGATCGGGCTCGCCGCGGGCCTGGTGTGCCTCTGGGGCGTGAACGGCCTGAAGCGGCTGCTGGGAACGGACGACACGCTGGACGTCTTCGGCGTGCACGCGATCGGCGGCATCCTGGGGGCGCTCCTCACCGGCATCTTCAACGATCCCTCGCTCGGCGGGCCGGGGATCGTCACCGACTGGGTCACGGGGGCCACGGGCGCCGCCGGCATCGGCGCGCAGTTCTGGATCCAGCTGAAGGGCGTGGTGCTGACGATCCTCTGGTCGGGCGTGGTGGCGCTCGCCGCCTACAAGCTGGTGGATGTGACGATCGGGCTGCGCGTCAGCGAGGAAGAGGAGCGCGAGGGCCTGGACACCACCTCGCACGGCGAGGCGGCGTACCGCATGTAGCGCAAAGGAAGTCTCTCCTCCCGGTTCGGGGCGCCTCAGGCGCCCCGTTTTCTTTCCGGACGCCCCTAGCGCCCGGCGATCCTGGCGAGCAGCGCGAGCAGCTCGCGCCGCTCCGCCGGGGAGAGCCGCGCCGCGATGCGACGCTCGTGCGCGGCGATGGCGCGCAGCGCCCGCGCCAGCAGCAGCTTGCCGGCGCGCGTCAGCCACAGGCCGTTGGTGCGCCGGTCGGCGCCGCGGCGGCGCTCAAGCCAGCCCCGCGCCTCGAGCTGATCGAGCACGCCGACCATGGTCGAGCGGTCCCGGCCGGCGGCCTCCGCGAGCCGGCTTTGCGTCACGCCCGGGTTGGCGTCGATCAGGATCAGCAGGCCCACGCGCCCGGGCGAGAGCCCGTGCACGCTCGCGGCAAAGTCGCGAAACACCGCCTGCTGCGCGAGGCGCAGCCGATAGCCGATCAGCTCGGGCAGCGCGCCCTGCTCGAGGCTGCCGCGGTCGTCGCGCTTCACGGATTCGGGCACAATCTGTTTGGACCCCAAACAATCTTACCCCGAAGTGAACGCCGCCGAGCTCCTGCTGGGCGCCGCCGCGCTCGAGCACCACGGCGCGCGCGAGGCGCTGCGCTGCGCCGGGGAGCGCGTCGGCTACGCCGAGCTCGCCGCGCGCGTGGCGCGCGCCAGCGCCGCGCTGCGTTCGCTCGGCCTCGCCCCCGGCGAGCGCGTGCTGCTGCTCATGCGCGACACGCCGGAGTTCGCCGCCGCCTGGCTCGGCGCGGTGCGCGCCGGCGCCGTGGCCATCGCCCTCAATACCAAGCTCTCGGAGGAGGAGTTCCGCCACATCCGCACCGACAGCGGCGCGCGCCTCGCGCTGGTCGAGGACGTGTTCGCCGCGGCGCGGCCCGACCTCGCCGGGGAGCAGGCCCGCGAAGGAACGCTCCTGGTTGCGGGCGCGGAGGCCCCCGCCGGGCTGCGCGCCTGGCGCGAAGTGCTCGCCGGGGCGCCGGCCGACGCCGCGCCGTTCGCGGCGCGACCTGCCGACCCGGCGTTCTGGCTGTACTCCTCGGGCACCACGGGAAAGGCCAAGGGGATCATTCACACGCACGCCTCGATCGCAGCCTCGGGAGAGGCCCTGCGCCTGCTCGGCATCGGCCCCGGCGAGCGCGTGCTCGCGACGTCCAAGTACTTCTTCGCCTACGGCCTGGAGCACGGGCTGCTCGGGCCGCTCGCCGTCGGTGCCACCGGCGTGGCGTTGGCCGACTGGGCGGAGGCCGGCGCTGCGCTCCAAGCCGTCGAGCGCGAGCGCCCGGCCGCCTTCTTCAGCGTGCCCTCGTTCTACCGGCGGCTGCTCGCCGAGCCGCGCGAGCGCCTGGCGCCGCTGCGCTCCGTGCGCCACTTCGTCGCCGCGGGCGAGCGCCTGCCGCTGCCCATCGTCGAGCACTGGCGCGAGGCGGTAGGCGGGGAGATCCTGAGCCTGTACGGCATGTCCGAGACCTACTGCGCCTGCATGATGATGCCGCCCGGCAGCCGCAGCGAGGGCCGCACCGGGCGGCCGCTCGCGCTCACCGAGCTGCGGCTGCGCGACGCCGCCGGCGCCGAGCCGGCGCCCGGCGAGCCCGGCGTGCTGTGGGTGCGCCACCCCGCGCTCGCCCTGGGCTACGCCAACCGGCCCGAGCAGACCGCGGCGCAGTTTCGCGACGGCTGGTTCTGCAGCCAGGACCTGTTCGTGCGCGACGCCGAGGGCTGCTACAGCCACCAGGGACGCGCCGACGAGCTGGTCAAGATCGCGGGACAGTGGGTGCAGCCCGGCGAGCTGGAGGAAGCGGTGGCGGGCGACGCCGCGATCGCGGAAGCCGCGTGCGTTCCGGTGCTCGATGCCGAGGGCTTCGAGCGGCTCGCGCTCTTCGTCGCCGCGCGCGGCGACGCCGCCGCCGCGCTCGCCGCCGCGGGCAGCGCCTGCGAGCGCAAGCTCCCGCGCTACAAGCGGCCGAAGTGGATCCGCGCGGTGCCGGAGCTGCCGCGCACCGCGACCGGCAAGGTGCAGCGCTACCGCCTGCGCGAAATCCTGCAGCGCGAGCTCGGCGGGGAAAGCTAGAATCGGGCTCTTTCCTCCCGCGGTGCAGGTGATGACCTACGCGATCCCGCTCTGGACGCCCCCGGCGCTCGGCGTCGCCGGCTCGGCGAATCTGTTTCCGGTACGCCGCATCTTCTGCGTCGGCCGCAACTACGCCGAGCACCAGAAGGAGATGGGCGGGGACGGCCGCGAGGCGCCGTTCTTCTTCGCCAAGTCGGCGCACGCGCTGGTGCCGGGCGGGGGCGACGTGCACTATCCCCTGAAGACCTCCAACTGCCACTACGAGACCGAGATGGTGGTGGCGCTCGGCAAGGGCGGCCGGCGCATCGCGGCGAAGGACGCCAACGGGCACGTGTTCGGCTACGGCGTCGGCTTCGACCTGACGCGGCGCGACCTGCAGCAGTGGGGCAAGGACCACGGCCGGCCGTGGGACTTCGGCAAGGACTTCGACGCGGCGGCGCCCTGCAGCGCGCTCGCGCCCGCCGCGCGCATCGGCCACCCGGCGAAGGGCGCGCTCTGGCTCAAGGTGAACGGCAAGCAGCGCCAGCGCGCCGACCTCTCGGAGATGATCTGGAGCGTGCCCGAGCAGATCGCGTACCTCTCCGAGTACTACACGCTCGAGCCGGGCGACCTCATCTACTCGGGCACCCCGGCCGGGGTCGGCCCGCTGCAGCCGGGCGACGAGCTGCACGCCGCAGTCGAGGGCGTGGCGGAGCTCAAGGTCCGCATCCTCCAGGCGTTGTGAAGCTCTACACCTATTTCCGCAGCTCGGCGGCCTTCCGTGTCCGCATCGCGCTCAACCTCAAGGGGCTCGCCTGGGAGCCCGCGTTCGTGAGCCTGCCGCGCGGCGAGCACCGCGCGGCGCGCTATGGCGGCCTCAACCCGCAGGCGCTGCTCCCCGCGCTCGAGGACGGCGCGAAGCTCCTCACGCAGTCGCTCGCGATCCTGGAGTACCTCGAGGAGACGCACCCGAGCCCGCCGCTCCTGCCCGCCGATCCGGCGGGGCGCGCCCGTGTGCGCTCGCTCGCGCTGCTCGTCGCCTGCGAGATCCACCCGCTCAACAACCTGCGCGTGCTGCAGCACCTGCGCGGCGCCCTCGGCATGGACGAGGAGCGCGTCAACGCCTGGTACCGGCACTGGATCGCCGACGGCCTCGGCAGGCTGGAGGCGGACCTCGGCTCCAATGCCGGCCGCTTCGCGCACGGCGAGGCGCCGACGATGGCCGACTGCTGCCTCGTGCCGCAGGTCTTCAACGCGCAGCGCTACCAGTGCGACACCGCGCCCTACCCCGGGGTGATGCGGGTGTTCGAGGCGTGCATGAAGCTCGAGGCGTTCGACCGCGCCCAGCCCTCGAAGCAGGCCGACGCGGAGTAGGAGAACCCGGATGACCGCGATCAGGGAATACCGGCGGCCCTTCCCGGGCACGCAGCCGGAGTACCTCTTCCCGAGCTACGCCTCCACGGTGAAGCGCTCGCCCGACCGCCCCCTGGTGCTGCTGCCGCACACGCTCACCGAGGTGACCGGGCCGCTCTTCGGCCCCGACGAGGTGAAGCCGGGCGACGCGGACCTGACGAAGCAGCACGCGGGCGAGCCGATCGGCGAGCGCATCGTCGTCTCGGGGCGGGTGCTGGACGAGAACGCGCGGCCCGTGGCGCACACCCTGGTCGAGATCTGGCAGGCGAACGCCGCGGGCCGCTATCCGCACCGCGTGGACCAGCACAATGCGCCGATGGACCCGAACTTCAGCGGCTGCGGCCGCGCGCTCACCGACGCCGAGGGCCGCTACCGCTTCGTCACCATCCGCCCGGGCGAATATCCCTGGCGCAACCACTACAACGCCTGGCGCCCCGCGCACGTCCATTTCTCGCTTTTCGGGCCGGCGTTCGCCACCCGGCTCGTCACGCAGATGTATTTCCCGGGCGATCCGCTGCTGCCCCACGATCCGATGTATACCTGCGTGCCCGACGAGCGCGCGCGCCAGCGCCTGGTCTCGGCGTTCGACTGGGAGACGACGATTCCGGAGCAGGCCCTGGGCTACCGCTTCGACATCGTGCTGCGCGGGCCGGAGGCGACGCCGCTCGACCGCTCGCCGGGCGAATAGGGGCGCCCCGATGAGCCTGCATGCCACCACCTCGCAGACCGTAGGGCCGTATCTGCACATCGGGCTCACCTGGCTCATCACCGAGGACCTCGCCCCGCCCGGAGTGAGCGGCGAGCGCGTGAGGATCGAAGGGCGGGTGCTGGACGCCGACCGCGAGCCGATCGACGACGCGCTCATCGAGATCTGGCAGGCGAACGCACACGGCAAATACGCCCATCCCGAGGACCGGCAGGAAAAGCCGCTGCAGCAGGGCTTTCGCGGCTTCGGGCGCTCGGCGAGCGACGCGCAGGGTGCGTTCCGCTTCAACACCGTCAAGCCCGGGCGCGTGCCTGCGCGCGGCGGCGGGCTGCAGGCGCCGCACATCGCGGTGAACGTCTTCATGCGGGGGCTCCTCAAGCAGCTGGTCAGCCGCATCTACTTCCCCGGGGAGCCCGCCAACGCCGAGGACCCGGTGCTCGCGCTCGTGCCCGCGGAGCGGCGCGCGACGCTCGTTGCGCGGCCGGTCGCGGGCCGCCCCGGCGTGCTGGAGTGGAACGTGCTGCTGGGCGGAGCCGACGAGACAGTGTTTTTCGACTGCTAGCATGGACAAGCCGCCCCAGGTGCGGCTGCAGCGCACCTCGCATTACTTCCTGGAGGGGTTGCAGGAGGCGGGCATCGGGCAGCTGTTCTGCAACCTCGGCACGGACCACGCGCCGCTCATCGAAGAGATGGCGCGCTGGAGCCGTCTCGGACGGCGCCACGTGGCGACGGTGCTCTGCCCGCACGAGAACGTCGCCGCGCACATGGCGCTCGGCTACGCGCTCGTCACCGGGCGCGGCCAGGGCGTGCTGCTGCACGTGGACGCGGGCACCGCGAATGCGGCGCTGGCGCTGCACAACCTGTGCCGCGCGCGCATGCCCGCGCTCGTCATGGCGGGGCGCGCACCTTTCACCGTGCGCGGCGAGCTGCCCGGCTCGCGCGACGCGCACGTGCATTTCCTGCAGGAGCCGTTCGACCAGGCGGGCCTGGTGCGGCCCTACATCAAGTGGGAATACAACCTGCACTCGGGAGTGATCGCGAAGGAGGTGCTGCGCCGCGCGCACTCGGTCGCGCACAGCGACCCGATGGGGCCGGTGTACCTCACGCTGCCCCGCGAGGTTCTGGCGGAGAGCTGGGACGAGGGCGCGGTGGCGGCCTTCCCGGAGGAGCGCTTCGGCCCGGTGCGCGCGCGCGGCACCGACCCGCAGACGGTGGGCGAGATCGCCGCGCGGCTCATCGAGGCGCGCCACCCGATCCTCGTGACGCGCTACGGCGGGCGCAACCCGGCGTTCGCGCCGCTGCTCGATGAGCTCGCGCGCTTCGCCGGCATCCGCGTCTTCGAGTCGAGCCCGATCTTCCTCAACATCGCGCATGACTCGCCGTGCTTTCTGGGGCTCTCCGCGGCGCCTGACCTTCCCAAAGCCGACCTGGGGCTGCTCATCGATGTCGACGCCCCCTGGATCCCGCGCGACGTGCGCGAGGATCCCGCCACCTACTGGGTGCACGTCGACGTGGACGCGATCAAGGAGCGCATGCCGATGTGGGGCTTTCCCACGCAGCTGCGCGTGCAGGGCTGCAGCAGCGTCATCCTGCGGCAGCTGCTCGAGGCGCTCGAGGCTCGCGCCACGCCCGCGTTCGCCGAGCGCGTCGCAGGACGCAGAGCGGCGATCGCGGCCGAGCGCGAGGTGCGCCGGGCGGGGCTTGCGCGGCTGGCCGCGGAGCGCGGCACCCCGGGCCGCGTCAGCGCGCACCACGTCTGCGCGGAGCTGTCGCAGGCGCTCGAGCCCGGCGATCTCGTCTTCGACGAGGCGGTGCGCAACACCCCCACCGTCCTCAACCAGGTGATGCGCACTGTGCCGGGCACGCGCTTCAGCCTGCCCGGAGGCGCGCTCGGCTACTCGGGCGGCGCCGCGCTCGGGGCGAAGCTCGCGCGGCGCGAGGCGACCGTGGTGCAGGTGCTGGGCGACGGCTCGTTCTACCAGTGCACGCCCGAGACCGTGTACGCGGTGTCGCGCCAGTACGACCTGCCGATCATGACGCTGGTGCTCGACAACGCGGGCTGGTCGGCAGTGAAGGAGGCGACGCTGCGCATGCATCCGCAGGGGGAGGCGAAGGCGCTCGAGGACTACCACGCGCTGCTCGCGCCGCAGATGGATTTCTCCAAGATGGCGGAGTCGGCCGGCGGCTACGGCGTACAGGTTTCCGACCCGGCCGAGCTGCCGGGGGCGATCCGGCGCTGTCTGGCCGAGACGCGCGCCGGGCGCTCGGCGCTGCTGCACGCGCGCATCGCGCCGCTCTAGAGGCGCATGTCCGAGCCCTCGGACGAGCGGATCTTCACCTCCGACATCAACCAGTTCGCCCGCGCGGCGCGCGCGAAGCGCGAGCTCGGCACGCTGCGCGAGCCCGCCCGCGAGATCCCGGTCTGCGGCCGATGCGACGTGCTGGTGGTGGGCGGCGGCCCCTCGGGCACGGCGGCGGCGGTGGCCGCGGCGCGGCTCGGTGCGGAGGTGGTCCTGCTCGAGCGCTACAACCACCTCGGCGGGCTCTCGACCGGGGGCCTCGTGATCTGGATCGACCGCATGACCGATTGGCAAGGAAACCTGGTGATCCGCGGCTTTGCCGAGGAGATCCTGGCGCGGCTTCCGGTGGACGCGGTCGCCGGCCCCGCGCGCGAGCACTGGGGCTCGCGCGAGGCGGGGCTCGCGGCGCACTGGGGGCAGCGCACCGCCGGGTTTCATGGCGTGGTCACCTGGTCTCCCACCATCGATCCCGAGCGCCTCAAGCTCGCCTCGCAGGAGATGGTGCTCGAGCAGGGGGTGAAGCTCGCGCTGCACTGCTGGGCGGCGCTGCCGCTGATAGAGGGAAACGCGGTGCGCGGCGCGATCTTCGAGAGCAAGGCGGGGCGCCGGGCGCTGCGCGCGCGCGTGGTGGTGGACGCGACCGGCGATGGCGACCTCTTCGCGCGCGCCGGCGCCGCGTTCGAGTCCGACATCGAGGCCGCTGACATCCACCACTGCATGAACACCGCCTGGCTCTTCGGCGGCGTGGACATGCGCCGCTGGATCGAGTTCAGGACCGCCAACCCCGAGCAACTCTCGCAGTTCATGGCGCTCGGGCGCGAGCGGATGGGCGCCTGCGAGCGGCCGTTCGTGTCCTGGCGCAACGACATCGCGCTCTTCATGGGCCCGCGCCAGTCGGGCCTCTCGGCGCTCGACGTGGACGACCAGACCGAGGCCGAGGTGCGCTCGCACCGCCTGATGGCGGCGCATCTGGAGCATTACCGGGCCCACGCGCCGGGCTTCGAGGGCGCCTTCCTCATGCTGAGCGCGCCGCAGCTCGGGGTGCGCCATTCGCGCCGCCTGGTGGGCGTGGCGCGCATCGCGCGCGCGCAATGGTCCGCTGGCGAGGTCGCCGGAGACGAGATCGGGGTGACGCCGTCGATCTCGCCGAAATTCCCCAACCTTTCCATCCCCTACGGAGCGCTGGTGCCCGAGAAGCTCGATGGGCTGCTCGCCTGCGGGCGGCACATTTCCTGCGACCCGAGCTCGCACGGCTTCATGCGCGAGATCCCCCAGTGCTGGGTGACCGGGCAGGCCGCGGGGGCGGCCGCTGCGCTCGCGGCAGCGCGCGGCGTGGAGCCGCGTGCCGTGGACGTGGCCGAGCTGCAGGCGGCGCTCGCGCGCCAGGGCGTGCACCTGCGGTCTAGAACCCCTGCCTCTCCGGTTCCGAGGAACGCGCCATGACTCAACGCAGTTCATATAGCCCCGGTTTCGCGCCCCGCAACCCTCCTCCGGCCGCCCGGTGCTGGTGTTGCGCCCACTCACGGCAGCACGAGGGAGGATCCCGATGAACCCCGAAACGAAGGACGCGCCGGTCGGCTACATGGAGCGCACGCGGCGCTACTACCGCGCGCTCGGCTACGAGGAAGACTACGTCTGGGCGCATTTCGACGAGGTGCCGTTCGCGCCGCTGCCGAAGCCGCTCGCGCAGCTGAACGTCGCCCTGATCACCACCGCCGGCCCGCCCGACGGCTCGAACCGGGACGCGCGCGGTCGCAAGCAGGTCTGGTCGGGCGACACGATGAACCCGCCGCAGGCCTTCGACACCGACGTCGCCTGGGACCGCGAGTCCACGCACGTGGACGACCGCGAGACCTTCCTGCCGATCGACGCGATGCGCAAGATGGTCGCGCGCGGCGTGATCGGCGGCCTGTCGCGCCGCTTCCACCACGCGCCCACGGACTACAGCCAGAGGAAGACGATCGAGAAGGACGCGCCGGAGATCCTGCGCCGCCTGCGCGAGGACGGCGCCGACGCCGCGCTGCTCGCCGCACTGTGACCCGTGTGCCACCAGACCGTGAGTCTGGTCGCACGGCACCTCGAGGCGAAGGGCATCCCGACGGTCATGCTCGGCTCGGCGCTCGACGTCGTCGAGCATTGCGGCGCGGCGCGCTTCGTGTTCTCGGACTTCCCGCTGGGCAATCCCTGCGGACACCCGTGGGACGCGGACATGCAGGCGCGCATCGTGGAGACGGGCCTGCGTCTGCTCGAATCGGCGAGCGCGCCGCGCACCACCGTGCGCACGCCGTTCGCCTGGAAGCCGGATCCGGAATGGCGCGAGCGCTACAACCGCGTGCGGCCTGAAGACCGCGAGCGCCTGCTGGCGATCGGCGACGCGCGCCGCGTGGCGCGCGGCCAGCCGCCGCGCAAGGGGCTGCCGGCCGGCGAGAAAGCCACCAGAGGGTAACCTTCGCGGCCCTGCAATAGGCCATCCCCGGCCGCTCAAAGTCGCGTGCTATAGTCTAGCTAGCTAGTTTCGGATGGACAGCTTCATGAACGTGGGAATTTACGAGGCGAAGTCGAAGCTCTCTCAACTGGTCGAGAAAGCAGAGGCAGGGGAGGAAATCGTCCTCACTCGTCGCGGGCGACCGGTGGCGAAGATCGTTACCGTGGCTCCCACCTCGAAGCGCAGCCGCGCCGCGTTGCTGCGGGAAATTCAGGCGCTCTCCCGCCGCGTCAGGATTCCCAAGGACATCTCGATTCAGGAGATCCTGGCCGAAGGCCGCGACTGAGTGCCGTTTGTGGCCGACAACTCGGTCGTAATCGCCTGGTTCTCGCGCAGTCAGGCGACACCCTACACGGATCGGTACTACAACAAGCTAGACAAGGACGAGGTCGTCGTGCCCTCCGTCTGGCCCTACGAATTCGCGAACGCCCTTGCCGTTCTCGAGCGCCGGAAGGTCCTTGCGGCCGCGCTTGCCGACGAGATCATCGCGAGCGCCGCCAAGCTCGTCACACGCATCGACGCGCCGCCAGCCTCGCCAGCCGTCCTTGTCGGTCTTGCTCGTCGGCACGGGCTCTCGGCGTACGACGCCGCGTATCTCGAGCTGGCGCAGCGCCTTGGCGTCGCATTGGCGGCCAAAGACTCCTCCCTCGCGACGGCCGCAGGAAAGCTCGGGGTGCTCGCGCCTTAGGAAACGTCGGGGTCATCGTCTGTCGTGCGGGACCTACTCTGACCCCATGACGCGTCGCGCGGCGCACGGTGCGGATCGCCGTGTTCGCCTTGTCGTCGAGCTGGAAGCGGCCCACGCCGGAACCTCCGTCGTAAAATGCAGCACTTTCCGCCAGCCGAGGATATCCCATGTCGCAGCGCATCAGTCCGCCTTTTCGCGCCGACCACGTCGGCAGCTTCCTCAGGCCGAAATACCTGCTCGAGGCGCGCGAGAAGAAGGCGCGCGGCGAGCTCGGCGCCGCGGAGCTGCGCAAGGTGGAGGACCAGGCGATCCGGGAGATCGTCGCCTTCCAGGAGGACGTGGGGCTGCAGGCGATCACCGACGGCGAGTTCCGCCGCACCTATTTCCATATCGACTTTCTCGAACAGATGGACGGCGTGAGGACCGAGGAGCCCAGGCTGGTGAAGAAGCCCGACGGCAGCGAGGAACTCGCCCCGCCCGTGATGCGCGTCGTCGGCAAGGTGCGCCACGCGAAGGACATCCAGCTCGCCGACTTCCAGTACCTGAAGTCCTGCACCCGGCGCACGCCGAAGGTCTGCATTCCCTCGCCCACCATGCTGCATTTCCGCGGCGGGCGCGCGGGCATCAGCGCGCAGCACTACCCCGAGCTCGAGCCTGAGTTCTACGAGGACGTGGCGCGCGCCTACGGCGATGAGCTCGCCTCGCTCGCCGGGGCGGGGTGCCGCTACGTGCAGATGGACGACACCAACCTCGCCTACCTCTGCGACGACAAGATGCGCGAAGCTGCCCGCTCACGCGGCGACGACCCGAACGAGCTGCCGCACCGCTACGCCAAGTTCATCAACCGCGTGGTGGCGCGAAAGCCCGCCGGCATGACGCTCGCGGTGCACCTGTGCCGCGGCAACTTCCAGAGCACCTGGGCGGCGCAGGGCGGCTACGAGCCGGTCGCCGAGGCGCTGCTCTCGGAGATGAGCGTGGACGCCTACTTCCTCGAGTACGACGACGCGCGCTCGGGGGACTTCAAGCCGCTGCGCTTCCTGCCCCAGGGCAAGATCGTGGTGCTGGGGCTGGTGACCACCAAGCTCGGCGAGCTGGAGAAGAAGGACCATCTGAAGCGCCGCATCGAGGAGGCGACGCGCTACGTGCCGCTCGAGCAGCTCGCGCTCTCGCCGCAGTGCGGCTTCTCCAGCACCGTGCACGGCAACAAGATCGCCGTAGAGGCGCAGCGCGCGAAGCTCAGGCTGGTGATCGAGACCGCCGAGGAAGTCTGGGGCGGGAACTAGCCGTGCGAACCCAGGTCGGCATCGTCGGTGCCGGCCCCGCGGGGTTGCTGCTCTCGCACCTGCTGCACCTGCAAGGAATCGAGTCGGTGGTGCTGGAATCGCGCAGCCGCGCCGAGATCGAGGCCACCCTCCGCGCCGGCGTCCTCGAGCAGGGCACGGTCGACGTGCTCGCCGAATCCGGGGTGGGCGAGCGCATGAAGCGCGAGGGCCTCGTCCACGAGGGGATCCTGCTGCGCTTCCAGGGCCGCAGCCACCGCATCGATCTCACCGGGCTCACCGGCGGGCGCGCCATCACGGTCTACGCGCAGCACGAGGTGATCCGCGATCTCGTGGCGGCGCGCCTTGAGGCGTGCGGAAGAATCCTGTTCGAAGTCCAGGGCGTGAGCCTGCAGGACATCGACACCGAGAGCCCTGCGATCCACTTCCGCAGCGCGGACGGGGCGCGCCACGAGCTCGAGTGCGCCTTCGTGGCTGGCTGCGACGGCTTCCACGGCGTGTGCCGGCCCTCGATCCCGTCGCGCGCGCGACGCGAGTTCACCCGCGTCTATCCGTTCGGCTGGTTCGGCATCCTGGTCGAGGCCCCACCGGCGACCGACGAGCTCATCTATGCCTACCATGAGCGAGGTTTTTCGCTAGTAAGCACACGCTCACCTAGCATTCAGCGCATCTACCACCAGTGCGATCCAAGCGACGAGGTCGGCAACTGGCCGGACGCCCGCGTCTGGGAGGAGCTGCACGCGCGGCTCGCGGGCGAGGACGGCTGGCGGCTGCACGAGGGGCGCATCTTCCAGAAGGGGATCGTGGCGATGCGCAGCTTCGTGGTCGAGCCGATGCAGTACGGGCGCCTGTACCTCGCAGGCGACGCGGCGCACATCGTTCCCCCCACGGGCGCCAAGGGCCTCAACCTTGCGGTCGCGGACGTGCGCGTGCTCGCGCGCGCGCTCGCAGCGCACTACGCCTCCGGCGCACGCGAGCCGCTCGAGCGCTACTCGGAGACCGCGCTCAGGCGCGTCTGGCGCGCCGAGCACTTCTCCTGGTGGATGACCTCGATGCTGCATCGCTTTCACGACGAGACGCCGTTCCATCACCGCCTGCAGCTCTCGCAGCTGCAGTACGTGACCGGCTCGCGCGCCGCGGCCGCGAGCCTCGCGGAAAACTACGTGGGGCTGCCCCTCGACTGATGGCGCTCGAATTCGCCTTCCGCGACGAGATTTGCGCCGAGGCGCTGTCGGATGCGCGCTTGCTCGCCGCGATGGCGCGCTTCGAGGCAGCGCTCGCGCTCGCCTGCGCTCAGGCAGGCCTCGTATCGCGTGCCGATGCCGAGGCCATCGCTCGCGCCTGCGCGACCGCCACCTTCGATGCGGCGCAGATCGCACGCGAGGGCCGGCGCGCGGGAACGCTCGCGATTCCTTTCGTGAAGCGGCTCACGGAGCAGGTCGCCGCCGTCTCGAGCGAGGCCGCGCGCTGGGTTCACTTCGGCGCCACCAGCCAGGACGCGATCGACACCGCGCTCGTGCTCTGCCTCAAGGAGGCCGGCGCGCGAATTCAGGCGCTCGCGCACCGGACTGGAGAGGCGGCCGCGAAGCTCACCCGCGAGCACCGGCAGACGCCCACCGTGTCGCGCACGCTGCTGCAGCCCGCCGTCCCGGTGCCCTTCGGCTGGAAGACGGCGGTGTGGCTCTCCATGCTCGCCCGCTCGCTCGCCGCCTTCCGAAGCGCGGCGCGCGAAGCCCGCGTGCTCCAGTTCGGCGGCGCCGGCGGCACGCTCTCGGCCTATGGCGACAAGGGCGACGCGCTCGCCGCCGCGCTCGCGAAGGAGCTCGATCTGCCGGTTGCGCCGGTCACCTGGCACAGCACCCGCGACGGATTCGCGCGCCTGGGCAGCGAAGCCGCCATCCTCGCCGGCGCGGCGGGGAAAATCGCGCGCGACGTGAGCCTGCTGATGCAGCCCGAGGTGGGCGAAGCCTTCGAGCCGCACGCGCCCGGCCGCGGCGGCTCCTCGAGCCTGCCGCACAAGCGCAACCCCGTCGGGTGCCTGGCGGCGCTCGAGGCAGCGAGCCGCGCGCCGGCGCTCGCCGCCACGCTGCTCGCCCAGCTCGCCCCCGAGCACGAGCGCGGCCTGGGCCAGTGGCAGGGCCAGTGGCTCACGCTGCGCGACCTGCTGTCCTCGACCGCAGGCGGCCTGGCCGCGATCGCGGAAGTGCTGGAAGGCATTGAGCTGGACCGCGAAGCGATGCGCGCGAACCTCGATCGCACGCGCGGCCTCGTGTTCTCCGAGGCGGTCGCGCTGCGGCTCTCGGCAGCGCTCAGCAAACCGGAGGCTCACGCCCTCACGGAAAAGCTCTGCGAAGCGGCGGCGCGCGAGGGGATCACCCTGCGCGAGGCGCTCGAGCGCGACCCGCAGGCCGCGAGGATCGTCCCCGCGGGGGAGCTGCAGCGCCTCTTCGACCCGCAGGCCGGCTACGGTTCGGCCGCGATGCTGATCGAGCGCGCGCTCGAGCTCTGGCGTCAGTCGGCGAAGCCCCCCGCCAGGTAGCTCTCGGCGATCGCGCAGTGCGCCGCCACGCCGCGCGCGAGCATCGATTCGTTCAGCACCATGCGATTGGAGTGGCACGGGCAGGCGCTCTGCCAGGCCTGGCCTTCGGGGCACACGCCGAGGAACACCATCGCACCCGGGATCCGCTGCAGCACGTAGGAGAAGTCCTCCGCGCCCATCACCGGCGCCTGCATCTGGATCCAGGCATCGCTGCCGAACACCCCCTGGATCGCGCGCGCGGCGTGCTGCGCAGCGCGCGCATCGCATACCGTGACCGGGAAGCCGCGCTCGATGTGCACCTGCGCCTCGCAGCCGTGCGCGCGAGCCACGTTTACGGCGACCTGCTCGATCCCGGCATGCATCGCGTTGCGCGAGGCCTCCGAGATCGTGCGCACGGTGCCGAGGAGCTCGGCGCGCTCGGGGATCACGTTGTCGGTGGAGCCCGCCGCGATCTTGCCGAAGGTGAGCACCGCCGGGTCGAAGATGTCGATGCGCCGCGTGACGAACACCTGCAGCGCTGTGACGATCTCGCAGGCGACGGGGACCGGGTCCACCGCGTGGTGCGGCATCGAGGCGTGCCCGCCCTTGCCGCGCACCTCGATCATGACTTCGTCGGCCGAGGCAAGCAGCGGCCCGCCCTTGCCCATGAAGTGCCCCGCGGGCGCGTTCGGGAAGATGTGCAGCGCGAACGCCGCCTCGGGCGCAGGGTTCTCGAGCAGCCCGTCCTCGATCATTTTCTTCGCGCCGTGCCAGCCCTCCTCGCCGGGCTGGAACATGAAGAGCACCGTGCCGGCGAGCGCATCGCGCCGCGCGCACAGCGCCTTCACGGCGGAGGCGAGCATCGCCGTATGCGTGTCGTGGCCGCAGGCGTGCATCGCGCCCCGGACCTTCGAGCGGAAAGGCAGCCCCGTGTCCTCGGGCATGGGCAGCGCGTCCATGTCGCCGCGCAGGAGCACCGTGCGGCCGGGCTTGGCGCCTCGCAGCACTGCGATCGCGCCCGTAGAGGAGGACCCCTGCTTCCATTCGAGCAGCAGCCCGGCGAGCGCGGCCTTCACCTTGGCCAGCGTCTTCGGCGTCTCCAGGCCGAGCTCGGGCTCCTCGTGGATCGCGCGGCGCAGCGCGACGGTGTCCGCTTGCAGTTGCTCCGCCGCGGCGAGCCAGCCCGCCGCGTCCAGCGTCATGTCGTTCATGCTCTGTCCCTTTTCAGTGCCGACGCTCGAACAGCGCCTTGAGCGCCTCGGGTACCGCTTCCCCTTGCATCCGCGTACCCGGCCCGCTCTCGTAGCGGCCCCAGACCCGCGTTTCCGTGCCGCTCGCAAGCAGCATGCCGTCGGCGCGCACGATCTCGTGCACCACCACGAAGGACTTGCCGCCGAAGCGCGCAATGCGCGAGTGCACCTCGCAGCGGTCGTCCTGCTCGGCGGGGTGCTTGAACTGGCAGTCCGCGGCGACCAGCGGCATCGCCAGGTGCTCGGCGCGCATGCGCTTCGCGCCGTAGCCTACCGAGGCGAAGAACGCCCAGGTGGCCGCGTCCATCCAGCGGAAGTACGTGGGATAGAAGATGATCCCCGCCGGGTCGCAGTCGCCCCAGTGCACCTGGCAGGGGAAAACGGCGACGACCGACTCGAACCCGGCGTTCAGCACTGCTCCCACGGCAGTCCGTCGCGCCGCCAGCCCGCAACCGTGCCGCGGTGGTGCTTGTCGTCGAGCTCGCCCTCGAAGCCGTGCAGCACGTTGCAGACCCGGGTGAAGCCGGCGCGCTCGAGCGCCTCGCCCGCCTCCAGCGAGCGGTTGCCGCTGCGGCAGATGAGCACGATCGGACGCGTGTTGTGATTCGTCCCGGCGAGCTTCTTCACCTGCCCCACGAAGTGGGGGTTGACCTCCCAGTCCGGGCCGTCGTTCCAGGCGACGTGCAGCGCGCCGACCGGATGGCCCACGAACAGGTACTCCATCTCGCTGCGGCAGTCGATCAGCAGGGCGTCCGCGTGCTCGCGCAGGAAAGCTTGCGCCGCCTTGGGCTCGAGGTGATCCATGGGGGCTCGGATTATACGCGCCAGGCGTTTGACAGATCAGGGGCGCGTGGGCACACTCTGCGCCTCGCGCCGATTTGATGTTCAGCTTGCGGGCGCGTTACAAATGCCGCTAAAGAGACGCGCCGCCGGCGCCCGTTTCTGCGAAAGCTGAACGGGCGTTTTCTTTTCCGGGGCCCGATGAACGATCGCGCATCGCTGCTGCAGTCGCTGCTGGCCGAGAGGATCCTGGTCCTGGACGGCGCCATGGGCACGATGATCCAGCGCCAGCGCCTGACCGAGGAGCAGTTCCGGGGGCGGCGCTTCCGCGGCTGGGGCCGCGAGCTGCGCGGCAACAACGACCTGCTGACGCTGACCCTGCCCGGGCTCGTGCGCCAGCTGCACCTGGACTACCTCGCCGCGGGCGTCGACATCGTCGAGACCAACACCTTCAACTCCACCGCCGTGTCGCTCGCCGACTACGCCATGGAGGGGCTCGCCTACGAGCTCAATCGGGCCGCCGCGCTGCTCGCGCGCGAAGCCGTGGACGAGTTCGGGAGGAACGGGCGCGCGCGGCCGCGCTTCGTCGCCGGGGCAATCGGGCCGACCACCAAGACCGCCTCGATCTCGCCCGACGTCAACGATCCGGGCTTTCGCGCCGTCAGCTTCGATCAGCTCGCCGCGGCCTACGGCGAGGCGGCGCGCGGGCTGATGGACGGCGGCGCAGACCTGCTGCTCGTCGAGACCATCTTCGACACGCTGAACGCCAAGGCGGCGATTCTGGCCATCGAGGCCGAATTCGAGCGGCGCGGCGCGCGCCTGCCGCTGATCGTCTCGGGCACCATCACCGACGCCTCGGGGCGCACGCTCTCGGGCCAGACCGCCGAGGCGTTCTACAACTCGGTGCGCCACGCCCAGCCGATCGCCGTGGGCCTGAACTGCGCGCTCGGCGCGCGCGAGCTGCGAGCGCACATCGAGGAGCTCGCGGGCCTCGCCCAGATGCCCGTGTCCTGCTACCCGAACGCGGGCCTGCCGAACGCCTTCGGCGAGTACGACGATACGCCCGAGTCCATGGCGCGCGAGCTCGGCGCCTGGGCGCGCGCGGGCTTCCTCAACCTCGTCGGCGGCTGCTGCGGGACCACCCCGCAGCACATCCACGCCATCGCCGCGGCGGTGCAGGGCGTGGCGCCGCGCCGCGCACCGCCGCGCGCGCCGATGCTGCGCCTTTCGGGCCTGGAGCCGCTCACCGTGGGGGAAGGTTCGCTTTTCGTCAACATCGGCGAGCGCACCAACGTCACCGGCTCGAGGGCGTTCGCACGCCTGGTGCTCACGGGCAACTACGCCGGGGCGCTCTCGGTCGCGCGCCAGCAGGTCGAGAACGGCGCCCAGGTGATCGACGTCAACATGGACGAGGCGATGCTCGACTCGGAACGCGCCATGGTGACGTTCCTCAACCTCGTCGCCGCCGAGCCCGACATCGCGCGCGTGCCGGTGATGGTCGACTCCTCGAAATGGAGCGTGATCGAGGCGGGCCTGAAATGCCTTCAGGGCAAGGGCATCGTCAACTCGATCAGCCTCAAGGAGGGCGAGGCCGAGTTCCTGCGCCAGGCGAAGCTCGTGCGGCGCTACGGCGCGGCGGTGGTGGTGATGGCCTTCGACGAGCAGGGCCAGGCCGACTCGCTCGAGCGCCGCACGGCGGTCTGCCGCCGCGCCTACGACCTGCTGACGCTCAAGGCCGGCTTCCCGCCCGAGGACATCGTCTTCGACCCCAACATCTTCGCGGTGGCGACGGGGCTGGAGGAGCACGCGCGCTACGGCCTGGACTACATCGAGGCGGCGCGCTGGATCCGCGGCCACCTGCCGCAGGCGCAGGTCTCCGGCGGGGTCTCGAACCTGTCCTTTTCGTTTCGTGGCAACGACGCGGTGCGCGAGGCGATGCACACCGCGTTCCTCTATCACGCGATCCGCGCCGGCATGAGCATGGGCATCGTCAACGCGGGCCAGCTCGGCGTCTACGAGGAGATCGAGCCGGGACTGCGCGAGCGCGTCGAGGACGTGATCCTGAACCGCCGCGCCGACGCCACCGAGCGCCTGATCGAGTACGCGGCCGGCGTGAAGGGCGGCGCGCGCCTCGCGCGCGAGGACGACGCCTGGCGGCGCGGCGCGGTGGAGGCGCGCCTGACGCACGCCCTGGTCAACGGCATCGCGGCCCACATCGTCGAGGACACCGAGGAGGCACGCCGGAAGTACGCGCGCCCCATCGAGGTGATCGAGGGGCCCCTCATGGACGGCATGAACATCGTCGGCGACCTGTTCGGCGCCGGCAAGATGTTCCTGCCGCAGGTCGTAAAGTCCGCGCGCGTCATGAAGCAGGCAGTGGCGCACCTGGTGCCTTACATCGAAGCCGCGAAGGCCGCCTCGGGCGAAGCCGCGAAGGCCAAGGGCAAGCTCGTCATCGCCACCGTGAAGGGCGACGTGCACGACATCGGCAAGAACATCGTCGCCGTGGTGCTCCAGTGCAACAACTACGAGGTGGTCAACCTCGGCGTCATGGTGCCCGCGCAGGTGATCCTCGAGACCGCACGCCGCGAGGCGGCGGACGCGATCGGCCTGTCGGGTCTCATCACGCCGTCGCTCGAGGAGATGACGCACGTCGCGCGCGAGATGGAGCGCCAGGGCTTCAGGCTGCCGCTGCTCATCGGCGGCGCCACAACCTCGCGCGCGCACACCGCCGTGAAGATCGCCCCCGGGTACTCAGGGCCGGTGGTCTACGTGCCGGATGCCTCGCGCTCGGTCGGCGTGGTCGCGAGCCTGCTCTCGCCGGAGGGCCGCGACGCCTACGTCGCCTCCGTGCGTGCCGATTACGACCGCGTGCGAGCGCAACACGCGGCGAAGAAGGGCCCCGGACCCCTGCACCCGATCGCCGAGGCGCGGCGCCTGGGTGCTAAGACCGACTGGAGCGCCTACCGGCCGACCAAGCCCCGGGCACCCGGGCGCACGGTGCTGCGCGACTACCCGCTCGAGGAGCTGGTGCCCTACATCGACTGGGGCCCCTTCTTCCAGGCCTGGGAGCTCTCCGGGCCGTACCCGAAGATCCTCGAGGACCCGGTGGTGGGCGAGGCCGCGCGCAGGCTCTTCGCGGAGGCGCAGGAGTTCCTCGCGCGCCTGGTGCGCGAGCGATGGGTGCGCGCGCACGGCGTGCTGGGCCTATTCCCCGCGGCACAGGTCGGCGGCGACGACATCGCGATCTATGAAAGTGAAAAGCGAATTGGCGTCGCCATGACCTGGCACAACCTGCGCCAGCAGAACCACAAGCCCGCGGGCAACGCGAACCTGTGCCTTGCGGACTTCGTCGCGCCGAGAGATTCCGGCGTCCCCGACTGGATCGGCGCCTTCGCGGTCTGCGTCGGCGGGCTGGAGGAGCGCCTCGCGGCGTTCGAGCGCGAGCACGACGACTACGGCGCCATCATGCTCAAGGTGCTCGCGGATCGCCTCGCGGAAGCCTTCGCCGAGCGCCTGCACGAGCGCGTGCGGCGCGAGTTCTGGGGCTACGCGCCCGATGAGCGCCTCTCGGGCGAGGAGCTGATCCGCGAGGCCTACCGGGGGATCCGTCCCGCGCCGGGCTACCCCGCCTGCCCCGACCACACCGAGAAGGCGGGGCTGTTCGCGCTGCTGGATGCGGAGAAGAACGCGGGAATGCAGCTGACCGAATCGTTCGCGATGCTGCCGGCCTCCGCGGTGTCCGGGTTCTATTTCTCACATCCTGATTCAACGTACTTCGCCGTCGGCAAGGTGGGGCGGGACCAAGTCGAGGACTGTGCGCGACGCAAGGGAATGAGCGTGGAGGAGGCCGAACGGTGGCTCGCGCCGAATCTCGCCTACGAGCCCGCCGATATAATCGCCAGCCCATCCACCTAGGAGCGAACCATGGGCAAGGGCGACAAGCGCACACGGCGCGGCAAGATCTACCGGGGCAGCTACGGCAAGCGCCGGCCGCACCGGGCGAAGAAAGGCAAGCGCGGGGGCTAGCCGCTCACTTACGCCAGAACGCGGGCGTGAACAGCACGAACACCGTGAGCAGCTCAAGGCGCCCGAGCAGCATGGCGAGGGTCAGGATCCAGGTCTGGAAGTCCGAGAGCAGCGCGTAGTTCGCCGCGGGGCCGACCTGGCCCAGGCCCGGGCCGACGTTGTTGACGCAGGCGGCGGCCGCCGAGAGCGCGGTGAGGAAATCCAGCCCGGTGGCGGCGAGCAGCAGCGTGATCGCCGCGAGCGTGGCTCCGTACACCAGCATGTAGGCGAGCACCGCGAAGATGATGTGATGCTCCACCACCTGGCCGCCGAGCTTGACCGGCGTCACGGCGCGCGGGTGGAGCAGGCGCTCGAGCTCGCCCACCGCCTGCCGGAACATGAGCAGCGCGCGCATCATCTTGATGCCGCCGCCGGTCGAGCCCGAGCAGGTCGCGAAACCCGCGATGAACAGCATCCACAGCGGCGCGAACACCGGCCAGGCGGCGTAGTCGACGCTCGCGTAGCCCGTCGTGGTCGCCACCGACACGACGTTGAAGGCGGCATGGCGCAGCGCCGTGAGCGGCGCGTCGTAGGTGCCGTGCGCCCAGAGCAGGAGCGCGACGCCCGCGACGCTGGCGGCGGCCAGCAGCACGAAGTAGCGCGCCTCGGCGTCGCGCCGGTAGGGGGCGGGGCTCGCGCGGTGCACCGCGGCGAAGTGGGTCACGAAGTTGATTCCCGCGAGCAGCATGAAGGCGACCGACACCGCCTCGATGCGCGGCGAATCCCAGTGCGCGAAGCTCAGGTCGTGCGAGGAGAACCCGCCCAGCCCGAGCGTGGTGAAGGCGTGCATCACCCCGTCGAGCCAGTCCATCCCGGCCCAGCGGTAGGCAAGCGCGCAGGCCGCCGTCAGCCCGGCGTAGATCAGCCACAGACCCTTGGCCGTCTCCGTGATGCGGGGGGTGAGCTGAGCCTCCTTCATCGGCCCGGGAAGCTCGGCCTTGAGGAGCTGCCTCCCGCCCACGCCGAGCAGCGGCAGTACCGCCACCGCGAGCACGATCACGCCCATGCCGCCGAACCACTGCAGGGCGCAGCGCCACAGGTTGATCGAGGGCGGCAACGCATCCAGCCCCGAGAGCAGCGTCGCGCCGGTCGCGGTCAGGCCCGACATCGCCTCGAAGTAGGCGTCCGTGACGCCGAGCGCCGGAATGTAGGCGAGCAGCGGCAGCGAGGCGAACGCCGGCAGCACTGTCCACACCAGCGCAACGAACAGGAACCCGTCGCGCGGGCGCAGCTCCCTCGGCCGGCCGCGCGTCGCGAGGTAGCCCGCCGCGCCGGCGGCCGCGGTGGTCAGCACGGCGAGGTCGTAGGCACGCTCGGCGCCGTCCTGCAGGGCGATCGACACCCCGAGCGGCACCAGCATCGCGCTGGCGAAGGCGATCAGCAGCACCGAGAGCAGGTTGACGATGACCGCCAGGTGCACGGCGCGCGCCTAGAGGAAGCCGGCGCTCACCTGGAACAGCTTCTCCACGCGGGGCAGCGTCTTCTTGTCGGAGACGAACACGATGACGTGGTCCTCGGCCTCGATCGGCGTGTCGTGATGCGCCATCAGCACCTCGTCGCCGCGCACCACCGCGCCGATCAGCGTGCCCGGCGGCAGCTCGATCTCCTCGATGCGCCGCCCGGTGACGCGGCAGGAGGCGCGGTCGCCGTGCACCACGGCCTCGAGCGCTTCCGCCGCGCCGCGGCGCAGGCTGTGCACCGCGACCACGTCGCCGCGGCGCACGTGCGCGAGCAGCTTGCCGATGGTCGCCTGCGCGGGCGAGATCGCGATGTCGATCTGCGCGCTCTGCACCAGGTCGACGTAGCTGCGGCGGTTGATGAGCGCCACCACGCGCCGCGCCCCCATGCGCTTGGCGAGCAGCGCGCTCATGATGTTGTTCTCGTCGTCGTTGGTCACGGCGATGAACAGGTCCATCTCGGCGACGTTCTCCTCCCCGAGCAGCGCCTCGTCGGTGGCGTCCCCGGAGAGCACCAGGGCGCGCTCGACCCGCTCGGCGAGCAGCTCGCTGCGCCGCTTGTTGTGCTCGATCACCTTCACCTCGTAATCGCGCTCCAGGGCGTGCGCCAGGCGCAGCCCGATGTTGCCGCCGCCGGCGATCATGACGCGCCTCACCGGGCGCGCCATGCGCCTGAGCTCCTGCATCACCTGGCGGATGTCGCGCGAGGATGCGAGGCAGAACACCTCGTCGCCCGCCTCGATCACCGTGTCGCCCTCGGGGATGAGCGCCTTGTCCTGGCGGAACACGGCGACGATGCGCGTGTCGACCTGCGGAATGTGCCGCCGGATCTCGCGGATCGGGCGCCCCACCAGCGGCCCGCCGAGGAACGCGCGCACCGCGACCAGGCTCACCCGGCCGTCGGCGAAATCCAGCACCTGCAGCGCCTCCGGGAACTCGACCAGCTTCACCAGGTAGTCGGTCAGCACCTGCTCGGGGCAGATCGCCAGGTCGACGTCGAACCCCTCGTGCCCCAGCACCAGCTCGTTCTCGAGGAAATCGCTCGCCCGCACCCGCGCCACGCGGCGCGGCACGTTGAACATTCGGCTCGCGAGCTTGCAGGCGACGAGGTTGGTCTCGTCGGACTGGGTCACGGCGATCAGCAGGTCGGCGTCCTCGACGCCCGCCTCCTTGAGCACCGACGGGTGAGACGCGTTGCCCTGGACGATGCGCAGGTCGAGCCGGTCCTGCAACGCCCGCAGGCGCGGCGCGTCGATATCCACGACCGTGATGTCGTTCTGCTCCGAGACCAGGCTCTCGGCGACCGAAGCGCCGACCTGGCCCGCGCCGAGCACCACGATTCTCATTTCCCGCTCCTCATTCCTCCCGCCGCCCCACCGGCAGGCCGAGCGCCTTGAGCTTGCGGTACAGGTGGGTGCGCTCCAGCCCCGAGCGCTCGGCCACCCGCGACATGCTGCCGTGCTCGCGCGCCAGCAGGTGCTCGAAGTACAGGCGCTCGAAGGCCTCGCGCGCCTCGCGGTAGGGGCGGTCGAGCGCGATGCCGGCGGGCGACTGCGGGCCCGCGTGCGCGGCCAGCACCCGCTCGACGTCCGCCAGGCCGATCTCCTCCTCCAGCGCGCCCGCCGCGAGGTTGCGCACCACGCTCTCCAGCTCCGCGAGGTTGCCCGGCCAGGCGTGGTGCCGCAGCGCGTTCAGCGCCGCCACCGAGAGCCGGCGCGCGGGGCTGGCGCGCGCCTCGACCAGCTGCGCGAGGCTGAGCGCGGCGAGGTCCGGCACGTCCTCGGCGAACTCGCGCAGCGCCGGGAGCTTGAGCACGTACTCCGAGAGCCGCGCGAGCAGCTGCGCGTCGAAGTCGTGCTTCTCGGCGAGGGAGCGCGCATCCAGCGTCGAGAACGACACCAGGCGCGCGCGGTGCTTCTCGGCGCGCCCGAGCAGGAACTCGAGATTCTTCCGCTCGGCGCGCGACAGGCGCGCGAGCTCGCCGACGAACAGCACCCCGCCCGCGGCGCGCGCCAGCACCTCCGAGGAGGGCTCGGCGAGCAGCTCGGGGCCCTCGACGAACGGCGCGCCGGGCGCCGCGAGCAGGCGCGCGAACAGCTCCGGGCGCGCGCCGCGCTCCCCGCGCAGCAGCAGCGCCCCGCCCGCGGCGGCGAGCT
>Ga0114945_10000284_pt1 | contig 32272 bp, 32 predicted proteins | sample OV2TP3_FD_87194 | JGI IMG/M metagenome (GOLD analysis project Ga0114945, IMG submission 87194) | Hot spring microbial communities from Beatty, Nevada to study Microbial Dark Matter (Phase II) - OV2 TP3 | ecosystem: Environmental > Aquatic > Thermal springs > Hot (42-90C) | place: USA: Beatty... | reverse complement strand
CCTCGCCGAGGCCGCGCGCAGAATCGGAGGCCGCAGGCGCGGCGCGGATGCGCGCTTCTCCGGCGTCTCGACCGACACGCGCACCCTGGCGCCGGGCGCGCTCTTCGTCGCCATCCGCGGCGAGCGCTTCGACGGCCACGATTTCCTCGGTGCGGCGCGCAGCCGCGGCGCGGCCGCCGCGATGGTGGACCAGCGCCACGCCGGCGCGCCGCCCCTGCCCGCGCTGGTGGTCGAGGACACGCGCCGGGGCCTCGGGCGCCTGGGGGCGCACTGGCGCTCGCGCTTCGCCCCGGCGCTGGTCGCGATCACCGGCTCGAACGGCAAGACCACCACCAAGGAGATGCTCGCCTCGATCCTGCGCGCGCACGCCGGCGAGGGCGGCGTGCTCGCCACGCGCGGCAACCTCAACACCGACATCGGCGTGCCGCTCACGCTGCTCGAGCTGCGCGCGGCGCACCGCTACGCGGTCGTCGAGCTCGGCATGAACCATCCCGGGGAGATCGCCGATCTCGCCGCGCTCGCCCGGCCGACGATCGCCGTGGTGACCAACGCGCAGCGCGAGCACCAGGAGTTCATGAAGAGCGTGGACGCGGTCGCGCTCGAGAACGCCTCCGTTTTCGACTCCCTGGCGGAGGACGGGGTCGCGGTGATCAACGCGGATGATCCCCGGGTTTCCCTGATCCGGCGCGCCAGAGGCGCGCGCCGGACCATTCAATTCTCCTTGGACGCTCCTGCCGCGATTACCGCCACCTACTCGCTGAGGCCACTCGAGTGCGAGGTCACGATCTCGACGCCCGCCGGGGAGGCGCACGCCACCCTCGCCATTCCCGGCCTGCACAGCGTGCGCAACGCGCTCGCGGCCGCGGCCTGTGGTTTCGCCGCCGGCGTGCCGCCGTCGGCGATCGGCAAAGGCCTCAACGACTTCCGCCCGTTCACGGGGCGCCTGCAGATCAAGCGCCTCGCCTCAGGCGGCACCCTGATCGACGATTCCTACAACGCCAACCCCGACTCGGTGCGCGCCGCGATCGACGTGCTGGCCGCCGCGCCGGGCCCGACGCTGCTGGTGCTCGGCGACATGGCCGAGGTCGGCGAGCAGGGCCCGGCGTTCCACCGCGAGATCGGGGAGTACGCCCGCGCCAGCGGCATCGCCGCGCTGCTCGCGCTCGGCGAGGCGACGCGCGAAACGGTCGCCGCGTTCGGCGCCGGGGCGCGCCACTTCGCGGACTGGCGCTTGCTCGCCGGCGCCGTGGGCGGCGCGGCGACGGTGCTCGTCAAGGGCTCGCGCTTCATGCGCATGGAGCGGATCGTGGCGCGGCTGACGGGCGAGTCCGCGGGAGGCCACTGATGCTGCTCGAGCTCGCGCAATGGCTGGCGAAGGACGTGCGCCTGTTCAATGTCTTCCAGTACATCACGCTGCGCGCGGTGTTCGCCTGTCTCACCGCGCTCGCGATCTCGCTCATCCTCGGGCCGTTCGTCATCCGCAAGCTCGCCGCCTACCGCATCGGCCAGGCGGTGCGCGACGACGGCCCCCGCTCGCACCTCACCAAGGCCGGCACGCCGACCATGGGCGGGGCGCTGATCCTGGTTTCGATCGCCATCACGACGCTCGCCTGGGGGGACCTGGAGAACCGCTTCATCTGGGTGGTGCTCGGCGTGACGCTCGCCTTCGGGACCATCGGCTGGATCGACGACTACCGCAAGGTGGCGAAGCGCGATCCGCGCGGCCTCTCGGCCAGGGCGAAGTTCTTCTGGCAGTCGCTCGCGGGGCTCGCCGCCGCCGGCTATCTCGCCTGGCTCGCTCAAGGGATCCCGCCGTTGAACGAGCTGATCGTGCCGTTCTTCAAGTTCGTCGCCTACCCGCTGGGCACGGCCGGGTTTGTCGTGCTCACCTACTTCGTCATCGTGGGCACCTCCAACGCCGTCAACCTCACCGACGGCCTGGACGGCCTCGCGATCATGCCCACGGTGATGGTCGGGGGGGCGCTGGGCATCTTCGCTTACGTCGCTGGCCACGCGGTGTTCTCCAAGTACCTGGGCCTGCCCTACATCGCCGGGGCGGGCGAGCTCGCCGTGTTCTGCGGCGCGCTCGTGGGCGCGGGCCTCGGCTTCCTCTGGTTCAACGCCTATCCGGCCGAGGTGTTCATGGGCGACGTCGGCGCGCTCGCGCTCGGGGCGGCGCTCGGCACCATCGCCGTGATCGTGCGCCAGGAGATCGTGCTCTTCATCATGGGCGGGGTGTTCGTCGCCGAGACGCTCTCGGTGATGGTGCAGGTGATCTACTTCAAGGCCAGCGGCGGCAAGCGCATCTTCCGCATGGCGCCGCTGCACCACCACTACGAGCTGGAGGGCTGGAAGGAGTCCCAGGTCGTGGTGCGCTTCTGGATCATCACCATGATGCTGGTGCTGTTCGGCCTGTCGACGCTGAAGCTGCGCTGAACATGAAGATGCGCGAGCCCCTCTTCGCCACGCTCCCCCGGCCTCGAGCGCTGGCGCTCGCAGGTCGGCGCGTGCTGGTGCTCGGCCTGGGCGACACCGGCCTCTCGGTGGCGAACTGGGTGCGCGGGGAGGGCGGCTCGGTGCGGGTCGCCGACACGCGCGCCGCGCCGCCACGCGCCGCGGACTTCGCCGCGGGCGAGCTGCGCAGCGGCCCGTTCGAGGCATCGCTGCTGCGCGGGGTCGACCTGGTGTGCATCAGCCCCGGCCTCGCGCTCTCGGCGCCGGTGGTGCTGGAAGCGCTCGCGCGGGGGCTGCCCGTGCTCGGCGACATCGAGCTCTTCGCCTGGGCGGTCCGCGAGCGCACGCGCTCGAAAGTGCTCGCCGTCACCGGCACCAACGGCAAGAGCACGGTGAGCGCGCTCACCGGCGCGCTGCTGCGCGCCGCCGGAATCGATTGCGAGGTCGCTGGCAACATCGGGCCGCCGGCGCTCGAGGCGCTCGCGCGCCGGCGCGCGGCGCCGCCCGCGGCGTGGGTGCTCGAGCTCTCGAGCTACCAGCTCGAGACCACCTGGTCGCTCGAGCCGCAGGCCGCGGCGATGCTCAACCTCTCGGAGGACCATCTCGACCGCTACGCGGGGCTGGCCGAGTACGCGGCGGCCAAGGGCCGCATCTTCCTCGGCGCCGGGCTCCAGGTGCTGAACCGCTGCGACTCGGCCTCCATGGCGCTCGCGCTGCCCGAGCGCGCGCAGGTCACGTTCGGCCTGGACGCGCCCCCCGTCGCCGAGGACTTCGGCCTCGCCGCGGCAGCGGACGGGCGCGAGTGGCTGGCGCGCGGCGTGGAGCGCTTCCTGCCGCTCGCGGAGTTGCCCCTGCACGGTCGCCACAATGCCTGCAACGCGCTCGCCGCGGCCGCCCTGGCGCACGCCGCGGGCGCGCCGCTCGCTGCGCTTGCCGCGGGCCTGCGCGCCTTCGGCGGGCTGCCGCACCGCCTGCAGCGCGTGGCGCTGCGCCGCGGCGTCGCCTGGTACGACGACTCCAAGGGCACCAACGTCGGCGCCACGATCGCGGCGTTGAAAGGGCTCGCGCCGCAGAAGGCGGTGCTGATCGCGGGCGGCGAGGGCAAGGGCCAGAGCTTCGCGCCGCTCGCTGCGCCGGTGCGCGAGGGCGCGCGCGCGGTGCTGCTCATCGGGCGCGACGCGCCCGCGATCGAAGCCGCGCTCGCCGCGAGCGGGGTGCCGCTCGAGCGCTGCGCCACGCTCGAGCAGGCCGTGGCGCGCGCGGCGCTCCTCGCACGGACGGGCGACGCAGTGCTTCTTTCCCCGGCCTGCGCGAGCTTCGACATGTTCCGCGACTACGCGCACCGGGGCGAGGTTTTCGCCTCGGCCGTGAAAGGCCTGTCCGGTGAGTAGCGCCTTCGTTTTTCATTCCGATCTGCGTCCGGGGCGTTCCGTCCCGGACGCAGAATACGACCGCTCGCTCGCCTGGGCGGCGCTGCTGCTCTGCGCCGCAGGCCTGGTGATGGTCTACTCGGCCTCGATCGCCACCGCGGAGGCGAGCCGCCACGCGGGCCAGAACCCGGCGTACTTCCTGCTGCGCCACGGCGTCTTCCTCTGCGTGGCGCTCGCCGCCGCCACCGCGGTGTTCCTCGCGCCTTCGCGCCTCTGGCAGCAGGCCGCGCCGTGGCTCTTCGCCGCAGGGCTCGTGCTGCTCGCCCTGGTGCTGGTCCCGGGGCTCGGGCGCGAGGTGAACGGAGCGCGCCGCTGGCTCGGCCTCGGCCCGGTGGGCCTGCAGCCCTCGGAATTCATGAAGCTCGCGGTGGTGCTCTATGGGGCGGACTACACCGCGCGCAAGCACGCGGTGCTGAGGGACTTCAAGCGCGGCCTGCTGCCGATGCTCGTGGTGATGCTGGCGGTGGCGTGGCTGCTGCTGCGCGAGCCCGATTTCGGCGCCCTGGTGGTGATCGCCATCACCGCCTTCGGCATCCTGTTCCTCGGCGGCATGAGCCTGCGCCACTTCGGGCTGCTGCTCGTCATGCTCGCGGTGGGCTTCGCCGGGCTGGTGCTGTCCTCGCCCTATCGCATGCAGCGCATCTTCGGCTTCATGGACCCGTGGTCGGACCCCTACGGCCGCGGCTACCAGCTCTCGCACGCCCTGATCGCCTTCGGCCGCGGCGAGTGGTTCGGCGTGGGGCTCGGCGGGAGCGTGGAGAAGCTGTTCTACCTGCCCGAGGCGCACACCGATTTTCTGCTCGCGGTGCTCGCCGAGGAGCTGGGTCTTGCCGGTGTCGCGGTGCTGATCGCGCTCTTCGGCTGGATCGTCCTGCGCGCCTTCGTCATCGGGCGCTCGGCGGCGCTGCGGCTGCGCCCCTTCGCGGCGCTCACGGCGCAGGGGATCGGCCTCTGGCTCGGCTTCCAGACGCTGGTCAGCATGGGCGTCAACATGGGGCTGCTGCCTACCAAGGGCCTGACCCTGCCGCTCATGAGCTACGGCGGCTCGGGGCTGCTCGCCAATTGCGTGGCGATCGCGATCCTCATCCGGATCGACTGGGAGAACCGGCAGCTCATGCGGGGGCTCAACGCGTGAACGCGTTCCGGGACTTCGCGTGAGCCGAACCCTGCTCATCATGGCGGGCGGCACCGGCGGGCACGTGTTTCCGGGCCTCGCGGTCGCCGAGGAGATGCGCCGGCGCGGCTGGCAGATCGTCTGGATGGGTGCGCGCGGCGGCATGGAGGCGCGGCTGGTTCCGGCCCGGGGCTACGCCGTGGCCTGGATCCGCGCCAGCGCGCTGCGCGGCAAGGGACTCGCCGCGATGCTGCTGCTGCCGCTCAACCTGCTCATCGGCTTCTGCCAGAGCCTGCGCGCGATCCTCGCACACCGGCCCGACGTGGTGCTGGGCATGGGTGGCTATGTCGCGTTCCCCGGCGGCATGATGGCCTCGCTGCTTGCGCGGCCGCTCGCGGTGCACGAGCAGAACGCGATCCCCGGCCTGGCGAACCGCGTGCTCGCGCGGCTCGCCGACCGCGTCATGGTCGCCTTTCCGGGGGCGCTCGAGGGCGCCGAGTGGACCGGCAACCCGGTGCGCGCCGAGATCGCGGCGCTTCCCGAGCCCGCGGCACGCTTCGCCGGGCGCGCCGGGCCGCTCAGGCTGCTCGTCGTGGGCGGCAGTCTCGGCGCGCAGGCGCTCAACGAGGCCCTGCCGAAGGCGCTCGGCCAGATCGTGGAGCCCGGGCGGCCGCGGGTCGTGCACCAGTCCGGCGAGAGGCACCTCGAGGCGCTGCGCGCGGGATACGCGGCGGCCGGGGTCGAGGGCGAGCTGGTCGCCTTCATCGACGACATGGCGCGCCGCTACGCCGAGGCCGATCTGGTGATCTGCCGCGCCGGCGCGATCACCGTCGCCGAACTGTCCGCGGGAGGCATGGCGAGCGTGCTGGTGCCGTATCCCCACGCCGTGGACGATCACCAGAGCGCCAACGCGCGCTACCTCGCCGACCGGGGCGCGGCGATCCTGCTGCCGCAGCGGGAGCTGACCCCGGATTCGCTGTGCCGGCTGCTGCAGCGACTGGACCGGGAGCGGCTCCTCGAGATGGCGCGCAAGGCGCGCGCCCTCGGCAGGCCCGAGGCGGCGCGCATCGTCGCCGACCGCTGCGCGGAGCTTGGCGCATGAGGCACAAGGTCCGGCACATCCACTTCGTGGGCATCGGCGGCTCCGGCATGAGCGGCATCGCCGAGGTGCTCGTCAACCTCGGCTACCACGTGAGCGGCTCGGACCTCGCGGAGAACGCCGCGACGCGGCGCCTCGCCGAGCTGGGCGCGCGCGTCAGCCTGGGACACGCGGCCGCGAACGTGAACGGGGCGGACGCGGTGGTCGTCTCGAGCGCCGTGACCGGCGACAACCCGGAGCTCGCGGCGGCGCGCGCGAAGCGCATCCCGCTCGTGCCGCGCGCCCTGATGCTCGCGGAGCTGATGCGCCTGAAGCGGGGCGTGGCGATCGCGGGCACCCACGGCAAGACCACCACCACGAGCCTGGTGGCGAGCGTGCTCGCCGAAGGCGGGCTGGATCCCACGTTCGTCATCGGCGGGCGCCTGACCGCCGCGGGCTCGAGCGCGCGCCTCGGGGCGGGCGAGTTCATGGTGGTCGAGGCGGACGAGTCGGACGCCTCGTTCCTGCACCTGCAGCCGGTGCTGGCGGTGGTGACCAGCATCGACGCCGACCACATGGAGACCTACCAGCACGATTTCGCGCGCCTCAAGCAGGCCTTCGTCCAGTTCCTGCAGAACCTCCCCTTCTACGGCGCGGCGGTGCTGTGCCTGGACGATCCGCGCGTGCGCGAGGTCCTGCCGTTCGTCTCCAAGCCCGTGATCGGCTACGGCCTGGCGGCCGACGCCGCGGTGCGCGCCGAGGGGCTCGAGCACTGCGGCGGCGCGATGCGCTTCAAGGCGCTGCGCGAGCGCGCCGCGCCGCTCGAGGTGAGGCTGAGCCTGCCCGGGGTGCACAACGTGCAGAACGCGCTCGCGGCGATCGCGGTGGGCGCGGAGCTGGGCGTGCCGGATGCGGCGATCCTGCGCGCGCTCGAGAACTTCAAGGGCGTGGGCCGGCGCTTCCAGCGCTGCGGCGAGGCGGCCGCCGAGAGCGGGGGGCGCTTCACCGTGATCGACGACTACGGCCACCACCCCGCCGAGATGGCGGCCACGCTCGCCGCGGCGCGCGGCGCGTTCCCCGGGCGGCGCGTCGTGCTCGCCTTCCAGCCCCACCGCTACACGCGCACGCGCGACCTGTTCGAGGACTTCGTGCGCGTGCTCTCGACTGCGGACGCGCTGCTGCTCGCCGATGTCTATCCCGCCGGCGAGCCGCCCATCGTCGCCGCCGACGGCCGGGCGCTCGCCCGCGCGGTGCGCGTCGCGGGCCGGATCGAGCCGGTGTTCGTGGAGGACGTCGCGCAGATGGCGCAGGCGATCCGGCGCGTGGCGCGCGCGGGCGACGTCGTCATCACCATGGGCGCGGGATCGATCGGCAGCGTCGCGGGGCAGCTCGCATGAGCGCCGCGGCCGCCGTGCGCACCGAAGGGCTGCTCGGCACGCTGTGCCTCGGCGAGCCTATGGCCCGCCACGTCAGCTGGCGCGCCGGGGGCGCGGCGGCGCGCTGCTACCGGCCCGCGGACCTCGCCGACCTCGCCGGGTTCCTGCGGCGCCTGCCGCGCTCGGAGCCGATCCTCTTCGTCGGGCTCGGCTCGAACCTGCTGGTGCGCGACGGCGGCTGGCCGGGGACGGTGGTGCTGATGCACGGGGCCGGCAAGCACCCCGTGCTCGAGGACGGGCGCGTCTATGCGGAAGCCGGCGTGGCGAGCCCGAAAGTGGCGCGCTTCGCGGCGATGCAGGGCTTTTCGGGCGCCGAGTTCCTCGCCGGCATCCCGGGCACCGTGGGCGGCGCGCTCGCGATGAACGCCGGCTGCTACGGCGGCGAGACCTGGGAGCGCGTCGAGCGTGTGCTCACCATCGACCGCCGGGGCGAGCTGCGCACGCGCGTGCGCGACGACTTCGACATCGGCTACCGCCGCTGTGCGCTGAAAGGCGGGCGCCTCGGCGAGGACGAGTGGTTCGCGGCGGCGTGGCTGCGCCTGCCGGCGGGGGACCGCGAGGCCTCGCGCGGGGTGATCCGCGGGCTGCTCGCGCGCCGCGTGCTGACGCAGCCGCTGCAGTTCCCCAACGCGGGGAGCGTGTTCCGCAATCCCGAGGGCGACCACGCCGCGCGGCTGATCGAGGCCTGCGGCCTCAAGGGCCTGGAGCGCGGCGGCGCGCAGGTCTCGCCGCTGCACGCCAACTTCATCGTCAACCCTCGAGGCGCCGCGCGCGCCTCCGACATCGAGTGGCTGATCGGCCGCGTGCGGGAGGTGGTGCTGGAGAAGACCGGCATCGCCCTGGTTACGGAGGTGCGCATCGTGGGGGAGGCCGCATGAGCGCGCGCTTCGGCAAGGTCGCGGTGCTCCTCGGCGGCAGGACCGCCGAGCGCGAGGTGTCGTTGAAGAGCGGCTCGATGGTGCTCGCCGCACTGCGCAGCCGCGGCGTGGACGCGCGTGCCTTCGATCCCGCAGAGCGCGGGCTGGAGGCACTGCTGGAGGAGCGCTTCGCGCGCGCTTTCATCGTGCTGCACGGCCGCTTCGGCGAGGACGGCACGCTGCAGGGGGCGCTCGAGTACCTGGGGCTGCCCTATACCGGCAGCGGCGTGCTGGGCTCGGCGCTCGCCATGGACAAGCTGCGCGCCAAGCTGGTCTGGCAGGCGCTGGGGCTGCCGACGCCGCCGCACGAGCTGCTCGACGCGAAGAGCGACTGGCACGCGGTCGCGGCGCGCCTGGGCCTGCCGCTGATGGTGAAGCCGGTCGCCGAGGGCTCCTCGGTCGGCATGAGCAAGGTGCGAGCCCCCGGCGCGCTCGACGAGGCCTACACGCTCGCCGCGAACTACGACCGCGTGGTGATGGCCGAGAAGTTCATCGAGGGCGTCGAGCTCACCGCCGCGATCCTCGAGGAGCAGCCGCTGCCGCTCATCCGGCTCGAGACGCCGCGCGACTTCTACGACTACGAGGCGAAGTATCTGGCGAGCGACACGCGCTACATCGTGCCCTGCGGCCTGCCGGCGGCCGAGGAGCGCGGGCTGCAGGAGCTTGCCCTGAACGCCTTCCGCGCGCTCGACTGCCGCGGCTGGGGCCGCGTCGACCTGATGCTCGACGGCGCGGGCAGGCCCTACCTGCTCGAGGTCAACACCGCGCCCGGCATGACCGACCACTCGCTGGTGCCGATGGCGGCACGCGCCGCGGGGCTGTCCTACGAGGACCTGTGCATCCGCATCCTGGAGGGCGCGCGTGTGGGATAACCCGCGCCTGCTGAACGCGGCGGCGAACGCGCTGCTCGCGGCCGCGGCCTGCGCGCTGCTGTACGCGGGGCTGCAGCTGCTGCTGCGCTCGGCGCTGTTCCCCTTGCGCGAGGTCACGGTGCGCGGGGCGCTCGAGCACACCTCGCGCGGCGAGATCGAGCGCGCGGCCGCCGGCAGGCTCGCCGGGAACTTCTTTGCCGCCGACCTCGGGACCCTGCGCGTGGCGCTCGAGCGCCTGCCGTGGGTGCGGCGCGTCGAGCTGCGGCGTGCCTGGCCCGATCGCATCGAGGTGCTGCTGGAGGAGCATGCGGCCTTCGCGCGCTGGGGCGACGAGGGCCTGGTCAACAGCTTCGGCGAGCCGTTCGCCGGGCGCCTGGAGGCGGGCGCCGCCGCGCGCCTGCCGCTGCTCGCCGGGCCGGCGGGCACGCAGGGCGAGGTGGCGCGGCGCACCCGCCGCTTCGCGGAAATCCTCGCCGCGCTCGGCGAGGCGCCCGAGCGCGTCGTTCTCAGCCCCCGCTACGCCTGGCAGCTGCGCACCGCGCGCGGCCTCGCGCTCGAGCTCGGGCGCGACGGCGCCGAGACGGTCGAGCAGCGCCTGGCGCGCTTCGTCGCGGCCTGGCCCGGCACGCTGGGGCGCCTCGCGCGCCGCCCCGCGGAAGGGGGCGGCGCGCAGGTCGACCTGCGCTACCCGAACGGCTTCGCGCTGCGCGTCCCGGAGTGGAGAGGCTGAAGGATGCCAAAGGAGAACCGCAATCTGGTGATGGGCCTGGACATCGGCACCTCGAAGGTCGCGGCGCTGGTCGCCGAGCTCGGGGCGGACGCCACGCTGGAAGTGCTCGGCATGGGCAGCCACGAGTCCAAGGGCCTGAAGAAGGGCGTGGTGGTGAACATCGAGGCCACGGTGGGCGCGCTGCAGCGCGCGCTCGAGGAGGCCGAGCTGATGGCCGACTGCAAGATCGCCTCCGCGTTCACCGGCATCGCGGGCAGCCACATCCGCAGCTTCAACTCGACCGGCATGGTGGCGGTGAAGGACCGCGAGGTGAGCGCGCAGGATGTCGAGCGCGCGGTGGAGACGGCGCGCGCGGTGAACGTCCCGACCGACCAGCAGATCCTGCACGTGCTGCGCCAGGAATTCATCATCGACGGCCAGGAGGACGTGCGCGAGCCGGTCGGCATGTCCGGCGTGCGTCTGGAAGTGAAGGTGCACATCGTCACCGGCGCGGTGTCGGCGGCGCAGAACATCGTCAAGTGCGTGCGCCGCTGCGGGCTGGAGGTGAACGACCTGATCCTGCAGCCGCTCGCCTCGGCGCGCGCGGTGCTCTCCGAGGACGAAAAAGACCTCGGCGTCGCGCTCATCGACATCGGCGGCGGCACCACCGACCTCGCGGTCTTCACCCAGGGCGCGATCCGCCATACCGCGGTGATCCCGATCGCGGGCGACCAGATCACCAACGACATCGCCATGGCCCTGCGCACGCCCACCGCGGACGCCGAGGCGATCAAGCTGCGCCACGGGGTGGCGCTGCGCAGCCTCGCCGACCCCGCCGAGATGATCGAGGTGCCCGGCATCGGCGAGCGGCCGCCGCGGCTGCTCTCGCGCCAGACGCTGGCCGAGGTGATCGAGCCCCGCGTCGAGGAGCTCTACTCGCTCGCGCAAGCCGTGCTGCGCGAGTCCGGCTACGAGGAGCTGCTGTCCTCGGGGATCGTGCTCACCGGGGGGAGCTCGGTGATGCGCGGCATGGTCGAGCTCGGCGAGGAGATCTTCCACCTGCCGCTGCGTGTCGGCGCGCCGCGCTACTCGGGCGGGCTCGCCGAGGTGGTGCGCAGCCCGCGCTATGCCACCGCCATGGGGCTGCTGCTCGAGGGCGTGGCGCAGGTGCAGCAGGGGCGCATCGCGCGCCAGAACGGCTCGGTGCGCGCGGTACTCGGGCGGATGCAGCAATGGTTCCAGCGCAACTTCTGACGATGTTCCAACTGGCAAGGAGGATCAAGGCATGTTCGAGATCGTGAACGACCAGGCGGCAGGCCCCGTGATCAAGGTCATCGGCGTCGGGGGCGCCGGCGGCAACGCGGTGGACCACATGATCGAGCAGGGCGTCGAGGGCGTCGAGTTCATCGCCGTCAACACCGACGGCCAGGTGCTGGCGCGCACCCGGGCGCGCAACCAGATCCAGCTCGGCTCGAGCGGCCTCGGGGCCGGCGCCCGGCCCGAGGAGGCGAGGAGCGTCGCGCTCGCCGAGCGCGAGCGGCTGGAGGAGGCGGTGGCGGGCGCGCACATGGTGTTCATCACCGCCGGCATGGGCGGGGGCACCGGCACGGGCGCGGCGCCCGTGATCGCGGAGGTGGCGCGGTCGCTGGGCATACTCACCGTGGCGGTGGTCACCAAGCCCTTCACCTGGGAGGGGTCCAAGCGCATGAAGATCGCCGAGCGCGGCATCGAGGAACTCAGCCCCCACACCGACTCGCTCATCGTCATCCTCAACGACCGGCTCGAGGAGGTGCTGGGCGAGGACGTCACCCAGGAGGACGCCTTCAAGGCGGCCGACGACGTGCTGAACGACGCCGTGGCCGGGATCGCCGAGATCATCAACCTGCCCGGCCTGGTGAACGTCGACTTCCAGGACGTGCGCACGGTGATGTCGGAGCAGGGCATGGCGATGATGGGGTCGGCCTCCGCGAGCGGCATCGACCGCGCGCGGATCGCCGCGGAGCAGGCGATCGCCTGCCCACTGCTCGAGGGGGTCAACCTCGCCGGCGCGCGCGGCGTGCTGGTCAACATCACCGCCTCGCGCAGTAGCCTCAAGCTGCGCGAGACCAAGGAGGTGATGAACGCGATCCGCGCCTTCGCCGCGGAGGAAGCCACCATCATCTACGGCGGCGTGTACGACGATGCGCTCGGCGAGGACCTGCGGGTCACGGTGGTCGCCACGGGCCTCGGGCAGCCGCTGGCGGTGCGCCAGCCCAAGCCGCAGCTGGTGGTGTCGCAGCGCACCGGCACCGACAACCAGCCGGTGGCGGGCGGCGCGCCCGACTACAACGCGATGGCGGAGACCCCGGCCGTGTTCCGCCGGCGCGACCGCGCGGCGCAGGTCGAGGCGCTCGCCAACAGCGGGGTGGACAAGTACGACATCCCGGCGTTCCTCAGGAAGCAGGCGGACTAGCAATCCCGCACGGCCCGGCCGCCGCTCCACCCTTGCCAGGGGGCGGCGGCCACGACCACTTCTCGGGCAGCCGCCGGGAAGTGTGAAACACCCTCAGGATCTCCGCCGTTTTGCCCCTCACCCTGTACGGGACGACGTAACGCGTTCGCTTGACGACCAGCTCCCGGGTGCCGGGAACGCGGCCGGGACTGGCCCCGCGGCTAGAATTCCCGCCGTGACAACCCCTTCGTATGATGCGGTGGCGAAGTCGCTGCACTGGCTGATGTTCGTCCTCATCGCCGCCGCGTTTTCCGTAGGGTTCTGGATGGTCGACCTGCCGCTCGCGCAGCGCATTCGCACCGTGCCGTGGCACAAGTCGATCGGCGTGGCGATTCTCGCATGCGTGATCGTGCGGCTCGCGTGGCGCGTGGGGCACGCTCCGCCTCCGCTTCCCGACTCGGTGCCGGCCTGGGAACGGCGCGCGGCGCGCACTGCGCATTGGCTGCTGTACGCGCTGATGGCGGCGGTGCCCGTATCGGGATGGCTGATGAGCTCGGCGCTCGGGGTGGCGACGGTGCCCTTCGGCCTGGCACGGCTTCCCGACCTCCTCGAGCGCGACCGCGAGCTGGGCGAGATGCTGAAGATCGTGCATTTCGCGCTCAACAAGACGCTGCTCGCGCTCGTCCTGCTGCACGCCGCCGCGGCGCTCAAGCACTACCTGGTCGACCGCGACGGCGTGCTGCAGCGCATGCTGCCGGTGCCGAGGAATCGTCGATGAAGCTCCTGCTCCCGCTGCTGTTGCTGCTGTACGCGACGTCGGCCGCCGCGCAGAACCGCGCGCTCGATGCCGCGAAGAGCCGCGTCGCGTTCATCTACACGCTGGAGAGGAAAATCGCCGTCGAAGGCCGCTTTCCGCGCTTTGCCGCGCAGCTGTCCTTCGACGAGAAGGCGCCCGAGAAAGGATCGGTGAGAATCGACATCGACGTCGCGGCGATCGACACCGGCACGTCCGACGGTGACGCCGAAGCGAAGCAGCCGCTGTGGTTCGACGCCGCCAGGTTTCCGCAGGCAAGCTTCGTGTCGAGCGCGATCCGGCGGGTCGGCGAGCGGCGCTACGAGGCGCTCGGCTCGCTCACCATCAAGGGCCGCACGCGCGAAGCGGCGATCCCGTTCAGCGCGGCGAACGCGCCCGGCGGCGGCCTGAGCGTGCAGGGATCGCTCACGATCAAGCGGCTGGCGTTCGGCATCGGCCTGGAGCAGTGGGCGGACGTGAGTCAGATCGCGGACGAAGTCGAGATCAGGTTCAGCCTCGCGCTCGGACCGCCGCGCTCGCCATAGAGACCCTTCTTCAGACGAGGAGGAAAGGAGCCATGCTGAGGAGCTTGCTTGCCGCGCTCGCGCTGGTAGGCAGCGCGACGCCGGCGCTCGCGCAGAGCTACGCGGTGGATTCCCGCCATACCCATGTCAACTGGGCCGTCAACCGCCTGGGAACGTCGACGTTTCGCGGCAAGCTGAACAGTGTTTCCGGAAAGGTGACGCTCGATGCCGCCGCGGGCAAGGGCCGGGTCGACATCGTCATCGATGCGCGGGGCCAGGTCACGGGCGTCGAGTCGCTGGACCGGCAGCTGATGAGCCCGAGCTTCTTCAACGTGGACAAGTTCGCCACCGCCACCTTCAAGTCGAGCAGCGTCGCCTTCAACGGCCAGGCGCCGGCCAGGATCGACGGCGATCTGACGCTGCTCGGCGTGACCCGGCGCGTCTCGTTGACCGTCTCGCACTTCCATTGCCGCAGCAATCCGATCAGCGGGCGGAGCTTTTGCGGCGCGGACGCCTCCGCCACGATCAGGCGCAGCGACTGGGGCATGACCTCGTTCGCCTCGGTGGTGGGCGACGAGGTCAGGCTCGACGTCGCGATCGAGGCGTTCAGGGAGTGAGGCGAAGATGCGCTTCCGTCGCCATCGGACCCCTCCAGCCAGCGCGCCGATCTGCGGCAGTCTCAGCCCGGGAATAGATCCCGGTTGACGGCCTTGGAGCGCGCCTCCGCCGAGGTGATGGCATTCTTCTTCACCAGCTCCTGCAGGCCCTGGTCGAGGGTCTGGTTGCCGATATTCCTCTGGGTCGGCAGCATGCCGGTGATCTGCGCGATCTTGCTCTCGCGGATCATGGCGCGGATCGCGGAATTGCAGACCATGATTTCGTGCGCCGCGACGCGTCCGGCGCCGTCGCGCGTCTTGAGCAGCGCCTGCGAGACGACCGCGTGCAGCGATTCCGACAGCATCGAGCGCACCATCTCCTTGTCCTCGGCCGAGAAGACGTCGATGATCCGATCGATGGTCTTGGCGGCTGAGCTGGTGTGCAGCGTGCCGAACACCAGGTGCCCGGTTTCCGCGGCGCTCAGGGCGAGGCTGATGGTGGCAAGGTCGCGCAGTTCGCCGACCAGGATCACGTCGGGATCCTCGCGCAGCGCCGCGCGCAGCGCATTGGCGAAGCTCAGCGTGTGCGGCCCCAGCTCGCGCTGCCGCACGAGGCATTTTTTCGACTGGTGCACGAACTCGATCGGATCCTCGATGGTGAGGATGTGGCCGAACTCGTTCGTGTTGATGTGATCGATCATCGCCGCGAGGGTGGTCGACTTGCCCGAGCCGGTGGGACCGGTCACCAGCACCAGCCCGCGCGGCGCTTCGGCGATGGCGCGGAACACCGCGGGGGCGCCCAGCTGTTCCAGGCTCTTGACGCTCGAGGGGATGGTGCGCAGCACCGCGCCGGCGCCGCGCTGCTCGACCAGCGCGTTGACGCGGAAGCGCGCCAGGCCCGGCACCTCGAAGGAGAAATCGCATTCCAGGCTCTCCTCGAAGATCTTGCGCTGGCCGTCGTTCATGACGTCGTAGAGCATGGCGTGCACGTCTTTGTGGCTGAGCTCGGGCTGGTTCAGCCGCCGCACTTCGCCGTGCAGCCGGATCAGCGGCGGCAGGCCGGGCGACAGGTGCAGGTCCGAAGCACCCGATTTCACGACGTAACCGAGCAGATCGATGAGGTCCATGCCTAGGCTCCCCCGGGACTGACGAACCGATCTTACTCGCTACTGCAACCGCGCCCCGCCTGCGCTCAGTGCTCGTCGGTGGCCCGGGGAAACGACATGCCGTGCCGCAATTTACGCGCGGCGGCGTGGGGGAGTCGGCGGCGGTAATGCCCGGGCTTTCTGACTTCGGCGACGTCTTCTTGGGGGCACATTGAGCGAAGGCCAGATACGGCAACGCCTGGCGGCAATCCTGGCCGCCGACGGGAGGGCTACTTCCGGCGCCGGACTGCAGAGCGTGAAGAGGGATATTTCACGGCACGCTGCGCGGGCAGCCGCGGATTGATTTTCCTTCTATGAGAGCTCTCCGCGTGTCAAGTCTCCGGTGGCGGGTTTCGGGTTTACGGGGCTCGCTTCACTTTCGGGCGTGCCCACCAGACCGGCGAGGGCGGCGACTTCGCGCCGATTGCGGAAGGCTCGCCAACCGAAGAACTCCTTCACCAGGAGCCAGGCGCTGGTCGGGCCGATCGCCCCCGGCCGCAGCAGATGAACGACGCTGCGCTCGGCCTCGGATTGCGGGTTCTGCGGCCGTTCGCGGCGCGTGGCCTCCAAAAGGCCGCGTTCGACGCCGGCCGATCGTAACCGCAGGCGCCGCGGCTTTGCTGCGCTTACAGGGCGAGCTTGGTGAGCGCCTCGGCGCAGGCCGCGGCGACCTCGCTGTTCGGCTCGGCGGTGCTGCCGGGCATCGTGGCCCAGCCGCCGCTGCTCACGTATCCGGCCTGCTTCCAGCTGTCGGTTTCCTTCAGCGCCGCGAGGCTCGCCTGCGCCTGGGGGTCCTTGCGAAACTGGGCCACGCAGATCGGGGCGAGCGACGCGACCGTCGCCTGCGCCGCACGCGCGTCGGCGCGTTGCTGCGCCGTGCCGCCGGTCACCCAGCCGCCCCAGCTGAACCCTACGATGGCGAGCGCGATGGCGCCCGCTGCCGCGCCCCACAGGAACGGCTCTGTCTTGACAGGAATTTTCATGGCATTTCCTCGATTCGTTGATGAAGACTCGGCAAAGGCTATGCCGGGTTCCGTCATTGCAGTGTCCCCCCGTTGCGCGGCACGTTCTGTGCGCTGCCGTACACAGGACGCGGCATTTGCACGGGCGGCGCGCGCGCCGGCAGCGCGCTACGTGCGCCCGCGCACAGATGCGCGTAGCATGATCCGGTGGTCAAGCCGCGCAGCGCCAGCCGCTTGCATCCCAGGGACAATCGTCTGCTCGCTTCGCTCGCCGACGCGGACTACCAGGCGCTCGTGCCGCACCTCGAAGCGATGGCCATGCCGCTCGGGCTGGCGGTCTACGAATCCGGCGGCCCGCAGGGCTTCGTGGTCTTCCCGACCGACAGCATCGTGTCGCTGCTCTACGTCCTCGAGAACGGCGCCTCGACCGAGATCGCGGTCACCGGCAACGAGGGCCTGGTCGGGATCTCGCTCTTCATGGGGGGCGAGACCACGCCGAGCCGCGCCGTGGTGCAGAGCGCCGGCCACGGCTACCGGGTGCGCGCGGCGGTCCTGAAGAAGCAGTTCGAATCGCGCGGCGAGCTGCAGCACCTGCTGCTGCGCTTCACCCAGGCGCTGATCACCCAGATGACGCAGACGGCGGTGTGCAACCGCCACCACGCCGTGGACCAGCAGCTTTGCCGCTGGCTCCTGCTGATGCTCGACCGGCTTTCCTCCAGCGAGCTGCGCATGACCCAGGAGCTCATCGCCAGCATGCTCGGGGTGCGGCGCGAAGGCGTCACCGAGGCGGCCGGCAAGCTCCAGGCGCAGGGGCTGATCGAGTACCGCCGCGGCCGCATCGTGGTGCTGGACCGGCCGCGGCTCGAGTCGCGCGTGTGCGAGTGCTACGCGGTGGTCAAGCGCGAGTACGACCGGCTGCTGGCCGCGATCGCGCCCGCGCGTTAAAGCGCCACTATGTGCGCGCGCGAACATACGCGCGCGGCTGCTGCGCGAACAATGGCGCATGCAAGCCAATCGCCTGCTCGCCTCGCTGCCGCGCGAGACCTACCGGCAGCTCGCGCCCGGCCTCGTCCCCGTGGCCCTCGTCTTCGGCGAAGTGCTCCACGAGCCCGGCGCCCCGATCCGCGACGTCTACTTTCCCGGCCGGTCGGTGGTCTCGCTCCTCACGGTGGTCGACGGGCACAGCGCGCTCGAAGTCGGGCTGGTGGGGCGCGAGGGCATGGTCGGGATCCCGCTCGCGCTGGGCATCGGCGTGTCACCGGTGCGCGCCCTGGTGCAGGGCGCCGGCAGCGCGCTGCGCATGAGCGCGGCGCGCCTGCGCAAGTCCTTGCAGGCGAGCCCCGCGCTGCGGCTCGGGCTGCATCGCTACGCCGCCGCGCTGATGGCGCAGATCACGCAGACCGCGGCGTGCAATCGCTTCCACCGGGTCGAGGCGCGCCTCGCGCGCTGGCTGCTGATGACGCGTGACCGCGTCGGCGCGGGGGAATTCCACCTCACGCAGGAGTTCCTCGCGCACATGCTGGGCGTGCGCCGCGAGGGCGTCACCGGGGCGGCCTCCGCCCTGCAGCGGCGCCGCCTCATCGGCTACCGGCGCGGCGACATCCGCATCGTCGACCACGCCGGCCTGGAAGCCGCCGCCTGCGGCTGCTACGCGCTCGTGCGCCAGCGCGCGGACGCCGGCCGCGGCTGGGCGCAGGCTGCGTCATGACGCTGCACGACCAGATCGCCGCCCTCCGGGCCCGCATCGCCAAGGCAGAGTCCGCACGCGACACCTGGCGGGCCTCGGGGAGGCAGGAGAAATACGTCGAGGCTTACTGTGTGGCCGAAACGCTGGAGCTGCAACTCGAGCAGTTGCGCCAGGAAGGCCTGCGAGCTTCCATGAAGAATTCCGCTCGCGCCTCCGTCTCCGTCTTGTCGGCGGGCGAGCTGCCGTCCGCGGGCGGCGCCGTGCCGGGTGCGCCGAAGAACGTCAAGCCATGAGACACACCGCACGCGGCCGTCGCAATCGAACGCGCAGCCAGAAGATCAAGAAGAACCTGCGGCAGCAGGCGAAGCAGAAGAAGAAGCGTTAGCCGGGCGCCTTGCGCGGCGGGCGGGTTGGAGGGGAAGGCGGGGGCCGCGTCGTCCGCTGGTGGAGGGCCGGCAGCCGTTCTTACCAATAGCCGCTCTCGATGCGACATAAGCGGCATTGTGCGCCGTCGCCGAACGCCAGCCTCCAACTCCTGTTGCTCAACTCCAGCGCCATTAGGGAAGCCCGAGCTCCTCGCAAAGCCGGATGAAGGGCAGCACGGTCAGCTTGCCTGTCGAATAGTGCCGCTCGCCGAGGTGGGTCTGGTAGAAGCGGGGGATCGGCGTTCGCTCGGCGAAGTAGCGCAGCGCGGGGCCGAGCGCTTTCTCCCCGGACTTGCATTCCACCGCGAAAGCGGGCCTGCCGTCCTTCAGCACCACGAAATCCACCTCGCGCTTGTCGGTGTCCCGCAGGTACCGCAGCTCCATCGCGTAGCCCTGCGTGTCTTCGACCCAATGGCAGTACTTCAGAAGCTGGCAGGCGAGCATGTTCTCGAAGCGCGGGCCGTCGTCCTCGACGCTCGACCAGTCCCAGAGGTAGAGCTTGCGTTCCTTCTTCACGGCACGGACCCTGGGCGCGGGAGAGACGCGGAAGCAGACGTACAGGTTCTCGAGAATCTGCAGCCAGCGTTCCGCGGTCTTGTGGTCGATCTGCAGGTCCTCGCGCAGGCGCTACAGTCCGTGGCCTTGGTAGAATCGCGCTGCCCATGCTGCGCCAGCGCACCCTGAAAACCCTCGTCCGCGCCACCGGCGTAGGCCTGCACACCGGCCGCAAGGTGGCGCTCGCGCTGCGGCCCGCGCAGCCGGACAGCGGGATCGTGTTCCGGCGCGTCGACCTCGCCGCGCCGATGGAGATCCCGGCGCGCGCCGACCTCGTGGGCGAGACGCGCCTGTGCTCCTGCCTCGTGCGCGGCGTGGTGAAGATCCACACGGTGGAGCACCTGATGTCGGCGCTCGCCGGCTTGGGGGTGGACAACGCCTACGTCGACCTCGACGGCCCCGAGGTGCCGATCATGGACGGCAGCGCCGCCCCTTTCGTGCTGCTGCTCCAGCAGGCGGGGCTGGAGGAGCAGGCGGCGCCCAAGCGCTTCCTCCGCGTCAAGCGCCGCATCGAGGTGTCCGAGGGCGACAAGCGCGCCGCGCTCGAGCCCTACGAGGGCTTGCGCCTCACGTTCTCGATCGCCTACCGGCACCCGGTGATCGAGCGCTCGCGCACCGAGCTGACGGTGGATTTCGCCGAAACTTCCTATCCCCGCGAGCTGGCGCGCGCGCGCACCTACGGCTTCATGCAGGACGTGGAGCAGCTGCGCGAGTCGGGGCTGGCGCTGGGCGGCGGTCTGGACAACGCCGTGGTGCTCGACGAGTTCCGGGTTCTCAACGCCGAGGGGCTGCGCTTCGCCGACGAGTTCATCCGCCACAAGCTGCTCGATGCGCTCGGCGACCTGTACCTGCTCGGCCGGCCGCTGCTCGGCGCCTTCAGCGCGCACAAGTCGGGCCACGCGCTCAACAACCGGCTGCTGCGCGCGCTGCTCGCCGCGCCGGGCGCGCTCGAGACCGTCACCTTCGAGCGCGCGGAGGAGGCGCCTCCCGGCGTCGCCGGGCTCGCCCGGCCCGCGCCGGTTTAAGCTGGTGATCCAGCAAGGTTTTCAACGCCGCCCGCGCGGGCGAGTCGGACAGGCGGCGATGCAGCCTGCGCAGGGCGGCGAGGCTCGCGGGCGACAGGCGGGCGAGCTTGTGCGGGGCAGTATCGGCGGCGCGCGCCTCGGGTTGCACCCTCACGGAAACTCCATTAACCTTCTCGCCCTGATCTAACAAAAACTTACACAGGCTTTCGGCGACGAGCTTCACCTTGGCCGCAGCGGCCGAGGTTGCGGCGAGGACGACGAGCCTGTCATCGCGGAGGCTCAGGCCGCGGATCCCGCGGGCGATCTCCGGCGGCAGAAAGTCAAGGCAGGTTTTCGAGAGCGCGCCGATTCTCCGCGCCCTTTCGAGGACGGGTTGCAGGCCGGGGTCGGCCGCGAGCAGGCGGCCGATGCTGGATGCAGGCACGGGTGGCGGGAGCGCGGAGGCGACGTGCAGATTATCTTGATCTCGGACCGGCTGGCCAAGGTGAGGTCGCTCAGCGTGTCGCTGCGCCACGTGCTCGCCTCCGCCGCGTTCGCCCTCACCCTGCTCGCCGGGCTGACCGCGGCGCTCTACTGGCTGACGCTGCGCTTCGCCGCCGAGCTCAAGCTTCCCGTGATCCACCGCATGGTGCTCGCCGCCCAGCAGGGCGAGCGCGAGCGGGCCCGCGAGTTCGTGCAGCAGAACCTGAACGCGATGGCGGTGAAGATCGGGGAGATGCAGGCGCAGCTCACGCGCCTGGACGCGCTCGGCGAGCGCCTCTCTGCGCTCGCGGGGATCCGGCCGCAGGAGTTCCGCTTCGCCGAGCCGCCCGGCCTCGGCGGCCCGGCGCCGACGCGGGTGTCGCCGCACGACCTGACGCTCGCCGAATTCGGCGACCGCCTCGGCGTGCTCGCGCGCCAGATGGAATACCGCAGCGACATGCTCGGCGTGCTCGAGGCGCAGCTCTTCGAGCAGACCGTGCGCAAGAAGCTCATGCCCACGATGATGCCGGTCAACGCCCCCTTCAACGCCTCGGGGTTCGGCATGCGCATCGACCCGATCAGCGGGCAGCAGGCGATGCACGAGGGCATCGACTTCATCACCGACAGCGGCACGCCGGTGGTCGCCGCGGCGGGCGGCGTGGTGCAGTTCGCCGGGTTTCATCCGCAGTACGGCTACGTGATCGACATCGATCACGGCAACGAGCTGATGACGCGCTACGCGCACCTCTCCAAGCTCATGGTGAAGGAGGGTGACCTGCTCCAGCGCGGCCGCAGGATCGCCTCGAGCGGCAGCACCGGGCGCTCTACCGGCCCCCACCTGCACTTCGAGGTGCGCTTCCGCGGCGCACCGCAGAACCCCGCCCGGTTCCTCCTGGCGCAGAACCCGCCCCAACCGCTCGCGCGGCGCAAGTAGCCGCCCATTCCGGCTAGAATCGGCAATTTCCCGGGGTCCGGGCACGGCCGGGCCGCGGACGCGTCATGACCGGCAAAATTCCCCATCTGCTTCGCGGCACGCTGGAGACGCTCTTGAGGGTGCCGACGCGCGTCTTCGGCAGCCGCAACGAGCGGCTGCTCAAGCAGTACTCGCGAACGGTCGCGCGCATCAACGTGCTCGAGCCCGAGATGGCGAAGCTCTCGGACGCGGCGTTGCGCGGCAAGACGGCCGAGTTCAGGCGCCGCGTTGCCGAGGCCGTCGCCGCTGCGCCCGAGGAGCGGAGGGCCGAGGCCGAACGCGAGGCGCTCGAGGCGCTGCTGCCGGAGTCCTTCGCGGTGGTGCGCGAGGCGGGCAGGCGCACGGTGCGCATGCGCCACTTCGACGTGCAACTCGTGGGCGGCATGGTGCTGCACTACGGCAAGATCGCGGAGATGAAGACCGGCGAGGGCAAGACGCTGGTCGCGACGCTCCCGGCGTACCTCAACACGCTGGGCGGCAGGGCGGTGCACATCGTCACGGTGAACGACTACCTGGCGAAGCGCGACGCCGAGTGGATGGGCAAGATCTACGGCTTTCTCGGCCTCACGGTGGGCGTCAACATCCCGCAGCTCGAGCCCGCGGAGAAGCGCAAGGCCTACGCCGCCGACATCACCTACGGCACCAACAACGAGTTCGGCTTCGACTACCTGCGCGACAACATGGCCATGCACGTCGAGGAGCGCTTCCAGCGCGGCCTCGCCTACGCCATCGTCGACGAGGTGGACTCGATCCTGATCGACGAGGCGAGAACGCCCCTCATCATCTCGGGCCAGGCCGAGGACCGCACCGAGGTCTACTACCGGATGAACGAGGTGGCGCCGCTGCTCGCGCGGCAGGCCGACGAAAAGGCCGCGGGCGACTTCTGGGTCGACGAGAAGAACCACCAGATCCTGCTCTCGGAGGCGGGCCACCAGAAGGCCGAGGAGATCCTGGCGCGCGTGGGCCTGCTGCCCCAGGGCGCGAGCCTCTACGAGCCCGCGTACATCAACCTGGTGCACCACCTGTACGCGGCGCTGCGGGCGCACTACCTGTTTCACCGCGACCAGCACTACGTGGTGCAGGAGGGCGAGGTGATCATCGTCGACGAGTTCACCGGGCGCCTGATGCACGGGCGACGCTGGTCCGACGGCCTGCACCAGGCGGTCGAGGCCAAGGAGAACGTCGCCATCCAGAACGAGAACCAGACGCTCGCCTCGATCACCTTCCAGAACTACTTCCGCATGTACGGCAAGCTCGCCGGCATGACCGGCACCGCCGACACCGAGGCCTACGAGTTCCAGGAGATCTACGGCCTGGAGACGGTGGTGGTGCCCACGCACATGCCGATGGTGCGCGCCGACCGCCTCGACCTCGTCTACCGCACCGCCAAGGAGAAGTACCAGGCGATCCTGGAGGAGATCCGCGACTGCCACGCGCGCGGCCAGCCGGTGCTGGTGGGCACCACCTCGATCGAGAACTCCGAGCTGATTGCCGCGATGCTGGAGAAGGACAAGCTGCCGCACCAGGTGCTGAATGCCAAGCAGCACGCCCGCGAGGCCGAGATCGTGGCGCAGGCCGGGCGCCCGCACGTCATCACCATCGCCACCAACATGGCCGGCCGCGGCACCGACATCGTGCTCGGGGGCAACGTCGAGAGGCAGTGCGACCTGGTGGAGGCCACCGAGAACCTCGCGCCCGAGGGGAAGCGCGCGCGGGTGGAGAAGCTGCGCGGCGAGTGGCAGGCGCTGCACGACCAGGTGATCGCGGCGGGGGGGCTGCACATCGTCGGCACCGAGCGGCACGAGTCGCGGCGCATCGACAACCAGCTGCGCGGGCGCTCCGGGCGCCAGGGCGACCCGGGGAGCTCGCGCTTCTTCATGTCGCTCGAGGATCCCCTGCTCCGGATCTTCGCCGGCGAGCGCATCAACCGCATCATGGTGATGCTCAAGATGCCCGAGGGCGAGGCGATCGAGCACGGCATGGTGACGCGCTCCATCGAGAGCGCGCAGCGCAAGGTCGAGGCGCGCAACTTCGACATCAGGAAGCAATTGCTCGAGTACGACGACGTCGCCAACGATCAGCGCAAGACCATCTACGCGCTCAGGAACGAGCTGCTCGAATCGCAGGACGTCTCGCAGCGCGTCGCGGACCTGCGTGCCGGGGTGGTGACGGACCTCTTCCGCCTGCACGTGCCCGAGGAGAGCGTCGAGGAGCAGTGGGACATCGAGGGCCTGAAGAAGGCGCTCGCCGCGGAGCTGGGCCTGGAGCTGCCGCTGCAGGCCTGGCTGGACAAGGAGCCGGACCTGGGCGAGGAGACCCTGCTCGGGCGCATCGCGGAGCGCGCGCACGGGGCCTATGCGGCCAAGGTGCCGCCCTCGGCCGAGTCCTCGTACCGGCAGTACGAGCGCTACGTCGTGCTGCAGATCCTGGATGCGCACTGGCGGGAGCACCTCGCGGCGCTCGATCACCTGCGCCAGGGCATCCACCTGCGCGGCTACGCGCAGAAGAACCCGAAGCAGGAGTACAAGCGCGAGGCCTTCGAGCTCTTCGGCGCGATGCTCGAGGCGGTCAAGCTCGAGGTCAGCAAGACGCTCATGGCGGTGGAGATCCGCACCCAGGAGGACATCACGCCCGACGAGCAGGCGCACGTGCAGAACGTGCAGCCGCAGCACCCGAGCCTCGGCGGCATCGACGAGCCCGAGCCCGCCTACGCCGGGGAGGGCGACGTCGCGCTCGCCGAGGCGGCGGTGAAGAAGAAGGCGCGGCCCGTGCAGCGCGCGGCGACCAAGGTGGGGCGGAACGAGCCGTGTCCCTGCGGCTCGGGGAGGAAGTACAAGCACTGCCACGGCAGGCTGACCTGAGATGGCGGTGAACCTCGCGCCGCCGTCGCGGCTGCGCCCGGTCGCGGGCGTAGAGCTCGGCGTGGCGATGGCGGGGGTGAAGCAGCCGGGGCGGCGGGACCTGCTGGTCGTGCGCCTTGCGCCCGGCACGGCCGTGGCGGGCGTGTTCACGCGCAACCGCTTTTGCGCCGCGCCGGTCGTGCTCGCGAAGAAGCACCTCAAGAATCCGGTCCGGGCGCTGATCGTGAATACGGGCAACGCCAATGCAGGGACAGGGAGGGAAGGGCTGAGAAGGGCCGCCTCAGTCTGTCAGTCCGTCGCAGGGCTCCTCGGCATCAGCGCGAATCAAGTCCTTCCGTTCTCCACGGGCGTGATCATGGAACAGTTGCCCAATGGGCGGATCGCCGCCGGCGTGCCGGCGGCGATCTCTGACATGAGGGGCAACAACTGGCTCGCGGCGGCCGAAGCCATCATGACGACCGACACGGTGCCGAAGGCTTACTCGGAAGCGGTGGGGCTTTCCACGGGCGAGGCCACGGTCACGGGGATCGCCAAGGGCGCCGGGATGATCCGGCCCGACATGGCGACGATGCTGGCGTTCATCGCAACCGACGCCCGTGTCTCCCGAAGCGACCTCCGCCGCTTCACGCGGCACGCCGCCGATCGCTCGTTCAACTCCATCACGGTGGATGGCGACCAGTCGACGAACGACAGCTTCATATGTCTCGCTACCGGCCGGGGGCCGGTAGCGAGATCGCATAGAGACAAGAACCTTCTCCTGAGAACCATCGCCTCCGTCGCCCAGCAGCTGGCTCAGGCCATCATCAGGGACGGCGAAGGCGCCACGAAGTTCGTGACCGTGACGGTTGAGAAGGGCAGGACCGAGGCCGAGTGCCGCAAGGCGGCCTACGCCATCGCGCACTCGCCCCTCGTCAAGACCGCGTTCTTCGCCTCCGACCCCAACCTCGGCCGCATCCTCGCCGCGATCGGCAACGCGCGGATCGCCGGCCTCGACGCCGGCCGCGTGGACCTCTACCTCGACGACGTGCCGGTGGCGAAGGCGGGCGCCAGGCACCCGGCCTATCGCGAGGCGCAGGGCGTGGCCGCCATGCAGAAGCCCGAGTTCACGGTGCGCGCGGTGCTCGACCGCGGGCGCGCCTCGGCCACGGTCTGGACTTGCGATCTTTCCCACGACTACGTCAAGATCAACGCCGAGTACCGCACATGAGCAGGGAATTCGACAGGCTCCTCGAGCGGCTGGACGAGCTGCTGCCGCCCGCGCCGCCCGCCACCGACTGGAAGGCGAGCGTGGCGCTGCGCTGGCGCCGCGGCGCGGGGCGCAACGGGCGGGGGTGGCTGCAGCCGGTGCGCCACGTGCACCGCATGCGGCTCGCGGACCTCAAGGGGATCGACGCGCAGATCGCCAGGGTCGAGCGCAACACGCGCCAGTTCATCGAGGGGCGGCCGGCGAACAACGTGCTGCTCACCGGCGCGCGCGGCACCGGCAAGTCCTCGATCGTCAAGGGACTGCTCAACAAGTACCAGGGGCAGGGATTGCGCCTGGTGGAGGTGGAGAAGAACGACCTGGTCGACCTTCCCGCGATCACGGATGCGCTCGCCGGGCGCGCGGAGCGCTTCCTCATCTTCTGCGACGACCTGACCTTCCACGGCGCGGAGGAGGGCTACATCGCGCTCAAGGTCGCGCTCGACGGCTCGATCTCGACGACTTCCGAGAACATGCTGATCTACGCCACCTCGAACCGCCGCCACCTCATGCCCGAGTACATGGCCGAGAACCTCGAGACCAAGTACCTCGGCGAGGAGATCCACCCGGGAGAGACGGTGGAGGAGAAGATCTCGCTCTCGGAGCGCTTCGGCCTCTGGGTCACGTTCTACCCCTTCGACCAGGACGAGTACCTCAAGATCGTCGCGCACTGGCTGAAGACGCTCGGCTGCCCGGCGAGGGACGCCGAGGCCGCGCGCGAGGAGGCGCTGCAGTGGTCGCTGCAGCGCGGCTCGCGCAGCGGCCGCGTCGCCTACCAGTTCGCCCGCGACTGGGCCGGCCGCCGCAAGAAATAGGGTCAGACCACGTTTTCAATGCTCGAGGTCGCCGCAGCGGTGATCGAGCGCGCCGACGGCGCGTTCCTGCTCGCGCAGCGCCCCGCCGCCAAGGTCTACGCGGGGTGGTGGGAGTTCCCCGGCGGCAAGCTGCACGAGGGCGAGAGCGCGGCGGAGGGGCTTGCGCGGGAGCTCCACGAGGAACTGGGGCTCGAGGTGCGCCGGGCGTACCCCTGGATCACGCGCGTGCATGCCTACGCGCACGCCACTGTACGGCTCAACTTCTTCCGCGTCGTAGAGTGGGCGGGCGAGCCGCACCCGCACGAGAACCAGGCCTTCGTCTGGCAGCGGCTCGATGAGCCGATGGCCGAGCCGATGCTCCCCGCCAACGCCCCGGTGCTCGCCGCGCTCGCGCTGCCGCTCGAGTACGCGATCACCGACGCCGCGCGCTACGGCATGGGGCCCATGCTCGAGCGCATCGAAGCGCGGCTGAGAGGCGGCCTCAAGCTCATCCAGCTGCGCGACCGGGCTTATCCCGATCGGGACAAGCTCCTGCGCGCCACCGTGCAGGCCGCGCACCGGCACGGCGCGAAGGTCCTCGTCAACGGCGGCCCGGACGCCGCCGATGGCCTCCATCTCCCTGCGGCGCAGCTCATGGCGCTGAAGGAACGGCCCCGCACAGGTCTCTGCGGCGCCTCCTGCCACACGCGCGAGGAACTGGACCACGCGATGGCGCTCGGCCTCGACTTCGCTGTGCTGGGACCGGTCAAGGCGACCGCCTCGCACGAGACGGGCGCGCTCCTCGGCTGGGACGGCTTCGCGCGCCTCGCGCGCGGCGCCTCGATCCCGGTCTACGCGATCGGCGGCGTCACGCCGCTGGATCTGGATTCCGCGCGCCGCGCGGGCGCGCACGGCCTGGCGATGATCCGTGGCGCGTGGGAGGCACAAGGCGTCTAGACTTCGGTGATGTTCTGCTGCCCGACGTGAATTGAGACCGTCGTTGCCTGAGGGAGGATGGGCCATGCGACTTCGATGGGCATGCCGTGTCAGCGCGCTGATGCTCGGCCTTGCGCTGACACCCCCCGACGCGGCGTCGACGAGCGAGAAGATCGTCGTTGACGGGTCGACTGGGGTGATGCCGCTGGTGGCGGCGCTCGCCAAGGCCTATCAAGAGCGCCATCCGGCCGCCGTGGTGGAGATGGGCAAGGGGCTCGGAACGAAGGCGCGCCTGCAGGCCCTGGAAGAAGGAAAGATCAACCTCGCCTTGGCCAGCCACGGCCTGGTGGTAGACGAGCTCAGCCGGCGAGGAATGGCGGTGCACGAGATCGCCAAGGTGGCTGTCGTCTTCGGCGTGAACGCGAGCGTGCCCGTTGCGGACCTCACCGACGCCCAGATATGTGAGGTGTACGCGGGCAGAGTCACCAGCTGGAAGGCGCTCGGCGGCCCCGACATTGCTATCGCGCCCCGCACCCGGCCCGACTCGGAGGTCGACACCGAAGTCGTCAGAGGCAAGATTGCCTGCTTGAAGGACCTGAAGATGCCCGGCGGCGTGAGGGTAATGCCCAAGTCGGGGGACATGGCGAAGGAGCTCGCCGGCACTGTCGGCGCTGTCGGAATGACGACGGCCACTGTCGTGGAGCAGAGCCGGGGGCGGATCAGGGCCGTGTCGCTCAATGGAGTCATCCCGAGCGCGGAGAACGTGGGACGCAAGACCTACGCGCTGACCCGGGACTCGTTTCTGGTTACGAAGGCCACGCCACCTCCGGCTGTCTCCAAGTTCATCGAATTCGTTCGAAGTTCCGTCGGCGCCGCGGTCATCGTCGCTAACGGGGCGGTGCCCGTGAGGTGAATCGGGAGGCCTCGCGTCATGGCAAGCCGATCGTCAGGCTGGTCGCAGCACGGGCCGGGCGCGGCGGCGAAGCCCGCCGCAAGGCCTCCGCGGTGAGGCGCATCGAGCGCATGCGCGAGGAGCTCGGCATTCGCGGCGTCGACATCCGCAAGCTGATCGAGGAAGGCCGGCGTTAGTGGCGTTCGTCGCCGACGTGTCGGTGGCGATAGCCTGGTTCTTCAAGGGACAGGCGACCGACGACACCAATGTCCTCTTGCGGCGGGCGGGGCGGGAACGCGTGCACGTGCCGGCGTACGACGCCACCTAGCTCGAGCTCGCCCAGCGGCTCGGAATCCCGATCGCATCCAGGGACGCGCCATTGAGAGAAGCGGCTCCGCGTGCCGGGGTGGCGGTGGCCTGACGGAAGGGAGCGCCCCTACGTGGGGTCCCGCCCGGCCTCCACCTCCGCGCCCGGCGCCGGCGCATCCGGCACCCGATACTCCTCGGCCGCCCACTTCCCCAGGTCGATCATCTTGCAGCGCTCGCTGCAGAACGGGCGCCACGCGTTCACGGGGGAATAGGGCGCCGGCTTCCCGCAGCGCGGGCAGGGCACCCGCTTCACAGGTTGCAAAAGGTGAGCTCGAAGCCGACGTCCCAGTCGGCGGTCTTGGCGCGCGCGTCCTCGCCGTTCTGCGCCAGGAACCGGATGTTGAGGACGTACTTGTTGGCGCTGATCTCCGGGACGCAGGGCAGCCCCGGCTCGAGCCGCACGCGCAGCATCTGCGCGGTCTTCCCGCCGAGCATCTGCTGGAAGGTGCCCAGGGGCGCGGAGAGCGCATGCGGCTTGCCGGACTCGCGCAGGATGCGCAGGATGATCGCGGTGCCGTCGCGCAAGGGGTACAGCGGCCCGGTCCACGCCGCGAGCTGCCCGATGCGCTCCTCGGCCGGGCGGTGCAGCCAGTAGTGATACGAGGGCAGGTCGAACTCGCACGCCCCGCCCGGGATGCCGGTGCGCTGCTTGATCGACATCAGCCACTCGTTCTCGCGCAGGTACTGGCCGATCTTGCCGGTCATGGAGAACAGCGCCGCGGCCGCCTGCTCGATGTCGCGCAAGACGCCCGAGAGCGCGTCCTCCGAGATCTCCGGGTTGTTGCGGAAGGAGAGCAGCACCTGCTTCTGGCGCTCGAGCTCCTGCAGCAGGTCGGACTTGAGGTCGGCGCGGCCGGCGACCTCCAGCACTTCGAACAGCGTGAGCAACGCGACATGGTGATCGAGCGGGTCGGTGCGCGCGATGAAGTGGCGCGAGCGCTCGAACAGGTCCTCGAGGCGCAACAACGTCCGGATACGCTCGTTCAGCGGGTACTCGTACGTGATCACGGACGCGCCCGGATCCCTGGCCCCGGAAGGGAAATTGGCCGGATTCTGAGCGATTTGCGGTCGCGGCACAAATTGGGCCCTCATGCTCTTGACAGATTCACGTAGCGCGCATGGAGTTCCGCGACCCGTTTGCGCAGCGCAGCAATGTCCCCGGAGTTGTCGATCACGTCGTCCGCCGCGGCCAGTCGCGCGGCGCGCGGCGCCTGCGCGGCGACGATGCGGAGGACCTCCTCGCGCGGCAGGCTGCTGCGCGCGAGCACGCGCTCGACCTGCGTCTCCTCGGGGCAGTCGACCACCAGCACGCGCTGCACGCGCTCGCGGTAGCCGGGCGACTCCACGAGCAGCGGCACGACGTGCACGACGTAAGGGCCCGCCGCAGCGGCGATGCGCCGAGCCGACTCCTCGCGGATCATCGGGTGCAGCAGCGCCTCGAGCCTCGCCTTGGCGCCCGCGTCGGAGAACACTCGCGCGCGCGCCCAGGCGCGGTCCATGGCACCGTCGGCGCCGATCGCCGCATCGCCGAAGAGCCGGCGCACGCCGGCGATCGCGGCGCCGCCCGCGCGCGTCAGCTCGTGCGCGATCGCGTCGGTGTCGATCACCGTGGCGCCGAGGCGCGCGAACTCCTCGGCGGCCGCGCTCTTGCCGCTGCCGATGCCGCCGGTGAGCCCGACGACGAACGGCATCAGGGGATTCTGAGCGCCGGCACGAGCTGCAGGATGCCGTGACCCCACAACAGCGCCACGACCCCGGCGATCGCGATGTAGGGGCCGAAATGGAAGCGAAAGCCCGCGTCCCAGCCGCCGCGCGCGGCGAGCATCTGCGCGAGGCCGAACGCCAGCCCCACGATCGAGGACAGCAGGATCACGAGCGGCAGCATCTTCCAGCCGAGGAACGCGCCGACCGCCGCGTTCATCTTGAAGTCGCCGTAGCCCATGCCCTCCTTTCCGGTGGCGAGCTTGAACCCCCAGTAGACGAGCCACAGCGCGCCGTAGCCGCCGGCCGCGCCGAGCACCGCCTCGCCGATCGGCACGAAGGCGCCGAAGGCGTTGGCGACGAGGCCCGCCCAGAGCAGCGGCAGCGTGATGTCGTCGGGGAGGTACCCCGTCGCCTGGTCGATGAAGGCGAGCGCGATCGTGCCCCAGAGGAAGAGCGCCGCGGCGAGCGCCGCGAGGCCGAACCCGTAGCGCCAGGCGCAATACCCCGCGCCTGCGCCCGCGAGCAGCTCCACCAGCGGGTAGCGCGCGCTGATCGCGGCGCGGCACGCCGAGCAGCGCCCGCGCAGCCACAGCCAGCTCAGCACCGGCACGTTTTCGAGCGCGGCAATGCGATGGCCGCAGGCCGGGCAGCTCGAGCGGGGCACCACCAGGTTGTAGCGCTCGGCCCTCGGCAGGGGCGAGCCGGCGAGCTCGGCGCAGTCCTCGCGCCAGGCGCGCTCCATCATGCGCGGCAGCCGGTGGATGACGACGTTGAGGAACGACCCGACGCAAAGGCCCGCGGCGAGCGCCACCCAGGGAAAGACCGCGGGCTGGGCGAGCCAGCCCAGGGCGCTCATCGCGCTATACGGCCGCGCCGAGCTTGAAGATCGGCAGGTACATGGCGACCACCATGCCGCCGATGAGCGTGCCGAGCACCACCATGATGATCGGCTCCATGAGGGAGGAGAGCGCGTCGACCGCGTCGTCGACCTCGGCCTCGTAGAAGTCCGCCACCTTGCCGAGCATGGCGTCCAGGGCGCCCGTCTCCTCGCCGATGGAGCACATCTGGATCACCATCGCCGGGAACACGTTGGCGTTCTGCATCGACACCGTCAGCGCGGTGCCGGTGGAGACCTCGGCCTTGATCCTCTGGGTCGCCTCCAGGTAGACGTAGTTGCCGGAGGCGCCGCCGACCGAGTCGAGCGCCTCGACCAGCGGCACGCCCGCGGAGAACATGGTGGCGAGGGTGCGCGTCCAGCGCGCGATCGACGCCTTGCGGATCAGGTCGCCGAAGATCGGCATCTTCAGGCTCAATTTGTCCATGAAGATCTGGACCGCGAGCGAGCGCTTCCAGGCCTCCAGGAAGCCGTAGATGGCGCCCCCGATCGCCGGGAAGATGATGTACCAGTTGCCGACGAACCAGTCCGAGATCCCCATCACCACCAGGGTCGGCGTAGGCAGGTCGGCGCCGAAGCTCGTGAACACGCTCTTGAAGGCCGGGATCACGAAGATCATGATGATCGCGGTGATGATGAAGGCCACCACGATGATCGACACCGGGTAGAAGAGCGCGCTCTTGATCTTCGACTTGATGGCGAGCGTCTTCTCCATGTAGGTCGCGAGGCGGTCCAGCAGGCTCTCCAGGATCCCCGCCGCCTCGCCCGCGGCGACCAGGTTGCAGTACAGCGCGTCGAAATGCAGCGGGTACTTGCGGAACGCCTGCGCGAGCGACGCTCCCGTCTCGACCTCCATCTTGATGTCGAACAGGAGCTTGGCCACCGCCGGGTTGGTGGCGCCCTTGCCGACGATGTCGAAGGCCTGCAGCAGCGGCACGCCCGCCTTCATCATGGTGGCCATCTGGCGGGTGAAGAGCGCGACGTCCTTCT
>Ga0114945_10000282_pt1 | contig 32341 bp, 28 predicted proteins | sample OV2TP3_FD_87194 | JGI IMG/M metagenome (GOLD analysis project Ga0114945, IMG submission 87194) | Hot spring microbial communities from Beatty, Nevada to study Microbial Dark Matter (Phase II) - OV2 TP3 | ecosystem: Environmental > Aquatic > Thermal springs > Hot (42-90C) | place: USA: Beatty... | reverse complement strand
CCGCCCGGACGCCGCCGCTATGCCCCTTGAGGGTGCGGATCTGACGGCCGGTGGCAACGTCCCACAGCTTGATGGTTTGATCGTCGCTAGCGCTGACCAGCACCTTGCCGTCTTGGGAGACTGCCAGGGAACGGACCCACGCCGTGTGTCCTTTTAGGGTCCGGATCTCAGTGAGGCGGGGCATCTCGAAAAATCTGATCGTCGAATCACGACTTCCCGTGATCAGGATCTTGCCGTCGGGGGTGAAGGTCATGGCTCCGATCCAGAATTCCATGGGCTTCTGAAAGCCCCCTTCATCCTCCACGAAAAAGCCTCGCTCTTCCGTGACGTCGGTGGATGTCTCTCGCCAGTGTCCGTCATGCAGCACCTTTTCCTCCCCGCTCGGCAGGACCTCCCAGAGTTTGATCTTGCCGATGTCATTCCCACTGGCGAGATGGATCCCGTCCGGTGAAAACGCGACGCAGACCGACCAATGGTGATCGTATTGGTCCTTCCCGAGCAGCGTCATCAATTCGGTACCGGTCGTGACTTCCCAGATTTTGATGTCCTTGTTATGGCTTCCCCGTGCCAGCATGAGGCCGTCCGGAGAAAAGGAGAGGCTGCACACGTTATGATCGTAGCGGGTAAACAGCAGCTTTGTCGGCTCGCCGGTCTGCGGATTCCACAGACGAATGGTGCGGTCCTCACTGCCCGTGGCCAGAATCTGCCCGTCCGGCGTGAAGGCCGCAGCCCGGATATCGCGGGTATGGCCCTGGAGAGATTTCAGCAGGCGCCCAGTTTCGATGTCCCAGATCCGCACGAGGCGATCCACGCCGGCGCTGGCCAGGGTCAAGCCGTCAGGCGCGTAGGCGACCGTCCACACGCCATGCGTGTGCCCGCGGAACGCCTTGATCTCCCTGGCTCCCGCTCTCCAGTGCTCGAGAAAGTCAACCTGCTGGCGCGGACCCTCCTCCGCGCGCAGCGCGACCAACTGGGGGCTGAACTGATCCGATTGCTCCGGCATGCTGCGCTCCTCCCGATGACCGAAAACGTTAACTGCTTACTTGCAAAGTCTTGATTTCAATGCCTATAATGAAACGCCGTTCGAATCTTAAAAGAAGGCTCCCAATCTCGTCAAGCCGCGGGGCTCACTGTACCGCGACCCCTCAGCGCATACAACCACGAAAGAGGCTATCGATGGAAATCAGGTTTCAGCCCGCCCTGCTTCAAGAGGTCGTGGACTCCTTTGCGGAGAAGACGGAACGAGAAGGCGACCCCACGTATTACCACGAATTTCACGAGCTCGCCGATCCGATCTACGAGAAGTTCACCATCGAGCAACGGGACTCGGAGTTCAAAAAACTCTACCAATATCTCTTTGGGAAATGGGGGTTTTCCGACATCATCAGAGATGCGTTCGACGAATTTCCGACCTTGAAGGAAAAGATCGGGATCGTCCTGGTGAAAGGCGTCCTGAAGGAGGATCAGGAAGGGGTGGACATCCTCCGGAAATGGGGGGCGGTCGAGCAGGATCTAGCCAAGCAGTTCGAAGAGAAAGGACTGAAGGGGGTGGGCATCAAGCTGATCCCTCGCCGCTTTTATGATCCGGCCCTGACCCGTTACTGCCGGCACGAGCTGACCCACATCGCGGATATGCTCGATGAGAACTTCAATTATGATCCGGATACCAAGGTGGGACAGAACCCCGGCGAGGAAACGCTCATTCTGAGTCGGTATCGGGTTCTTTGGTGTCTCAATATCGACAGCCGTCTGGCCCGGGCTGGCAAAGAACCGATGTTGAGCCGGGAAGACAGGTTCCGGGAATTCCGTTCCTGGTATCGCAAGATCCCGCCGGTCCAGCTCAACGCCGTGTTTGAGGGGCTCTGGCAAGCTGATGCCCTCACGCATTCCGAGCTGGTGGAGATGGCGACGGACACCCTGCGGGTCATAGAGCGGGCCGTCGAGGTCGAAGGCGGGGAAGTCCCGGCCTTGCAGAGCAAGGTCATGCTGATGCCGGGCTTTCCATGTCCGCTCTGCCGGTTTCCGACCTATTCATGGGTCGAGGATCTGGAAAACAAGGTCGAGAAATACGTCCTCGACTATATCCGTGAGAACCATCCGGGCTGGGATACGGAGTTTGGGGCCTGCGATCGGTGTGTCGAGGTCTACAAGCTCCGGGCCGCTGGGGTGGTGTAATCGGGCCTCTCGCTCATGGCAACCGACCCACAATACGGCCGGCGGCGTTTCCTCAAGGATTCGGTTGTCTCGCTGGGGAAGGCCGTCCATGAATTTGTCAAGGAACGGGACGCCCCTCCGGAACAGCCCCAGCCTGCCCCTCGTGCGGACTGGCTGAGACCCCCCGGCGCGGTTCCAGAAACTCTCTTTCTTGAGCGATGCACCCGTTGCGGAGACTGCGTAAAGGCCTGTCCCTACAGTAGCATCAAGGTGGATCTGCGGGATGGGACTCCCGTCGTGTTCCCCGATGAAGTCCCGTGCTATCTCTGTGAAGACTTTCCGTGCATCACGTCTTGCGGAACGGAGGCGCTTCTGCCGGTCCGGCGGGACGCGGTCAGGATGGGGACCGCGGTGGTATCCGTCCAGCATTGCACGGCGGCGCAAGGGTGTCATGCCTGTGTGAGCCAGTGTCCGACGCAGGCGCTGGCGATGGACTTCAACGCCTTCCAAATCGAGGTGTCCAAAGAGCGGTGCGTCGGCTGCGGGCTCTGTGAGCAGACGTGCAAGACCGTCAACGATCATATTGCGATCAAGGTCGTGCCGGCTCGGCTGCTGCCTGCTGGAGGCCCTTAAAAGACTGGAGGGTTTGAGGCTGCCGGCGGCGCGCGCACCCCAGACGTTGAAAGTCGAAACCCATCGAAAAGTCAATCGGTTGCAATTCGGTTGACATCAGGCTTGACTTCGAAAACAGCTGTGCCTATGATACTGGCCTTCTCACGCCAAAACGGAGGAAAAAACAGGACATCATGAGGAGGAGTCAGGAGGGGGAAAAATGAGTTCCACGGCAGTAGCACCAAGTTCTGGAGCTCTCAAGGATTCCCCCGCTGTGGAACGTGCCCTGGGACGAAGCAAGATCTATTTGCTCATCTCATGGAGCATGTTGTATCCAGAAGACGACGAGTTTCTAGACTATCTCCAGAGCGGGGAGTTCGTCGAAGATGGCCGGTCTGCGCTTGACAGTCTGGAAAAATCGTTAAATGGCATCGGCGGACAGCGCGCCAAACAGAAACTTGCCTCGCTGAAGCGCTACCTCGATCAAATCGAAGAGTGGGTCGCCTCTGAATGCGCGAATTGGAGCCTGAGCGACCTGCAGGCAGAACACCGGCGGGTGTTCAGCAATGTCATCACGCTCGACTGTCCCCCGTACGAAACCCTCTTCGGGAACGACCATGTATTCGGCCAGGCCCATGTGATGGGTGACATCGCGGGCTTTTACAAAGCCTTCGGGGTGGAGCTGTCGCGGGATATCCACGAGCGTCTGGACCACCTCAGCGTTGAGCTGGAGTTCATGCATTTTCTCTCTTACAAGGAGTCCTACGCGCGCTGCCACGACGGGGCGGACAAGATTCAGATCGTCGAAGATGCCCAGAAGAAGTTCGTGAAGGAGCACATCGGCCGATGGGTCCCGATGTTCTCCCGCATGCTGCTGAAGAAGGCGGACGCCGGCTTTTTCCGCATGATGGCGGAGTTTTCGTCGGAGTGGATGGACTTTGATGTGGCGTACCTGGGCGTGCAGCCAGAACCCTACTCCGAGACCGACTATCGCCCGGCGACTTTCAATGCGCCGGAAGGCACCACCTATGAGTGCGGTGCCCAGGATCAGGGTAACGAATTGAGCCTGCTCCTGAACGAGGTCGGCGCTCAGTCATTCCTGCAGAAGAAAGAGATAAAAGAGGATGACGAGTCAAGCCCTAGCGGGACCGCCTGAACCTGAGTGCGAATGGGTTCCGGATCGTCGTGATGCGAGTCGTCATTAATCCTTTAATCGAGAGGAGGACATAATCATATGAGAGTGTTGCAGACACGCAACAAAAAAGCGGTGTTTGGCATTCTTCTCTCTGTGCTCATCGTCGGCTTTATGCTGACGATCGGGCAGGTGCCTCTTGCGGTCAGTCAGCCGGTGACCATCCCGGTGAAGACGATCAAGGGTCCCATTCCGATGGACGGAGCCAACCCGATCTGGGAAGGCGTGCCTGGCGTGGTTGTGCCGCTGAGCGGCCAGACCATTACCACGCCGATGCACCCCAACATTTCGGTGAAGTCCGTCTTCGTGAAAGTGGTGAGCAACGGCAAGGAGATCGGATTCCGCTTGGACTGGTCTGACCAAACCAAAAACGATACCACGATCGGCCCGCAGGACTTCCGTGACCAGGCGGCCCTTCAGTTTCCCGTCACCACTTCCGGCGCGCCCCCGTTCCAGTGTATGGGACAGTCCGGAGGAACCGTGAACATCTGGCGCTGGAACGCGGAATGGCAGAAGGACCTTGGCAAGGACAGCGCGGGTATCTGGGACGTGGATGACCAGTATCCGGCCATCTTCTGGGATTACTACTTTGAAGAGCCTGCTGGCGGCGTGACCTATCCCGATCGTATCGGCCGGAGCCTTGGCCCCTTCAATCCCGGCATTTGGTCAGGGAACATCTTGTCGGATCCGACGTTACGCGTGAGTTCGGTGGAGGACCTGAACGCCAACGGGTTCAGCACCCTGACAACTCAGGCGCACCAGGATGTCATGGGGAACGGATTGTGGGAGCCGGCCGGATCCATCAAAGGCGGCTGCTGCGTGGGCCCGACGTGGCGGATCGTGGTCAAGCGCGCCCTGACGACCAGTGATGCGAATGACGTTCAGTTCAAGGCGGGAGCGTCCGTTCCCGTGGCCTTCGCAGTGTGGGACGGGAACAACGTGGAGCGCAACGGCATGAAGGGAATCTCCACCTGGTTTACGCTCAAGCTGCCGTGATCGACGGGTGACCGGAGGGTTCTTCTCTCCGGCCAAAAGACCGTACGAAAGCCCCGAATCATTTGCTGGCGATGGCCATGAATGATTCGGGGTTTTCTTTTAAGGACCCGAGGCTGTTGAGCCCCGCTGTTGTCCCGGGTACGGTTGCATTTGGAAGATCGAAGGGTGTATAAAATCTAGGTATTCCTTGGCGTGTCGTGCTCATTCGTACGCTGTCTTCCTGCTGCGGACAGGTGATCTTCCATGAAAGTTTCTCTTTTATTTCCACCGAGCTGGCATCCTTCCCAGCCCTACCTCAGCCTTCCTTCCTTAAAGGGGTTCCTTGGACAGGCCGGCATCACGACCGTCGCGCAGCGTGACCTGAACATCGAGGTGCTGGATACGGTCCTGACCCGGCAGTACGGACGGGAAACGTACGCGCGACTCCTGGACAAGGTAAAGACGCTGGAGCGCGGGAAAGGACAGACGGCTGCTTCGACCGAGGAGCATTACAGCCGGGCGGTCGAGGCGTTGGATCGTTTTCCGTACCTCATCGACCAGATCGAGTCCGTCAAAGAGGCTCTTCACGGCGGCGAGTTTTATGATCTTGATTGCTACCGGGAAAGCCTGTTCCTGATCGATAAGTGGCTTGAACTCGTCTCTACGCTGTACTTCCCTACGCGTGTGACCGTGGTGGACAACCAGCTGAGCTACTCGATTTACTCGTCTAAGGACATCCTGAAGGCCATTCGGGACGAGGAGCAAAATCCGTACATCGAGCTGTTCCGGGAACGATTCCTTCCGTCCATCCTGGCGGATCACCCCGATCTCGTGGGGGTCTCCGTCACGGCGACCTCCCAGATCATCCCGGGGTTGACCCTCTGCCGGCTCATCAAAGAGGCGAACCCCGATCTCCACCTGACCATCGGCGGGAGCATCTTCACACGCCTGGTGGATAATCTCCGGCGATGTGAGAACCTGTTTACGTTGTGCGACGACTTTATCGTCTTCGAGGGAGAGACCGCGCTGCTCGAGCTGATCAATCAACTGGACGGCAAGCGTGATTACAGCAAGGTCCCCAACCTCATCTACCGTCAGAACAGGAGGGTGGTGGTCAATCAGCCTTTTTATTCCGAGAACATCGGCCAACTGCCGGCGCCGGATTACGACGGATTCCCCTTGGGAGCGTACTTGGCTCCGATGAGCGTGCTGCCGGTTCAGTTTTCACGCGGGTGCTATTACAAGGACTGCGCATTCTGCGCCTTGACGCTCGATCATCAGAACTTCCGCCAGAAAGATCCCGGCAAGACCGCTGAGGACCTGTACCTCCTGTCCGAGAAATACCAGACTCCCTACTTCTTCTTTACCGATGAATGCCTGGCCTTGTCGCCCACAAAGCGGCTGTGTCGCGAGATTTTGAATCGCAACCTGCACGTTCAATGGACCTGCGAGATGCGGTTTGAGAAAAACCTCACTCGCGAGCTGCTGACGCAGATGCGCGATGCGGGATGTCTGAAGATCGTGTTTGGGCTGGAGTCATTCAATCAACGTGTCATGGACTTCATGAAAAAAGGCATCACCCAGGACAGTGTGCATCGTATCACGGAAGACTGTCTGGACCTGGGGATCGCGGTGCACTGCTATATTATCGTGGGGTTCCCGACCGAGACTGAAGAGGAGGCGGTGGAGACGATGAATTTCATCGTCCAGAACAAGCGCCTCAATACGTCCTATGGATTTTCCTGTCAACCATGTCTGTTTGACCTGGAAAAAGAAGCGCCCATTATGAGTGACCCGGGCAGCTATGGGATCCGCCGGATCATGCGGCCCGCCTCCGAAGATCTGAGCCTGGGGTTTTTCTACGAGGTGCAGGAGGGAATGACCCCGGAACAGGCCGAGAAGCTCTACCGACACGTCTATGAGAAGGTGAGCGAGGTCGTCTGCGAGTTGCCGTTCAATTATTCAATGGCGGACGGACTCCTGTATATTGCACGAGCCAAGGCGCAAGCCCAGCAGGTCCCCCAGCCCACCGGACCCTGACGAGGTCTTCCGACTCCCTCGGAGACGCATCTTCACAAAAGTCGTGCTGGGAGGCCTCTTCTGAGCAGAATGAGAATGCACTCTTTCAGCGTCATCGATAGGAGCACTATCCGGCCATGGTAGGCAACGAGGTTGTGGAGGGGGGAGGCAGGGGGCTCGAGGAACACGGGCTGCTCTTCGAATACACCGTCAAATGCCTTCTTCTGGCCAGCTTCCTTGAACTGGTGTTGTACCGCCTTGTGTCGCGGCTCGGGATGCACCTGAGTAAAGTTGCGGAAAAGCACGAGTCGGTCAGGTTGACGTTCAAGTTTCTCTCTTCGGCCGGTTTTACCCTCCTCAACTTCACGTCCATTCTCCTGTTCCTGGCGCTGTTCCTGGTGATGCACAACTCGATGAAGGCCGGCTTCCAGGGGCGCCTGGAGGCCCTGGTCATCCCGCTCGTCTCTCTTCTACTGGCGCTCACCGTTGTGTTTTTGATCTTTCCTCCGGCGATGCTGGGCTCCATCGCGTACAATCTCCTGTCGCTGGCGGTTATTCTGACCCTGGTGGCTCGCTACGTGGCGGTCTCGCCGTCATGGCCACGCCGAATGATGGTGCTCTGCTACCTGGGCGGTCTGCTGGGCTGGCTCTATTACCAGACGCTGTCGACAGGCTACGGGCTGCTGGGCATGGTGGCGTCGCCGCCGCTGGTCCACGAAATCAATCGAGCCGGCGAGGCCCTCATGGTGTTGGCGAGCATCCTGGTGTTCTGGGCCTACGGGAGTACGCCGGTTTGGACCAAGAACAGACGGCAGCGCCACCGCATCATCGCTTTCGCCTTGGGCGGGGGCACCATCTTTGTGGGACTGCTGTTTCTGGACTACTTTCTGACCTTGTATGACAGCAGATTGGCGGAGTCTGCCCGCAAAGCTGGCGAAGGCATCGGCTGGATATTTCAGATGGGAATGGGCTATACATTCTATCTACCTTTTGCCTTCTACGTAACGGGGCTCTTGTGCTGGGCGTATACCGTGCTCAAGCTCGTCACGATGGGGCGCCTGGCCGGATACGGATTGGGTCTCATGTTCATGGCGGGATATGCGTTGCAGCTCTCGCACCTGACGCTGATGGTTGTGTTTGGCTTGATGCTGATTCTGTTGGATAAGCGGAAGGCCCCGGTGGCCTGGAGTGAGCCGGTCACCGAGCCAGTGATGGCTCAAACTGTCCGCCCGAGCCCTGTCCTGACCGAGCAGACGTAACGAGTCGTAGCCATGAATGAGCCTGAGGTCAAGCAGTCAACCGAATCGCCTGAACAACCGGATCGGCCGCTGTCGCCTGACGAGGAGATCGCGGAACTCGAGAAACTCCTGGCTGCGGAGCCGGACGACTTCCAGGCGCGCTGCCGCCTAGGGGAACTGTACTTCAGCAAGGGCCGCTTGGACGACGCTTTGACGGAGGTCAAAAAGTCCATCGAGATGGCGGAAGGCGTCCGGGCCGAAATGGAGCGCTCTCTTGCCATGTATTACTCGAATCTCGGCACGATCTATGCGACAAAAAACATGATCGATGAGGCGGAGGCCCAGTTCAAGAAAGCGACCTCTTTGAATCCGGACGATGTCCTGGGGCTTTTTAACCTTGGCCGAGTCTACTCGGAAAAGCGGCAGCACATGGAAGCCAGAAAGTACTACGAGCGACTGGTAGAAGTGACCCCGGATGATCCGATCGCCTGGTATAACCTGGCGGGAGTCTATACGGAACTGGATAACCCTGCCGTATCGGATTACAACACGATGGACATGGCGATGCAGGCCTACCTCCGGACGCTCGAATTGGACCCCAAGCACCTGGAGTGCAGCTTCAAACTCATGGAGATCGCGCTCAATCACAACAAGATCGATCTTGCCATCAAGGTGATGGAAGAAGCGGTGGAGCACAATCCTGATGAGCCGCTTGCCTACTACAACCTCATCAGCACCTATGACAAATGCAAGATGTTTGAACAAGCCGAGCAGACCAGGCAGCGCTTGAAAGACCGGTTCGCCAGAAAAGCCAAAGAAACCGGGAAGACGACCTAACAGCGAGGAGACCACCACATGTTTGGTAGCATCGGGTTTACCGAACTTATCCTCATCCTGATCATTGTTCTCATCATTTTTGGGGCTGGCAAACTGCCCCAGCTCGGCGAAGGACTGGGCAAGGCCATCAAAGGCTTCAAGAAGTCCGTCCATGAAGCCGATATGATCGAAGCCGATGCCCAGGCCCAGGCGCAACTGCAGGCCCAGGCCCCCACGCAGGCTCAGAATGCCGGTTCGGCGCAACCGGCACCGGCACCGGCGCCAGCGACGAATCCTGCGCCGCCCGAGCCCGGTGCTCCTGAACAGCCCGTGGCCCCTGCGCCGCCGTCGAAAGTCTAGATCTGGTGGCTCAGCCAAGATATACCGAAGGAGGAAGTGAAAATGGGAGGCGGAGTCGAAACGATTGTCGGCGTCATTGAGACCTTCGCGGGCAACGGGAAGGCCCGCAGCACCGGGGACGGAAAGCTGGCTGTCAAAGCCGGGATTCCACTCCCGCATCATGTAGCGGTGGACAAGGACCGGCGCTACCTCTATTTCGCCGAGTCGGGTTCCGACCGCGTCAGGCGGATCGACCTGAAGGAAGGCACCGTCCACAATTTTGCCGGTACCGGCGAGACCTGCTACAGCGGGGATTCCGGTCCGTGCGGTGAGGCCGGGTTGTACCTTCCGCTTGATGTGGCGTTTGATTCCCAAAATAACCTCTACATCTGCGATTCGGGGAGTAACCGCATCCGACGGGTGGACCATGAAACCGGGATCGTTCAGACCGTGGTGGGGACCGGTCAGCACGGGTTTAACGGAGACGGGCTGGCTCTGGAGGTAAACCTCACGTATCCGGCGGCCATCGCGTTCGATGCGGAGGATGTGCTGTATATCGCCGACACCCAGGCCCACCGCGTTCGCCGGTACGATCCGAAGGCCGGGCTGGTCACCACGATCGCCGGAATGTGGTTCGCGGAAGATGATGCGCGTGAACAACCCCTCGTGGCGAGGAATCTGGTTGTCCTTTCTGGTGATTCGATCGGTATCGATTTCAGCGATGACCACGGATGGCTGAGACCTGAATGTTCAGACGGCCTGGACCTGTCCCTCTACTTAGATGACGGACGGCCGGCATTGGAAGCCAGACTGTACGATCTGGTCGGGATCGCCCTGGATAGTCGTGGAGACATCTACGTCGTCGATAAAGGGAGCAACCGTGTCCGGAAAATCGATCTAACCACGGGTATTATCTCCACCGTGGCGGGGGTATGTCGGTACGGGTTTGACGGAGACGATAAACTGGCTGTGAAGTCGATGCTGCATGCCCCTGAAGCGGTTGTCTTTGATCCCTGGGACAACATGTACGTCTCGGATACGATGAATCATCGGGTGAGAAAAGTTGACGCCAAGACCGGAATCATCACCACGGCGGCGGGCAATGGCGACAGTGGCTACGAAGACAAGCATATGGGCGGGTGCGGGATGGCCAGATTTGTGGCTAAGGAGGCCGCAGGCTTGATCAAGCACGGCGATGGCCAATTGGCCGTGGAGGCGGTGGTGAACTCCCCGGTGGGGCTCGCGTTTGACGCGCAAGGATTTCTCTACATTTGCGAGCGCGGTGAAAACAAAATCCGGCGTGTGAAATTGTGGTGACGATGGGCAGGAGAGGATGACATGGCTCGTTTCCCAGGCCGGCCCGGTTCCACTGTTCCGTTCCTCCTGAGTCTCTTGGTCGGGGCGCTCGTTCTCGGGTGGTTGGGCATTCCGGTGGTCAGTTCGGAAGGGATGTTCATCCGGTCTCACCTCATTTCCGGCGAGATTCCGACCGCACCCGAGGACCCCGCGTGGGAGAAGGTGCCGGCGATGATCCTTCCGCTCAGCGGCCAGGTCATCACGCGCCCCGTGTGGCCTGAGCCGAGCGCCCGCTCGCTGACGGTCCGGTCTGTCCACAATGGAAAGGAGATTGCGTTTCTCCTGGAGTGGCAGGACAACACCAAGAATGATCGGTTGTCACCCGGCACATTCCGGGACGGGCTGGCGATCGGCCTGCCTTTGGGTGACGCGCCGGCGTTCTTCTGCATGGGGCAGCTGGACCACTACATCAACATTTGGCACTGGAAGGCTGACTGGCAGAGCGACATCGATCGTCGCGCTGCCAAGGCGGGTGATCGCCGCAGTGAAGGAGGAGAAGTCCGACGGTTTGAAGTCATTCCTCGCCGGGCCTCGTCGGTCGAAGACTTGGTGGGTGGAGGCTTCAGCACGTTGACCAGTAAGCAAGGGCAGGGCAGAATCCAGGGAAAAGCCACCTGGAAGGATGGATATTGGCGGGTGGTCATGAGACGGCCGCTGGCCAGTACGGATCCGGAGAATGAGGCAAGACTGGAGCCGGGGCGGATCCAGGCCATCGCGTTTGCGGTCTGGAATGGAGAAAATAAAGAGCGCAACGGGCAAAAAGCGGTGGCGCCGTGGTTTCAGTTATTGATCGATCCAGTGACCACGCTGTGATCGGCTGCACAGCGGTCGAGGCCCTAGCATCTGTTCGGCTAGGGCCGCGGATGGCGACGAGAGGTTCAAGCGCATGCGAGCGGGGATGAAAGCCCTCCCCAGGGGTAGGGCTTTTTTAATGTATCTTCTGGCATGGGGCTGCTGGGCGATCTTTCCGCTTGGGCCGGCCCTCGCGGCTGGCGGCAACGACATGACCGAGGCCGAGGCGATCCGCCTGGGTGAAGAGTTTGGAATCGTGGTCGGGCCGGTTGATGAGGAAATCCAGAAAGAACTCAAGATGGTCAAGCCGGAAGGTGTCGTGGTCTTTGAGGTGATCGGAGGGACACCGGCAGAGCTGGCCGGCATCAAAGTCAGAGCGGTGATCAAAGAGATCGACAAGATCGAAGTGAGAAACATGCTGGATTTCGGACGGGCCCTGAAAAAAGCCATGGCGACCGAAAACTTTACGGTCGGGACGTACGAGCCGGCGGACCCGGAATTCCAGGGGGTAGGGGGACTGGTCAATTTTCATTTCGTGCGCATCGTGAAGGATTGATCCGCATCGTGGACCGCTACGGGCAAGGCATGGGCAGGATCACGCGACTGACAGGGGCCGCGCTCGTGCTGTTCCTGGTGGTGCTCAACGCGGTGTATCACGGGCGAGCCGTCGCGCAGCGGGCCGACGGCCAGTCATCCCGGGACTGGGTGGCGGACATCGAGCAGATCTTTATCCGCTCCGAGGACTGCAAGCAATGCCACGACCGACACTATGAAGAGTGGAAGGGGATGCGGGAGCAGACCCCCGACCTCAAGACCTTTGGCCGAGTCGATGCGGCACTGCTCCATGGAACCTCGTTCGAGTCGCCCATTTTCCGTACGGTTCTCGGCCTGTGGCTTCAGACCAACCCGAGCCCGCAACAGCGCACACAATGCCTCTCCTGCCATGCTCCGGCGGTCACCGTGTTCCCGCAGTATGTGGACAAGATCACCGGCCAGGTCCTGGCCGGCAAAGTGGAGGTTGAAGGGATCGGATGCGCGTCCTGCCATTTGATTCAAACGGTCGCCGACACTCCCGGTCCGCCCCCTACCTTCAAGCTCCAGCCCGGCAAGATGCTGTACGGGCCCTATGCCCAGCCGGAAGAAAACCTGGTTCACTCCGCCACGCAGTCGGACGTCTATAGAGGCGCAAATTACTGCGCGTCGTGTCACTTTGACAAAGTGAAGGATGTCACCAGGCGGGATCTGCCGGGCGAGATTCTCCAAGGCACAGTGTGTCAGGATTGCCATATGGAGCCATCCACAGGGAGTTCGACGTCCAAGCGGGGGGCGCTGACCCGCCCCATCGGGCGGCACTGGTTCCGAGGCGTCGTGATCCCCGGTGTGATCTTGAAGAATCGAAATCTCCAGGCGGAGTGGATGCCTCGGGTCGATCTGGAGATCAAGAAGTCCGATTCTGGAGTGGAGGGAACCGCCATCGTCCGGAACGGCAGCCTCCCTCACAGTTTTCCGGACGGCGACCCTGTCCTGAAGCAGTTCTTTCTGACCATCACCGTGAAGAATGCGCAAGGCCAGGTGCTGGCTAGCGAGGTCAAGCACTTCGGCCTGCCATTTGATCAGATCCTGCGCGGACCGATTCCCGAGCCGCTGGTGAAGGGCGGGACCACGCGCCGTGTGCCCTTCGCGTTTTCGATTCCGGCTAAAGACCCCCCGGCGATCGTGGAAGCGTTGTTGAGTTATGCGCTCATACCCGACCCGGCGCCGGCGCTCAAAGAGCGGTATCTTGCCACACTTCCGGAGAAGGATCGGGAAACAGCCGCCAACCTCATCCGTGAATATGCGCAACCCCGTGTCCTCACATTCCGCACGAAGTCGCTCTAAGGCCCTCGCCGTCACGCTTGCCGTGATCGCGCTCGCCGGGGGATGGGCAGCCGTGCATCTCAGCCAGGCGCAGCAGCCGCCAAAGAGCAAACCGCCGCTCGAAAAAGTATTTCCCCACTCCAACAAGTGCAAGCGCTGCCATGAACGGGCCTTTGAGGAATGGGAAGCCTCTCCGCTGTCACGGTCGATCCATTCCCCTGCGTTCCGGGCCGCGCTCGACGAGTATCTGTCCTTTTCCGGAGGCAAGGACAAGGCCCTCTGCTTCAAGTGCCACGCTCCGCACATTAATGAATTTCTGGACCAGGTCCAGACCTTCGTGGCGCAGGTGCAGTCGGGCGATCCGGCCATCGACGGGGTGGCGTGCTCCCAGTGCCATCTGATCAAGCAGGTTGACCGATCCATGCATCCCCCGGTTCCCAAATATGAGCCGGGGAAAACGCTGTTCGGGCCGTACAAGGACTTTGTCCCCAACCTGGCCCATGATTCGATGGAACTGGACCTGTTCCGGAAGTCGCTGCTCTGTATGAACTGCCATCTCGGGGTGCCGGCAGCCGCCAATCTGGGCAAGTCCAACGAGCTGCTGGGAGCCTATGAGAGCAGCCAGGCAGTAAAGTCAGGGAAAGAGTGTCAGACCTGCCATATGCCCGAGCAGGTTGGAGAGTCCGCGAACGGAGAGAACAAGCGCAAGGTTGCCAACCATACCTTCCCGGGACGGCTCGGGAAGCTCCGGCAGGAAGCCGCCAAATTGGATATCAAGACCGAGGTCAAAGGCGAGCAGACCAAAGTGAGCGTGGCGGTCCAAAGCCTGGTCCCACACAATCTTCCCACGACGCATCCCGCCTGGGTCCGCGTGGTTCTCGATCTGGCCATCAAGGGGAAGAACCTGAGAAAGGTGTACGGGGAGCAACGGAACTACGGACGGGTGTACCTAGATGCCAAAGGGGAGAAGACAGTCTTCGATTTCGGGGCGGTGAAGGTGATCGAGGATACGGTGCTGAAGCCGGAAGAAACCAGGGTGGAGACCTTTACGTTCCCCACGCCCAAGGACACCCGCTCATTTGACGTGGAAGTGATGCTCATTTATGCCCCGGTATACGGCCCGCCCGCGTTCCTGCAGAGGATTGAAGCAGAATCCTCAAAAGGGGCTCAGGATCCTGTCTTTCAACCGATCCCGATCGTCAGTAAAAAGGTCAACATCCCGCTGTCATGAAGCTCGAAGCTTGGCGGTGATCTAATCCGAGATAATCTTCGAGCTCGGCGACTTCATTTTGAAGATCTGGATCGCGGAGTAGATGTGTCTGGCCGGCTGGTTGAGGATCAGCTCGGAGTCGGTGATGTGCGTGTCGATCAATTCAAAGGGCCCGCCGCTGTAATAGATCTGGCATCGCACCATCTCGCAATTCTTGAAGACATGGTTGTCCAGCGCGAGCTGTTCTTCCTTAAAGGTTTTCCCTTCTACGATGATATACTCAGGTCCCATTTCGATCGACTCCGTTCCTCCGTCCGCGCAGCACTATAACAGATTCCTTTTGAATCCTGCAAACGCAGCAGGCCCTTTGGCCTCGTGTCGTGTAGCGTTTCTCCTCGCGTTTCGCCTTGATCATTCATCATCGGCTGGCTACAATGGGCGGGCTTTGCGAGCTTTACTCTCGTCGAAAACCGCCACGGAGATGTTCCATCACTCCGAGCCGAACCACGACGGAGGAATGAGGCGAATGGAACTCACCGGGATGGAGGGGAGGTTTCTTCTGTGGAGATGACATCGGCCGTCATTGTGTTTGCCATCGCGTCAGCCCTCGCGGGCATCGCCTATGGGCTCTACCTCACCATGTGGGTGTTCAGGCTGGATGCGGGCAGCAAAGAGATGCAACAGATCGCTCAAGCGATCCAGGAGGGCGCGTCCGCTTACCTGAACCGGCAGTATCGCACCATTGCGGCCGTGGCGGCGGCCTTGTTCCTCATCCTCTGGGGAGCCGGCGCATGGTCGGATCGCTTCGGCCTGGTGACGGCGGTGGGATTTCTGGTTGGAGCGGTCGCCTCCGCCACTGCCGGCTATGTCGGCATGTCGATCGCCGTCCGCGCCAACGTGCGTACGGCTCAGGCCGCTCACCGCGGGCTGAACGCCGCCCTCACGGCGGCCTTTCGCGGAGGCGCCGTGACCGGTCTGCTCCTGATCGGCTTGGGGTTGCTGGCTTTGAGTGCATTCTATGCCGTGGCCTCGGCGTTGGCCGGCCAGGAGAAGGCGATCCACGCGCTGTTGAGCCTGGGCTTCGGCGGGAGCTTGATTTCGGTGTTCGCCAGGGTCGGCGGCGGCATCTATACGAAGGCGGCGGACGTAGGGGCTGACCTGGTCGGAAAGGTGGAAGCCGGCATTCCCGAAGACGACCCCCGGAATCCTGCCGTGATCGCCGACAACGTCGGCGACAATGTCGGAGACTGTGCCGGCATGGCGGCCGATCTGTTCGAGACCTATGCCGTGACGACTGTGGCGGCGATGGTGTTGGCCTTCACGATGTTCAAAGGACAGATGGAGCCGGTCCTCTATCCTCTGGTTCTGGGGGGCCTGACCATCCTGGCAACCATCATCGGGATCTTCTTCGTGAAAGTGGGTCCGGACGGGGGCATCATGAGAGCGCTTTACAAAGGCCTGTTCGTGGCCGGAGGCATTGCGGCAGCGGCCTTCTATCCCGTGACGGTCCGCATGATGGACGGCATAGGGGGGACGGGCGGCCTCAGCTACTATCTGGCGGCCCTGTTGGGCTTGGCCGTGACCCTGGCGATGGTGTTCATTACCGATTACTACACGTCAAAAAGCTACGCGCCGGTTCGCGAGATCGCCAAGGCGAGCGAGACGGGCCATGCCACCAACATCATCGCCGGCCTCGCCGTGGGCATGCAGGCCACCGCCTGGCCGGTGGTGGTGATCGCCGGCGCGATCTTGGCCAGCTTCTGGCTCTGCGGTGGGGCGACCGGAGGAGGCCTGTATGGCGTCGCGGTGGCCGCGGTCTCCATGCTCTCAATGGCGGGCATCGTGGTGGCCATCGACGCGTTTGGACCCATCACCGACAATGCGGGAGGGATTGCAGAGATGGCCCATCTGGGACGAGAGGTCCGCAGTATCACGGACCCGCTCGATGCGGTAGGCAATACCACCAAAGCCGTGACCAAAGGCTATGCCATCGGCTCGGCCGGGTTGGCGGCCGTGGTGTTGTTCGCTGAGTATGCTCGCGCCGTGGCGGGCGGGACCGAGACGAGCGGCTTTGAGCTGGCCAATCCGGCCGTGCTCGTGGGACTGTTTCTAGGGGGCATGCTGCCCTTCCTCTTCGGCTCGCTCTGCATGAAGGCGGTCGGGCAAGCCGGTGGCTTGGTGGTCGAGGAAGTCCGACGGCAGTTCCGGACGATCAAGGGCATCATGGAGGGCACGGGCAAGCCGGAATACGGCACCTGTGTGGACATCGTCACGCAAGCCGCGATCAAAAAGATGATGATTCCGGGTTTGATCCCCGTGCTGTCCCCCATTCTCGTCGGAGCCGTCTTAGGCCCCCAGGCGCTGGGCGGCGTGCTGGTGGGGAGCATTGTCACCGGCCTGTTCGTGGCCATTTCCATGACCAGCGGCGGCGGGGCCTGGGATAACGCAAAAAAGTACATTGAGGAGCAAGGGAAGAAGGGCACGGAGACGCACAAGGCGGCCGTGACTGGCGATACGGTCGGCGATCCCTGCAAGGACACGGCCGGCCCCGCGATTAATCCAATGATCAAGGTGATCAACATCGTGGCTCTTCTGATCGTATCCCTGCTGGTTCCCTAAAAGGCAGGGAGAGGATGTGACGCTTGACGCTGCGGACATGGTAGGGTATCTTTTGGCATACCAGGACAGGTCGTAAGGCGCTCGGATCAAGTGGCGCTGTGTTGTGAGGTGCTCCGATGGAAAAACAGGAAAGGAGACCGGAGGTCAGAAAAGCCCCGCAGTCCAAGGAAGAGATCAAACCGAATCCGAAGGTCGTCGAAGCGGGGAAGAAACTCAAGGAAGACATCGACAAGCTGGTGGACGAGATCGACGAAGTGCTGGAAGAGAACGCCGAAGAATTCGTCAAGAACTACGTCCAAAAGGGCGGAGAGTAGTCTGGACCCAACACAGACCGTTCGCCTTGGAATCCTCCGAAGTGATGGGAAGTGTGAGAAACCAACCGGGACAGCGCGAGTACCTTGGCCCGGGCGGTATGGAGACTTGCGATATCCGTTTCTCTGTTGACGGCAAACCGCATGACAACGATGGACGAGGCTGCCAGATGGTCCTGTCCCGGTCCGGCAATTCTGTGTCGAGGAGTGCCACCCGATGACACGGCAGTCCTCACCGCCTCGAGTCATGCTGACGGCACAGCTAGTGCTCACCAACGGGCATTCCGGCCGACTCCTCCGCCCCTGAGCCTTTCTGGGACTCGCTGTTTTTCTCTTCGGGATCCTTCCATCCTCTGCAGCAGGCCTTGCCACGCAGGAATCGACCGCCATGCCGTCTGAAACCATCACCGATATCGATCATCTGATCAAACGACTCCAGAGCTATAGCCCGCACGCTGAAGTGGAGCTGGTCCGGCGCGCCTACGAGTTCTCGGCGAGGGCGCATGAAGGCCAAACGCGTCGGTCCGGCGAACCGTACTTGCGACATCCCCTGGCCGTTGCGGAAGTGCTGACCTCCCTGCGGCTGGACGTCCCCGCGATCGTCGCCGGTCTGCTCCACGATACCGTTGAGGATACCCTCGCCACGCAGCACGAGCTGGAGCGTGAGTTCGGGAAGGATATCGCCCGACTGGTGGACGGCGTCACCAAAATCGGCAAGATCCAGTTCAAGACCTATGAGGAAAAGCAGGCCGAGAACTTCCGCAAGATGCTCCTCTCGATGGCGGATGATATTCGGGTGGTGCTGATCAAACTGGCCGACCGTCTTCACAACATGCGAACCCTGGAGCATCTGCACGAAGCCAAGCAAAAACAGATTGCCCAGGAGACCCTCGAGATCTACGCCCCGTTGGCCAACCGCCTGGGCATCGGCTGGATGAAGAACGAGTTGGAAGACCTCTGCCTGAAGTACCTGAAGCCGGACGTTTATGCCACGCTTCAGCTGCGCGTAGCGAAACGGGACGAAGAGCGCCGGCAATACATCAACGAGGTGATCCGGACGGTCAAGAGCGCGCTCGCCGAGGCCGCGCTCATCGGCCATGTGGAAGGACGCCCCAAGCACCTCTACGGGATCTATCAGAAGATGGAGCGGCAGGCGATCGGCTTTGAAGAGGTGTATGACCTCACCGCCATCCGGATCATCACCGACACTAAGATGAATTGCTACGCGGCCCTGGGATTGATTCACTCGCTCTGGCCGCCGGTGCCGGGACGGTTCAAGGACTACATTGCCACGCCGAAATCAAACCTGTACCAGTCGCTCCATACCACCGTGGTCGGTCCGCGTGGCCAGCACGTCGAATTCCAGATCCGTACGGAGGAGATGCACCGGCTCGCCGAATACGGCATCGCCGCGCACTGGAAGTACAAGGAAGGCGGCCAGATCGACGAAAAGGAAGGCAAGGTCTTCGGCTGGCTTCGGCAGTTTGTGGAATGGCATCAGGATCTGACCGACAACCGCCAGTTCATGGACTCCGTCAAACTGGATTTGTTCCATGACGTCGTCTACGTCTTCACGCCCAAAGGGCTGGTGAAGGAGCTTCCGTTGGGCTCCACGCCGGTGGATTTCGCCTTTGCCATCCACACGGAGGTCGGCCACCGCTGCGTGGGCGCGAAGGTCAACGGCAAGATCGTGCCGCTCAAGTCGCAGTTGCGCAGCGGGGACACGGTCGAGATTCTAACCTCGCCGAGCCAGGTCCCCCACAAGGACTGGCTCAAGTTCGTCCGAACTTCCCGGGCGAAGACAAAGATCAAGCATTGGCTCAAGACCGAAGAGCAGAAGCGCAGTGTGGAGATCGGGCGCCGGCTGCTGGAGCGGGAAGCCCGTCGGCATGAGCTCAGCGTGGCGCAATTGTTCAAGCCGGATCGCTTGCTGGATCTCGCCCGGGCGAGGGGGTTCGACACGGCTGATGCGCTCTTGGCGGCCATTGGCTATGGCAAGCTGTCCACCGCCCAGGTCATCGAGCATGTCCTGCCGAAGCCGGCCGACACCGGGCCTCCCGTGGTCGAAGGGCTACCGGCCGCCAAGAAGCCGGAAGCTCCCGCGCGCGAAGGGCGCGACGAGAAAGGGGTCCAGGTTCGAGGGGCGCGCGATCTCCTGATGCAGCTCTCCAAGTGCTGCCATCCCATTCCGGGGGACCGGATCGTGGGGTACATCACCCGTGGCCGGGGTCTGACGATTCACACGGCGGACTGCCCCAACCTGGATGCGCTCGATTACGATAAGGAACGGCTCGTGGACGTGGAGTGGGAAGCCGGGCGGGCTAACACCCATGCGGTGAAAGTCTCGGTCCTGACGATCGATCGGACCGGGATTCTGGCGAAGGTCTCCTCGGCCATCTCGGAAGGCCACACCAACATCACCCGGGCCGAGATCAGCACCCGGGAGGACCGGAAAGCGGTGCTCGATTTTGTGATCGAGGTCACCGACACCGTGCATCTGGATCGGGTTCTGAAGGCGATCGAGCGGGTTGACGGGGTGATTACCGCCCGGCGGGTGCGCACCTGGCAGGACGGTCGGTAAGTCACGAGGACTGGCGCGGAACCTGAAAGCGTAACTTCTCACCTCTTTTGAGCTTCAACTGTTCAGCCATCCCGCCCGCGATCTCCAGCGCGTACATGGCTTCATCATTCGGCTGGTATTGGGGACACCCGTCGTCGGTGCGACGGCAGGCAGGGACATTTCGCTCTACATGGACGATTTGCTTGTTGCGGTCCAGCCAGATAATGTCCAGGGCGATCCGGGTGTTCTTCATCCAGAAGGTCCAATGGCCGGGCTGGGCAAAGGTGAACAACATGCCTCGGTCTTTCGGCAATGTATCCCGGAACATCAAGCCCCTGGCCCTTTTCTCGGTCGTGTCGGCCAGCTCCGCCATGATCGTCGTGCCGTCCGGCATGGTGACCGGGATGAGCAGTTCGCTTTCCGGGCCGGCGGCTACCTGAACGAGAACGGCAAACGCCATGATCGCCCCGAACGATTCACGGCACCGACCCGCCGCCACGGTGGTTCTCCGCCGAGCCCGCCACGGGGTTGACATGGGGCAACTGTACCGAAGCCGCTTTTCTGGCGTCAAGCCGGCCCGCTGCAGTGGGTTGCTCAGCACATGCGCCGGTTGGGCATCAGGCAGGATCAGCAGATGACCCGGACCTGGATTGAACAATACGATTCCGGCGTGCCCGCGAGCCTTTCCTATCCGGAGATCGACCTCTCCGAGTTGTTGAGCCGAGCCGCCGCCTGCTATCCGAAGCGGCCGGCCCTGCGCTTCTACGGGCGCGCGATCAGCTATCGCGGCCTCGACACCTTGGCCAGCCGCTTCGCGGGCGGCTTACGCGATCTCAACGTCGGCCGGGGCCAGGTGGTCGGGCTGATGCTCCCTAATCTTCCTCAGACCGTCATCGCCACGTTTGGGAGCTTCAAGGCCGGGGCGGTGGTGACGGCGATCAATCCGCTCTACGTCGAAGCGGAAATCGAGCAGCAGGTTACCGATTCCGGCTGCGAGCTGCTGGTGGCGCTGGACCGGTTCTTTCCGCGCATCCAACCGCTCCTCGGCCGGACCTGCCTGAAGCATGTGGTCCTGACCGGCGTTGAAGAATATCTGCCGTGGCTGAAGCGGCTCCTGTACCCGCTGAAAAGCAGGAGAGAAGCTTCCGGTCCCAGGATTCATGACGGCGCGGGCATCATGCGGCTGGGCGAGCTCCTGCAACGTCCGGAGGACCAGGGCGGTGCGCGCCCCTCACCCGATGATCTGGCGCTCCTGCAGTACACAGGCGGCACAACCGGGCTTCCGAAAGGCGTGATGCTGACCCACCGGAACCTGGTGGTCAATACCTGGCAATGCCGCCATTGGATGTCCACGCTGCGTGAGGGCGAAGAGGTCTTCCTCGGCGTATTGCCGTTCTTCCACGTGTACGGCCTCAGCGCCTGCCAGAACCTGGCCATCAGTGTGGCGGGCACCCTGGTGGTGCTGCCGCGGTTTCAGACCACGGAAGTGCTGGAGGCCATCACCCGGGAGAAAGTGACGGTCTTTCCCGGCATCCCCGCCATGTATTCGGCGCTCAATCACCACCAGGGGCTGGAACGGTACGACCTCAAGTCTATCCGGCTGTGCATCAGCGGATCCGGCCCCCTTCATCCCTCCGTGCAGGATAAATTCGAATCCATCACCGGCGCCTGCCTGGTGGAAGGGTATGGCTTGACGGAAGCCGGACCGGTCACCCATGTGAATCCGATTCATCGCCCGCCGTCGCAGAGGCCCAGGCGCAGCATCGGGTTGCCGCTGCCGGACACTGACGCCCGGATCATGGATGCGGAAACCGGGACCCGGGAGTTGCCGATTGGCGAGGTCGGCGAATTGGCGGTCCGGGGGCCCCAAGTTATGCAGGGTTATTGGAAGCGAGAGCAGGAGACCGCTCAAGTCTTGCGGGATGGCTGGTTGTACACAGGAGATCTGGCCCGGCGGGATGCGGCCGGCTTCTTTTACATTGAGGATCGCAAGAAGGACATGATCAAGTCCGGCGGCGAGAATGTGTATCCTCGCGAGGTCGAGGAGGTGCTGCTCCGCCACCCGAAGGTCAAAGAGACTGCGGTGGTCGGGCTTCCGCAAGGGCTCCGGGGGGAGCTGATCAAGGCTTACGTCGTGCTGAAGGAGGGCGAACAGGCTTCGGCCGCCGACCTCCTGGACCATTGCCGCTGCACGCTCGCGAAGTTCAAGGTCCCGAAGCGTGTGGAGTTCCGGACGGAGCTGCCCAAGACACTCGTTGGAAAGGTCCTGCGGCGGGTGCTGCTGGACGAGGAGGCGAAGAAGGCGCCCAGACCGGCGGAGCGCGAGGACTTGCCCCCGGACTTGTAGATCCGCGCCTTGCATTCCGCGATGGTCCTGTGGCATCCTCTGCTCGGCCTTTTCCTGCTTGCCTCGGAGTCGGACGATGAAAGAAAAACGCATGGTGCTCTATAAAAAAGGCGTCTTTGTCTGTCCGAAGTGCCGTCAATCCTATGTCCAGGAGAAATGGATCGAGGAGTGGCGGATCCGCTGTCACAAGTGCGATTACCGCGGTACCTTGACCGAGGTCTCGGTGGAAGAGCACCTGGACGAGGAAACGGTCAGGCACTAATCTGTCTATCCTTGTCTCCGCGCCGGTTCATCCCTCTTCCTTCCTGCCTGGCTTCCTGCGCTCGTCCGTTCAGGCGAATGATCGGAGGAACTCTATGCGAAGCATCTGCTTGATCCTGATGTGTGCGTGCCTTGCGGCGACGGCGGTGCAGGCCGCCGATCCTGCCGGCATCAAGGTCCTCGTGGCGTACCATTCCGTCACCGGACACACCGAAAAACTGGCTCAGGGAGTGGCGGAAGGCGTCAAACGGATCCCGGGCACGGTGGTGCTCGTCAAGCGAGTTGGCCAGGTTACGGCCGAGGACCTGTTTTCCTCGGATGCGGTCATCGTCGGATCCCCGGTCTACTGGTCGAACATGGCGGGCGAAGTCAAAACCTTCTTCGACAACTGGCAGTTGAAATTCGGGGTCTTTCCGGAGTTCAAAATGCGGGACAAGGTCGGAGCGGCCTTCGCGACCGGCGGGCAAGTCGCTGGCGGCAAGGAGGTCACGATGCTGACCATCCTGGCGGCGATGTTGGGCAATCAGATGGTCGTGGTGAGCGGTGGAGGAGCCTTTGGCGCGTCCGCCACGACCGAGGGCCAGAGTCCCGGAATCGATGATCAGGAGCTGGGAAGCGCACGCGACCTCGGCAGCCGAGTGGCGGAGGTCACCTGGATGATGAAGCGGGGTGCGCGACGCGACGAATAAGGGTTCACCCGCAGGGCGGGTACCCGGTTTGCGCACCGGGCACCCATTGCTCGCGGGACCCATTGCTCCCCGAGATGCAATGGGTGCCCCGCAATGGGTGATGAGCCGGTGAGGCGGCCGGGTCTTAAGGCTCGGTGTCGAGGCCGAATGCTGTCTGGGGGCTCGTTCTTGCTACACTCTATCCAAGAGACTGCCTGAGCTGCTCCAGGTTTTTCGTCACCATCGCATCGCCGTTCTTCGTGGAGACCTCGATCCCTTCTTGACAAACCTGGAGACAGCGCTCGGCTTGTCCTGTCTTCTGAAGGCTCTGGGCAAGCGCGTAGTAGGCGGCCGAGTAGGTCGGCTTCACGCGAAGGCAGGTTTCCAGAGCCTGGATCGCTTCGGCATGGTTTCCATCTTCCATGTACGCTTTCCCCAAGCCAAACCATGCCACCTCGTCGTTGGGGTCCATCGCCAACACTTTCTTGAGCGGCTCGATCCGAGGGTTAGCCATGGTGCGCGACCTCACGAAGGGGTGTCACTCTATCACCGCCTGCGCCGCATTGTCTAGCGCATTTCCCCCATGCTACGATCGTTCGGCTGCGACCTGAGTGCGGCACACTGTGAATCACGTCGCATGAGACAGTCGGAGCCAAATATGATCGGTGGGCTTCGACCTTCGTGCGGGCAGGGAATCGCGATGCCCGCGGTGGGGCACCCATTGCAATCCCGGAGCAATGGGTCCCGGCGAGTACGGAAGGTCAGAACAGCCTGCACGATCGTGACGAGCCAGGAGGGGTATGGGACGGACAGGCTTTGTCTATCATCCTGACTACCTCAATCATGACATGGGCCCCGGGCACCCCGAGTCGCCGGAGCGGCTGCGGGCCATCGTGAGCCATCTGGAGACCACGGGGCTGCTGGACCGGCTCTTCCGGATCGAACCCCGGCCGGCGTCCGAGGAATGGATTACGCAGGTCCACACACCGGCCTACGTGGCGCAGCTGAAGGCGAGGGCCCCGGTCACCGGGCGCACCTCCCTGGATCCGGACACCTCGCTGTCGCCCGGCTCTCTGCAGGCGGCCTTCCTGGCGGCAGGCGGCGCGCTGGCTGCCGCCGATGCCATCATGGCCCGCGAGGTCGAGCACGCCTTCTGCGCGGTGCGTCCGCCCGGCCACCATGCTGAAGCAAACCGGGCGATGGGCTTCTGTCTCTTCAACAACGTGGCCATCGCCGCCAGGTATGTGCAGCAGCGACATGGCGTGCGGCGGGTCCTGATCGTGGACTGGGACGTCCATCACGGCAACGGGACGCAGCACGCGTTTTATGATGACCCGACCGTGCTCTTTTTCAGCACCCACCAGTTTCCTCACTATCCGGGAACCGGCGGAGTGACCGAGAGGGGGACGGGGCAGGGTAAAGGATTGACACTCAATGTTCCGATGGAGCCGGGGCAGGGCGACGCCGAGTATTGCGAGATCTTCGAGCGGATGCTGCTGCCGGCGGCGGATCGCTTCAAGCCCGAATTTGTGGTAATCTCGGCTGGCTTCGACGCGCATCGTGACGATCCGCTTGCCGGGATGGCCCTGACAGAAGAGGGATACGGCCGCCTGACGCGATTGGTCTGCGGTATCGCTCACCGGCATGCAGCCGGGCGCGTGCTCTCCTGCCTCGAGGGTGGATATCATCTCAAAGCTCTGTCGCGGTCGGTTGAACGGCATCTCATTTCCCTGCTGGAGAGTTGACGGTGAGAGTCACCCGCATCTCGATCGAAGCCGTTCTGGGCCTGGTGGTGCTTGGTGCGGTACTGGTCTACCTCTTTTACAGCGAGCTGAGGCCGACGGTCATCTTCGGGCTTCGCTCGGACTATGCGCGGGCAATTCCCTACCAGGAGGTGCCGGCCGGGCTGGACAGCCTGAGGGCTGAATCATGCGGGACATGCCACCAGGAGATCTATGACGAATGGAAAACCAGCATCCACGCTGCGGCCTACCTGGACCCGTTCTTTCAGGCCTACTGGAAAAAAGACGGCAAGGTCTGGGTCTGTCTCAACTGCCACAGCCCGCTGGAAAACCAGCAGCCGAGCCAGGTCAAGGAAATTCCCCGTAACAGGGTCGAGAAAGCCGTGCTGGAGCCGAATCCCCACTACGACGCTGAGTATCAGAAAGAGGCGGTCACCTGCGCCGCCTGCCATGTCCGTGACGGAGCCATCCTCGGCCCGTTCGACGATTCTGCGGCTCCCCATCCGACCCGGTTCGATCCGGCCTTTCGGACGACGGAAATCTGCTATCGCTGCCACAATGTGGTGTCCGGGCCCTTTCAGTATTACAACGTGGGGCCCTGCGGGACATACGCCGAGTACGAAGGCAAATTTTTTATGAAGGAAAAAGGCATGATCTGCCAGAGTTGCCACATGCCGGAAGTGGAACGGCCGGTCGCACACGGGGGGCCGATCCGGCAGGGCCGCAGGCATCTGTGGCTCGGGGGACATGATCCTGAGATGGTCAAACGCGCCGTGGCGGTGCAGGTCCTGACCGCGCCACCCGATCCAAAGCCGGGACAGACCATGACAGTCACCCTGACGCTGACGAATGCGGGAGCCGGGCACAAACTTCCCACCGGCGACCCGGACCGCCATTTCACGGTCGAATTTCTGGTGCAGGATCGGCAGGGTCGCGTCCTTGACCGGAAGAGCGACACCATGGGGCGGTGGATTCTGTGGCAGCCGGTGATCCTGGAGGTGTACGACAATCGATTGCTTCCGCTGGCCAGCAGGGAGTACACCTTCACCTACCGGCTGCCCCCCGATCTCTCCGGGGTGGCCCTCAAGGCGCAGGTCCGGTACCATATCCTCACCGAGGGGCAGCACGAGATGTTGCGGAAGAAGTACGAGCTGACGGCAGATAACCCTTACGAGTTTACGGTCTATGAGCGCACGATTCCGTTGGACCGGACAGTGACCGCCGGTCTCGTCGATCCCGAGCCGGAATTCCGCCCGGTCTGCTACAATCAGGGGTAACCCCCATGACCCACCCTTATCTGATCGACACCGAAACGCTCGCGCGGAACCTGGGGCGGGAGGGCCTCGTCATCATCGACGTTCGAGGCAAGGCCGCCTATCTGTTCGGCGGCCATATTCCCGGCGCAGTCCATACCACCTGGCACGAGTACAGCGATCCCCAGGCGGTCGTCAAGGGGTTGCTCGATCCGGACATTTCGCAGATCGAGCACAAGCTCCGGGCCTTGGGTATCTCGAACGACAGCGACGTCGTGATCTATTCCAATCCATTCGACAACTGGGGCGACGAAGGGCGGATGTTCTGGATGCTGCAGTACCTGGGGCACAAGAAGCTGCGGATCCTCGATGGCGGGTGGGTGAAGTGGGTGGCTGAACAGCATCGGTACGAGCACGGCAGCGTGACCCCCAAGCCCGGCAATTTCCGCGCAACTCCTGATCCGGACCTGATCGTCGTGAAGGATGAGCTCAAGAAGCTGGTCAGGCAACCGCATCCGGATACGATCATTGCGGACGCACGGAGCTTGGAGGAGTACGCCGGCAAGGAGGTTCAGGGCATCCCGCGCCCCGGACATATCCCCTCGGCGATCAGCGTTCCCTGGAACGGCTTTTTGAACGCCGACGCCACCGTGAAGGATCTCAACCAGATCAGGGACAGTCTTCACGAGAAGGACCTCGCGGACGAGACCAAGGAGGTGATCTGTTACTGTACGGGCGGGGTACGGTCGGCATGGCTGTATTTCATCCTGAAGCTCGCCGGGTACCCCAAAGTCCGCAATTATCCTGGCTCCTGGTGGGAATGGAGCCGGGACTTCGCCGCTCCTGTGGAGAAAGACGTGAAGCTTCTCCACAAGATCATCGGCCATGAGGAGGCGCGCCCGTCTTGACACTGGAAAATCGTGCTGCTAGGCTGGCCGAGCCCTCGGTCTCTCGTGCGAACGCTAACCATCTAGACAAAGGAGGAGCTCGATGAGAACCCCGGTTATACTCGCAATAGTCTTCGGTGTCATCGCGACCTTTTTGACGCTGTCCGTGACCACCCCAACGGTCCTGGCGGCCGGGAACAAGCATGTCGCCGAAGCGATCGAGCATGCGAAAGAAGCGGTGGCGCATGGGAAGCAAGGGCACGCCGATGTGCTGGTGAAGCATGCCTCGGAGGGGTTGAAGCATGCGGAGGCGGCCCAGAAGGAGGTGAAGAGCCCCCATCTGGACGAGGGCGTCAAAGCGCTGAAGGATGCCGTTGATCACGGCAAAGCCGGTCATGCCGACGTCGCCACCAAGCACGCAGACAGCGCGGTGATGCACCTGTCCGAAGTGAAATAACAGACTCTGGCGATGGGCTATGGGCAAGAGGCAAGGGGAATCATGTGAGCCCTTTGTCTCTTGCCCTTTTCTTTTTCCCATAGCCCCATGCCGGGACCCATTGCTCTGGCGGGTACCCGTTGCAGCTCCGGAGCAACGGGTGCCCAATGGGTGCCCCCTCTCGCCCCGTTTCCCATGAAAGTTGGTTTTTTTCAGTTTGAGCCGGCGTTCGGAGAGATCAAGCGCAACCTCGACACGGTCAGCACGCGGCTCTCCGGGGTCGAGTGCGACTTGATGGTGTTGCCCGAGTTCTTCGCCACCGGCTACCAATTTGTCTCGAAGGCGGAGGTGGAAGCCCTCGCTGAGCCGGTGCCGGACGGCCCCACAACTTCTCGACTGATCGAGCTGGCCCGGGCACGAACCATGCACATCGTCGCCGGGCTTGCTGAGCGCTCCGGCGATCGTTGTTACAACGCGGCGGTGTTGGTGGGGCCTCAAGGCTATCTGGGTGTCTATCGCAAGGCACATCTCTTTTTCGAAGAAAAGCTGTATTTTTCAGCGGGCGACACAGGGTTCCGCGTCTGGGATATCGGCCAAGCCCGGGTCGGCGTTCTCATCTGCTTCGACTGGTTCTACCCTGAATCGGCTCGGACGCTGGCCTTGAGAGGCGCCGACATCCTCTGCCACCCCGCCAACCTCGTGCTCCCATACTGTCCTGACGCGATGGTGACCCGGTGTCTCGAGAACCACGTCTTCAGCGTGACCGCAAATCGGATCGGATCCGAACAGCGAGGCGGCAAGGAGCGGCAGACCTATATCGGCCAGAGCGAGATCGTCTCTCCGCAAGGGAAGATCCTCCATCGCGCCGGTGCGTACGATGAAGAGCTGATGATCCTTGACATCGATCCGGCTGTGGCGCGGAGGAAATCCCTCAATCCTTACAACGACGTCCTGGGCGACCGTCCGAGGCATCTCTACGAACTCTAGTAGTCTCGATCTTTCAGAAGAGGCTGGCAGGACTTCGGCGAGCTCCCGTTCGACAGGCTCAGGGCCCGACTCGACTGAGCTCGTCGAAGGCCGAGCTGGTCGAGGGGCGGTCGAGCCGCTGACAAGCTGGCAATCTGTCCGCTTGATTACCGGATTTTCCGGGTTATAAGATATGCCCGATAGGCGACTGTATGCAGCCCTCGCTCGATAAAGGTATCTTTTTGGTCGCGAGTCCGGCTCTGCGCGACCCGAATTTTCGGCAGACCGTCGTCCTGCTCTGTGAGCATGGTCCAGAGGGAGCGCTCGGTGTCGTCGTGAATCGACCGACCGAGTTGCTCCTGTCCGAAGCTCTCCCTCAAGTCCCCGTCTTGGAAGGCCAGCGCCATGTTCTCTTCGTCGGGGGACCAGTCCAGCCCAATCACGTGTTGATCCTGTATCGGCTCGCGCAGGAACCGAGTGAGACCCATCATGTCTTTGATGGGGTCTATCTCGGGGGCGACATGCGGGCGTTGGAACGGATCCTCATCATGCCTCGCGAACAGGAAGCGTTCCGCGCCTACATCGGCTACTCCGGCTGGGGACCGGGGCAATTGGAGCAGGAAATGCAGACTGGATCCTGGATCACCTTGCCCGCAGACCCGTCCGTCGTGTTTGAGAAGGACCCGCCGCAGGTCTGGCCCGAGATTTTACGGTCTCTCGGCGGCGCCTACGAGCTCTACGCCGAGATGCCCCCCGATCCCCATCTCAACTAGTTTTGGCTCGTTGGGACCCATTGCTCCGGGACTGCAATGGGTGCCCCGCACCGACCATCGAGCGCAGACACAGCCCGCTCACCGTCTCGCGGGCGTCCACAAACGTGACGCTCCTTATTCGTCGCGTCGTGGACCTCGCCAACCCATCCCACATGCCCGGGACCCATTGCTCTGTGCTGCAATGGGTGCCCCGTCCCAGGCCGCAAAAAGGTAGCGGCCCATTCATCACTCATCGTTCAGCACCGCCTTTAAGAACCGTCCCGTGTGCGACTCCGGTGTGTGTACCACCTGCTCGGGCCGTCCCTCCGCCACGATCCGGCCCCCCGCGTTGCCGCCTTCCGGTCCGAGGTCGATGATCCAGTCCGCCGTTTTGATCACGTCCAGATTGTGCTCGACGACCACCACCGTATTGCCGCTGTCGACCAGCCGGGCCAGCACCGCCAGGAGCTTCTTGATGTCGTCGAAATGGAGCCCCGTGGTGGGCTCATCAAGCACGTAGAGCATGTTCTGCGGCGTCCGCCCGTGGAGTTCCGCCGCGATCTTCAACCGCTGGGCTTCCCCGCCCGAGAGGGTTGTCGCAGGTTGTCCGAGCCTGAGGTACCCGAGGCCGATCGAGGACAAGAGCCTGAACTTCTGGCTGAGCCCGGGATGGTCCGAGAAAACCGACTGAGCCTCGGTGACCGTCATGTTCAGCACGTCATGGATGGTCTTTCCCCGAAACCGGACGGCCAGGACGGCCGGGCCGAAACGCCGGCCGCTACACGCTTCACACAGGGCGTAGAGGTCCTCGAAGAAATGCATGTCCAGTTTCTGATAGCCATTCCCCTGGCACTGCTCGCAGCGGCCTCCGGTCGTGTTGAACGAGAAAGAGCCGGATGCCAGCCGTTGCTGTCTGGCCTCGGGGGCAGCCGCAAAGATTCTGCGGATCTCATCAAATCCTTTGAGATAGGTGATGGGGTTGGACCGCGGCGTCCGGCCGATGGGCTGCTGATCGATCAATCGGACGCCGCCGAGGTGCTCGAGCCCCTTGACCGCCCGGAAGCGGCCCATGGGGAGGGATTCAACGCGAAACGCGCGGGCTACCGCCCGGTACAGCGTGTCCTGAACAAGCGTGCTCTTTCCGGAGCCGGAGACGCCCGTTACGCAGATCAGCATATGCAACGGGAATCGCACCGTGACCTGTTTCAGATTGTGCTCGCTGGCTTCGGCGATGATCAGGGACTTGCCGTTCCCGGGACGGCGGCTTCGCGGCACCGGAATGGTCTCGTCGCCTCGCAGGTATCGGGCGGTGAGCGACCGGCTGTCGGCGAGGAACCGGCTCCGAGGGGCGGCGCAGACCACCTCGCCTCCTTTTTCGCCGGACCATGGTCCCATCTCCACGACATGGTCGGCCGCCAGGATCATCTGGCGATCGTGCTCCACCACCACGACGGTGTTTCCCGCTTGAGCGAGCTCGCACAGGATGCCCGCGAGGGTTGAGGTGTCGCGCGGGTGCAGGCCGATGGTGGGCTCGTCCAGCACGTACAGGGTCCCGACCAGTTTTGCGCCGAGCTGGTTGGCCAGCGCGATGCGTTGGGCCTCGCCTCCCGAGAGGGTGCGGGTCTGCCGGGAGAGCGTCAGATAGCCGAGGCCGACGCGCACCAGGAAGCCGAATTTCAGCTTGAGCTGACGAAGGATGTCCTGGGCCACGAGGGCCTCGAATGGCGACAGCCGCAGCGACTCGAACCAGTCGGCGGCTTCCCGGATCGTGAGTTCCGAAACCTGATGGATATCACGGCCGGACACCAGGACCTGTCGCGCTTCGGGCCTCAGCCGGGAGCCGCCGCAGGTCGGGCAGGGGAACGGGCTGCGATACCGGCTCAAGAACACGCGCACGTGCAGCTTGTACCGCTTGCGTTCCAGATACTGGAAGAAGTCATCGATGCCGTCGAAGTCCTGGTCTCCCTTCCAGAGCAGGGCGCGTTGGCTGTCCGTGAGTCTGGTGTACGGTGTGGTAAGACTGATCCGTCGCCGCTTCATCGCCAGGAGCATCTGGCGCTGCCACCAGTCCGTGCCGGGTTTGGTCCACGGCTCGACCGCCCCGTCGGCCAACGATCGGGTCCGGTCCGGCACGACCAGGTCCTCATTGTATTTCAGGATATTTCCGAATCCGGTACAGTCAGGGCAGGCGCCAAGGGGATGGTTGAAAGAGAACCTCACCGGCCGCAACGGATCGAAAGTCCGTCCGCAATGCGGGCAGCGGACCCGTGAACTGTAGGTCCGAGGGTTCTGGCCGGCGATCTCCACACGGCAGAAGCCGTCGCCCTCCCGATAGGCGGTCTCCACCGCCTCGACGAGTCTGGTGCGATTGTCGGGACGAAGGACCAGCCGATCCAGCAGCACATGGAGATCGGACTCCCCCTCACCCCAGCCCTCTCCCCCACCCCCACGGGGGGAGAGGTGCTGGAGGTCTATCAGGCGGTCTCCCGACTTCAGCCGCACAAACCCTCGGGTCAGCAGTGACCGGATCAGGCCTTGATCATCGGACGGCCCGCGAGTTGACAGCGGAAAGAGCAGCATGGCGCGGCCGTCCGGGAAGCGGGCCAGCAGATCCTCGGCCACATCGGTCGGAGCGTGGGCCCTGGCCTCCAGCCGGCATTCGGGGCAGACAGGGCGGCCGACTTTGGCGTACAGCAATCGGAGCAGATCGGCGATCTCGGTAGCCGTGGCCACGGTCGAGCGAGCGGTGCGGACAGGGTTCTTTTGCTCGATGGCAATCGCCGGCCGGATATTGACCAGCCGGTCCACATCCGGCCTGTCGAGCCGCTTGAGCAGGATTCGAACATAAGTGGACAACGATTCGACGTAACGCCATTGTCCTTCGGCAAACAGCGTGTCGAACGCCAGCGAAGACTTGCCGGACCCGGACACGCCGGTGATCACCGTGACGGCGTTGTGCGGGATCCGCAACGTCAGGTT
>Ga0114945_10000281_pt1 | contig 32379 bp, 29 predicted proteins | sample OV2TP3_FD_87194 | JGI IMG/M metagenome (GOLD analysis project Ga0114945, IMG submission 87194) | Hot spring microbial communities from Beatty, Nevada to study Microbial Dark Matter (Phase II) - OV2 TP3 | ecosystem: Environmental > Aquatic > Thermal springs > Hot (42-90C) | place: USA: Beatty... | reverse complement strand
TCCAGAGCTTGCCGGAGTTGAAGGCAGCTATCCGCGAGTTTTTCTGCTACATTGCTGGCGTCAAAAACCGGGTCATCGCTCGCGTCGCCTGATCTCAATATTTCAACTTGGAGATATGTAGCTATATAAAACCTTCTATGGGTGCGCCCTGAACTTTGGTTTTCAGATAGGCATATATTTGCGAAATAGGCATGTTTGCTAACTCATGCCTCATACCGAGCTTTTCTTCAAGTTTTCTTGCGACATCTTGAGGCCAAAACGTCATGCTCATCTGGATCACACTACCGTCGATCTGTTCAGCAAGGTTTATAATCCTGCTCCCAGGACCTACTCGATCCACAATGATGAATGTCGCCATATAATGCTTTGAACGGCCATATTCCATTTCTCTTTCAAAACGTGAGACCTTGTCCAGGGTGATCTCAGGATTTCCCCTGCCTATGAAACCAATATCGAACCGGACTCCTTTTCCGAGTTCGTAAATGGCTGTCGCATCGCTCTCTCGACGCTCCCCTCGTGAGGAGAGCCAAAAGACCTTGTTGAAGTCCGTATTTGTATCTGGATCGACGAATTTGAAATCCAACGCATGCAACAGACATCCCAAGATAAGCCGCTCAAACAATTTTCCATAGATGGACTTGTCTGACCCTCGGAGCGTTAAGGTCTGTGCCCCAACGGCGACAAGAAGTTGAATAATGAACCGCCAATCCATGTTGGCTTTGAGATTTGTCGAGACTTCAAGATTGCCGGATAAGGTCCCAAACAGGTCGTTGCATGACTGTATCGTACCATTGAGTGTCTGCTCGTACTCTGAGCGATACTTTGCAAGATTTTCAGGATCATCTCGAAGGACATTCTGAACAGCTTTATTCGTCAGTCCCAGAATCCATTGAAGAATCCAGCGGTCTTCTTGTTTTTTAGTTTTCTGAAATTCCTCCTCGGCGAGACGAGGCAACGTCTGGACGAAATTCTCCACGTCCCGGCATCCTTGAAGAAACAGCAGCAACAGCGCGCCATTTGAAAGGGCCAACCGGCGACGTGTCAGGGATTCCGTCGAATCACGAAGGTTTTCGCCGCATAGAACTGCGTGTACAACCTGGCGAACGGCCTCAACGCCGATACGCTCGACGAACTCTTTACCACCGGAACTGAGAAGGTCTCTACCAGCTTCAGGCATGAGGTCCGTGAGCTTTGGTCGTTTTGCCATGGTCAGCTTCTCTTTCAGAACAAGTATTCTGAACTATCTACAGGGTCGCAGTTCATAAAAAGAACGCCCTCTACACCTTTCCCGAGCCATTTTCCTATATCCTTACGAACGATCTCTACATAATTGGGATTATTTTCAAAAAGGACAAATCGACGTCCGAGCTTGGCTGCTGCCCTGCCAACAGTTCCGATGCCCGCAAAGGGATCGAGTACGACATCATTTTTGAAAGAATAATAAGCGATCACCTTCTCCGCAAGTTCGAGCGGAAAGATGGCCGGATGGTCGGGGTGATTCGCGGGATGAATTTTCCATATATTCGTTCTCTCGTAGCTATCCGGGACTCTGGAGGATTTCACAATCTTGGAATCGGGATGGTTCCGTATGTGCCAGTCGATCAGCAAGTCCGTGCGTTTGCGGTAGACCATCACATACTCCGTCACCGGCACGGCCTTGTATTGTAGGGGATTCCGGTCTGCGGCGAAACGCCTCCCCCTCCCTGTAGCCCATCCAGCGCCCTCCGGCTTGACCCAGATGATGTCGTCAATGAAGTCGAAGCCCTCTTCGATGAAGATGCGATGGATGTCGAAGGTCACGCCGATTCGCCGGGAGGACTCGCTCCGCCTGGCCCTCCTCACCAGGACGGGCGCGCTGTTCATCACAAAGAAACGGCCCTCGTTGAGCACCCGATGGACGCTCTGGACAACCTTGCGAATCTTGAGGAGATATTCTTCGTAAGTGACATAGTCCGTGTATTCCGGGCGGGCATTGTAGTAAGGCGGTGACGTGAACACAAGATCAATGGACTCCGCCGGCATCTCCTGCAAAAGCGCCTCACAATCCCCCAGACCCACCGTGTTTCTGAGAGAAGAAATTCTATACGTTTTCTCGCGCTTGTAGACCTTGAGGTTCTTTTTACGGCCCAGCAGCCGGGCTTCAAGCACGTCTTGAGCCGTAGATTTGTTTTCCAGAATCAATGAAGTCCTGGCATCAACGACGACCTCACCGATCTTCTCCTCTGTTGCCGGATGGAGCAGTGGGACGCGCCAGTAGTGGTATCGGTCATCTACCTCCGGTAGCCCGAACAGGAGCGCGTGTTCAAGATCCATCTCCCTCAGCCAGGATTTCGCGATCTTCTTGGCCTGGGCGACGGTCAGGACATTATAGTTGCGCTGTTCAGAGACCAGTTTTCCGTTGACCTTCCTCATAGTAAAACACATTCTCTGTGCTCTATCCGATCCGCCAGCACGCGCAACGCCAGGGCCTGGACGCGCGCAATCGCCTCTTCGCGTGTCTGTCCGTACACCATTGCGCCGGAGAGTTCGGGCACTTCGGCGATCCAGCGCCCGTCCTCTTCCTGTTCAGTTTCAATAGTCAATTTCACGGTTTATACCTCTGAAACACATCCCTTCTCGCATCAAGCGGACTATCCCCCTTCCCCTTCACCCAGGAAAGTCGGGCGGAATCGGTCCGGCGAACACGGCGTGGCCCTTGCGCAGTTCCGGGTCGCGGTGCAGATGCCCGACGCGCCCCCCCGGCGGCGTGGCGTCCTCGAACCAGAACGCCTCCAGGTCCTCGTAGACCTCCAGCACGTCGTGCTCGTCCCCCGCCTTCGTGCAGACGATGTCGCCGGGCTTTACGTAATACGTCTGGCCCTCGCTGAACACCTTCGCCTTACCCCTGAAGATCAGCCAGTACTCATCGCAGTCATGGTGATGCCGGTCGAACCTCCCCCCCTGCGCCGGGACCCGGAACACCCCGGCGCTCGTCGCCCGGCTCCACGCGGGCCGGTTGCCCTCCTTCAAAGGTTTTTCGGATGTGTGAATGATGGGCATAATGAAATAATGAAACCACCTGTTTATGCGCGTTGCTCGTGCTGGGCGATGAGCGCGTAGACCTTCTTCATCTCCCCCCGGTTGAACTTCCCGGAGAGCGCCCGCATGACCGCGCCCTTGTCCTGGGCGATGGAGAGCCCCACCTTTGCGTACTCCTCCAGCACGCGCCTCCGGAACTCCAGCTCCCGGTTGACCTCCTCGATGCAGGCGTCGATGTGCGCCCGGAAGCCGTCGATCTCCTCCTGGGTGTAGTCCTCTAACAGCAGCGGCAGGAGCGTCTCATAGCTCAGGATGTCCGAAGTCTCCAGCAGGTTCCAGCAGGTCATCGTCACGGCGGCCTTGTTGATGCCCTTAACCCAGTGCACCTCCTCCACCGAGTCCGGCTTGCACTTGAAGACGACCGTCTCCCCGCTCGCAGGGGTGACGTACCAGACCGCGCCCTCCGAGCCCTTGAGCTTCCCGTCCTCTAACTTTTCGATGTCGCGCTCGATCTCCTCCCGGATGCGCGCGTATTCTGCGACCGGGTCCTCCCCGGCCCGGAGTTCGCCGTAGAGCCGGGGCGTCGGCACGCCCCCCGTCTCCAGGCGCGAGGGAGGAATGACATTCCCTGACCCGTCCACCCCGAACAGCAGGGCGCAGTCCAGCGGCTGTTCGTAGAGGATCAGGTGCGCGTTTTGAGCGCCGTAGAGTTCGAAGCTGACCGAGCAGTCATTTTTTTCAGGCAGTCCCTCAATGGAAGGATAACGCCTCAGCATCTCCCTCCACATGTCCAGGAACGCCCCCCACTTGCCGTTTCGGAGCACCGGAAACAGGCGGAGCTTGTAGGTCGTGTGCAGATTCCCCTCAGCGTCGCCGTATCGGTACGCCAGCACGTTGGTCCCGTCTAACTTCTCGTAGATCGCGATGCTCTGGACTGGCGGAAAGTGAAATGCCCCCGTCCGGTCGAAGGGGTAGTGCAGCTTGGGCGTGGCAAAGATCCGCTGCGGCGCAGGCCTCCCGCTGACGTGCGTGACGGCCAGCGCCCCGTAGCGGTGGTCCGGCCTGAGCGAGAGGAACCCCCTGAGGTCCGCGTCGCCGTTGAACGGGTCCTGAACCTCGAACGGCTGCAGCCACTTCTCCTCCAGACCCAGAAGGGCTGTTGCGACAGCAAGGTCAGACAGGCCCTCGCTCATAGAACTACCCCTGAATCAAAGACGGTTACCCGTAAACGCTTACTTCTCCCGCAACCGGAAGTACTCCTCCCTCTGAATCCCCGCTGTCTTCAGGTTATTCTTGATGATGGATACTGGCACTTCATCATAAGCAGGAATCACGACCGGCCTGGAAACCCCCGGTTTGGTGTAGGACCGATGGCTTCCCTCCTGCCGGGCGAACTGAAATCCAGCAGTAAGAAACACTTTTTCCAGAACCCTCCAGTGTACCGGCGTTATCCTTGGCATCTTCAGACACCGACAGCCATAGAATGTCTCTCAGTCGCCACCCAGGAAGGTCCCACCCATTTTCCCTCCTGAGACTCGTAACCCGCTTCCTGAAGAACCTCCTCCAGGGCACCTATGTCTGCGGCCGTAACCAGGAAAAGATGAACCGCTTCATCCAGGGCCTTTCGGGCGTGTTCTGGAGTCTGTCCTGAACTCATGACATCCAGGGGCATGGCGTGAGCGACGAATTGATCGCCCTCTTTCCAGATATGGACCGTGTATTCAATGTTCATGGCTGTTCTTCCCTTTTTTACCTTGCCAGGCTCGGCCCGAACAGGATCGCGTTGAAATACAGCCGGTGCAGCCCCTCCCAGTAGCCCCGGAACCCCGGGTCGTCCGCGAAGCAGATCACATGCCCCCGCTCCAGCGGCTCGTCCCAGCAGCAGGCCTGCCCCGGCAGGGCCTTCAGCATCTTCTCCCACACGAACCCGGCCACCCTCAGCCTCCCCTCCTCCTCGAACGCCCCGACGGCCCGCCCCTTCTGCGTGGGCGTGAACACATAGTCGGACGCGACCATCGCGTCCAGCCCCTCCACATACCCATAGCTCATGAAGTGATTCTGGTCCAGCCTCACGCGCAGGATCGCCCCTGCCACCCGGTCCGGCCTGAACTCCTCCGGAACCTCCTTCTTCCCGTTCCCCTTCTTCTTCTCCTCCCCCTTCTCCTCCGGGGAGGCGTCCTCCCCGTCCTTCTTCTGCAGGTCCCGCAGGTCCGTGATGAGCCTCGCCCCCGTCAGCCCGTTCCCCGACTCTGCGATGAACGCCGCCGCGCCCTTGACCGCCACCAGCGTCCCCCCGGCCGCGACCCACCCCCGGATGCGCCGGAAAAAGTCGTCGTTGAAATACCGCTGGTACTCCCGCCTCGACCCGTCCGGCAGCACGATGACGTTGTAGTCCCGGATGTCCCCGGAGGCCAGCACGCCCCACCGGATCGCCGTGAACGGCAGCCGGTAGCGCTGCTCGAACAGATAGGCCGACCACCCGTAGGACAGCGACGAAGTCGGGACATCGTAGAGCATCGCCACCTTCGGCCTCTTCACGTGCACGACGCTGGCGCTGCCCAGGTCAACCCCCTCCTCCGCCCGGCTCGTGTCCGTCGGAACAAACGTCACCCCGTGCGCCGCGCTCAGGTCCGCCAGCCTTCCCCGCAGGTCCTCCCCGTTCTCGCCCACCCGCAGCACGATGGTCCCCCGGCCATACGCCTCCCCGACCATCCGGAACGCCTTCCGCGACACGCGGACGCCCCGGTCCTCCGACAGCAGTTGAACGAGACAGGCGAGCGCGGCGTTTGAGGTATAGCGCAGGAGGTACGCGGCGCGCACGGCCCGAGGAGTCCGGCGCCGGCGCGGGGCAGGGCCTAACACCCCGGTCCGCGCCTCGCTGAACGCCTCCGACCAGAACGTCTCCACCCCACAGGCCAGCGGCAGGGACCAGGCCGTGGTGTCGTAGATGCGCGACGGCAGCCGGTCCCTCCTCCGCTGGACCTCCTCCTCGATGAACGCCGGGTCGATCTGTGTCTCCTTCTCCAGGATGCCGCAGATCAGCCGCTTCCGGGGCTGGTCCAGCCGGACGATGTACGTCCCGGCGGGAAAGCGCCGTTCAACCACGTTCTCATCCCGGTAGCTCCGGCATCGGGCCTGAAACCCCCGCCGCGCCACGCGGACCTCCACGCCCTGCCGGTGCAGCAGACGGACCAGCCGCTCCCCGTCCAGCGGGTCCTCCCCTGGCGGGATCAACACCTCCTTGTCCGGGCCGCTCCGTCCCTCCTCCACGGCCGTCTTGTGAAACAGGTAGAAGTCCCGAAGCCGCTCCCGTCGCCGCTCCGCCGTCGTCCGGCACGTGGCCATCGCCGCGATGACGTGGTGTCGCACCGCCTCCCGGAAGTCGAGGACCGTCCCGTCCGTCCGCCGGATGCCCAGCCCCCGCGCGGACGCCTGCTCGAACGTCATCCCGATCCCGCCGTGAAAGATCGGCCACGACTCCCCGTACCCCGGATAGAACGCGTCGAAGACCTCCCCCGTGAAGTAGGGGACCCCCGCCCGGTCCAGCGCCCCGGCCACCGCCCCCCCGTAGACCCGCCACCACTTCTCCGTGATCGCCGTGAAGTGGGGGTTGGACGGCGACGCAGGCGGCGGAAAAAAATAGGTCTGCTCGTGCCCCATCTCGTGCAGATCCGCGTAGACCTGCGGAAGATACTGGAGATAGATTTCGACCCTGCCCGCCGTCTCCGGCTGAGTGACCGGAAACCAGTCCCGGTTCAGGTCGAACAGGTAGTGATTCCCCCTGCCGGACGCCCAGGGCTCCTGGTGCTCCGCCGCGTTGGGGTCCGGGTTGGGCCGGATGCCGAACGCCGAATAGAAATAGGCAATCGACCGCTCCCGCCCGTCCGGGTTCTGGACCGGGTCCAGGACCACCACCGTCTCGTCCAGGATGTGGCGGATCGTCCGGTCCTGCCCGGCGGCCAGCAGGTAGGCCGTCACCATCGCCGACTCCCCCGTGGAGTGCTCCCCCCCGTGCACGTTGTGCGCCAGATAGGTGGTCGCCGGCGTCGCCCGGATCAGCCCCTCAGCCTCCGCATCGTCCCTGACCCTGCGAGGGTCGGCCAGGCGGCGAATCTGCGCCCGAATGGTCTCGATGCGGCGGTGGTTCTCCGGCGAGGTGACGATCAGACAGTAGAGCCTCCGCCCCTCCACGCTCGCCCCGTAGGGCCGCAGCCGGACCCGGCCCGACCTCGCCGTCAGCGCCGTCAGGTAGCGCTCGATCCCGGCGGAGGGCGTCAACCGGTCGCCGATCTCATAGCCCAGGAACGCATCGGGCGTCGGGATGCGCGGGTCGAACCGCCCCCCAGGGTAAAAGTCAGAGATCCGCAAAGGAATTCAGAGTTTTATGACACAGAGAATGTGAAGCGGTAATCGTTTTTGCCTTTACTGCGCCGTCCACCCGCCGTCCACGAACAGCGTCGCGCCGGTCATGAAGCTGGAGGCGTCGGAGGCCAGGAACACCACAGGCCCGGCCAGCTCCTCCGGCTTGCCCCATCGCCCCATCGGGACCTTCGCCACGAACGCCTGGTAGGCCGCCGGGTCCTTCATCAGCGCGGCGTTGATCGGCGTCTCGAACGGGCCGGGGCAGAGGGCGTTGACCGTGATGTTGTGCGGGGCCCACTCCAGGGCGACGGTCTTGGTCAACTGAATCAGGCCGCCCTTGCTGGAGGCGTAGGAGGTCCGGTGGGGGATGGAGACCGCGCCGAGCGTGGAGGCCACGTTGATCACGCGCCCATAGCGTCGTTTGATCATGTGAGGGCCCACGGCCCGGCAGTACATCATCGGCCCGGTCAGGTTGATCCCGATCACCCGCTCCCACGACTCGTCCTTCAGGTCCACCACCGGCTCCCGGACGTTGATCCCGGCGTTGTTGACCAGGATGTCCACCTTGCCGAACGCCTGGAGCGCCCGGTCCATCGCCGACTCCACATCCGCGCGCCTCGATACGTCCGACTCCACGGCCACCACCTTCCGGCCCGTCGCCGAAATGATCTCCTTCGCCACGGCATCGACCTCTGCCTGGTGACGGCTCGTGATCAGCAGGTCTGCTCCGGCCTTCGCCAGGGCCAGGGCCATCGCCTGCCCCAGGCCCTTGCTCGCGCCGGTGAGGATGGCCGAGCGGCCGTCCAGCTTAAAAACGTCCAGACTCATAAGGTTCCTCACACGAACATATCCCCCAGCCGCCCGACGGAAAACCCCTCCAGGCTCTGCGTCACCACGTCCGCCGCGCCGAGGCGATAGATCGGACAGGAGGTGGCCACGGCCAGGCATTTCATCCCGGCCTCGTGGGCCGCGGCGATGCCGTGCAGGGCGTCCTCCACCACGAGACACTCGCCGGGCTGAATCAGGGGGGACGCCCCGACCCCCCGGTTCAGACGGTCCAGGGCCGTCAGGAACGGCTCAGGATGCGGCTTGCCCTGGCGCACGTCCTCCGCGCTGACGATGTCCACAAAGCAGGACCGCAGGTCCGCCTGCGCCAGGACCAGCTCGATCTCGCCCCGGAGCGCGCCCGACGCGACTGCGAGCGGATGCCGGGCCGACGCCCGCCGGATGAACTCTGACGCGCCAGGCATCAGGACCGCCCCCTCGCGGAGACCCTGCAGGTACCGCTCCGACTTGCGCTCAAACAGGGCCTCGACGAGATTGTTCGTCGCGGCCCTCCCCGCATCCCTCAAGATGGCCCGGAGGCAGGCCCGGTCGGCCAGTCCAAGGTAGCGGCTGTAATAGGTCTCCTCAGCCAGCGCAACCCCCTCCCCGGCCACGACCTCCTGAAACGCCCGCAGGTGCGCCGGCTCGCTGTCCGCGATCACCCCGTCGAAGTCGAACAGAATAGCGCGTAACATTATTCCACGAACTCCAGCGCCGCCGGCCTCGGGATCACCCCCGCCTCGTACCCCCGTCGCAGGAACACCTCCACGGCCTGCCTTCCGCGCGGCCCATAGTCCAGCGTCATGTCATTGACGTACATCCCCACGAACCGGTCGGCCAGGCCCCGATCCATGCCCCGCGCGTAGCCCAGGGCGTGGTCCAGCGCCTGCTCCCGGTGGCTCAGGCCGTAGGCTACGCTCTGCCGGACGAGACCCGTGACCCGGCGGACCTTCTCCGCGCCCAGGTCCTTGCGGATGACGTTCCCCCCCAGCGGCAGCGGCAGCCCCGTCTCCGCCTTCCACCAGACACCCAGGTCCACGACGAGGTGGCACCCCGCGCGGGCGTAGGTCAACTGCCCCTCGTGGATGATCAGCCCCGCGTCCGCCCTCCCCTCCGCCACCGCCTCCAGGATGCGGTCGAACGGGATCACGTCGTACGCGAAATCCCCGAGACACAGCCGGAGGGCCAGGTACGCGCTCGTCATCGTGCCCGGAATGGCGACCCGCCTCCCGCGCAGGTCCTCCAGTTTCATCGGCGTCCGGGCGACCACCATCGGGCCATACCCGTCCCCAACGCTCGCCCCGCACGGCATCAGGGCGTAGCGGTCCAGGACGTGGGCGCAGGCGTGGATGGACACGGCCGTCACCTCCAGCTCCCCCCGCATCGCCCGCCGGTTGAGCGTCTCAATGTCCTGCAGGACGTGGACGAACTCGAACTCGCCCGTGTCGATCAGCCCTTTGGCCAGGGCGTAGAACATGAAGGCGTCGTCCGAGTCGGGGCTGTGCCCGAGCCGGATGGTCTGTCTGGGCATGCGCAACTCCTGATTCAGGGACAAGAAAAAGGGGAAAGGAAAAAAGGTCCCCTTTTCGCCTTTCCCCTTTCGCCTTTCGCCTTTTTTACAGCCCTGTATTATACCCTGCGCATGGGGGTTTGTCAACCCCTAAAAATCCTGACCTTCCAGCGTCTCCACATAGCACCGGTACGCCCTCTGCCCGAAACAGACGAAGACGACCTTTTCAACGGAGATGTTCCGACTCAGGAAGGCCTTCGTCTCCCTCAGGGCGATCCGGGTGGCCCGGTCCAGCGGAAACCCGTAGACCCCTGTGCTGATGGCCGGAAACGCCACCGTCTTAATGTCACACTCCTCGACGACCCGGAAGCAGTTCCGATAGCAACTTGCCAGCAACTCGTCCTCCCGGTTCTGTCCCCCCCGCCAGACCGGTCCGACCGTGTGGATGACCCATTTGGCCGGGAGGTGGTAACCCTTCGTGATCCTGGCCTCCCCGGTCGGGCAGCCGCCTAAGGCCCGGCACTCCTCTAACAGCCCCGGCCCGGCGGCCCGGTGGATCGCCCCGTCCACCCCACCCCCGCCCAGGAGCGACTCATTGGCCGCGTTCACGACAGCGTCCACCCGCTGCCCCGTGATGTCCCCCTCCACGACCTCGATGCGGTCTGTCACGGTGGTGTCCTCCATTTTTCAGGTTGACTTTCCCTGATTTCATTCGTATATTCTGTCCCGACGCAAAGCTTTAAATGCTGGCGTCTGCCGCTTTGTGCGGCTCTGCTCTTTGACAATGGATCAGGTTCGGCTGGTTCTGACACCGAATCTACCCGTGTCAGGTAAAATCTGATGGGCGTCCTCGTATAAGAGCAAATCTTCAGGCCCGGACGGGGCCTTCAGGCGCTAACGTAGAGGTAACAAACTCATGCGTTGCCTGAGAAGCCGTGCGTTTACGCAACGGAGTCGTCACTGCTTATCTTTGACGTGTGTCCAGCTTCAGATAGACATGTTGGGTTCCCCGCCCGGCCTGTCCTCTGAGCATCAACTGCCTCCGCCACAGGGGCAGCGCAGGTTCTCTCCCCACTGTTTCATCAATCCCCTTGTTTATCCCCTTTATTTGACATTGTCTTAGCGATCAGCCGTCAGCCAACAGCGGTCAGCCACAGACCCTGTGTCGGTTTGGCTGAACGCTGAACGCTGAACGCTTCTTTTAGCTGCCTTTTCCCCCGGCCCTATCCCCTGCCGGTCGCCCGACCGTCTGCCCCCCTTGCAGGCGTAGCTCCCCTGAGCTCCCCTCAACAGCCATCAAACGGCAAAGGCAGAATACAGGAGTCAGAATTCAGAATCCAGAATGAGAACCGGTTTTGCTTTTCTTCTGGATTCTGGATTCTGGATTCTGGATTCTTGTTCTCACGTCTGCCGTCTGCCGTCTGCCGTCTCACGGTCTTCTGCTTTTTTCGAGGATACTCCTATGCGCTTCAGGCGAATCCTTGTGTACTGTGGCGTGGCGTGGCTGGTGGCGGGTGTGGAACCTGCCCCGGCCCAGGTGCGCAGCGCCGTCAACCTGGGCCAGGGGGGCGCGGACATGTCCGCGTCAGGGGCCTCGCCGGGCGCAGGGATGGGAGAGGCCGTGGCCGTGGGAGACCTCAACCGGGACGGCTTTGCAGACCTGATCGTCGGCGCGCCGGGGACGAACGCGAGCGGGAGAGTCAGGGCGGGCGCGGTCTATGTCATTTATGGCCGATCCGGCAGCCCCCCCCCGGTCGTCGACTTTGCGGACGCGACCCTCAGCGCCACGGAGATCCTGGGCGGGGAGGCGGGCTGGGGCCTCGGGGCCTCTGTGGCCGTGGGGGACCTGAACGGGGACGGCCTCGCGGACCTCATCGCAGGCGCGCCCGACGCCTCGCCCGGCGGAAAGGCCGGGGCAGGGTCGATCTTCGTCGTCTACGGCCGGTCCGGCAGCCTCCCTCAGAGAATGGACCTGGCGGCCGCCACCGACGGCGTGGTCCGGCTGGACGGAGAGGCCGCCGGGGACGGGTTCGGCAGGGCCGTGGCCGCCGGGAACGTGAACGGGGACGGTTTCGCGGACCTCATCGCAGGCGCGCCCGGCGCAGACCCCGGCGGCAAGACGAACGCCGGCCAGGCCTATCTCTACTACGGCGGAGCGACCCTGACCGACCCCGTGCGCATCTCCGGCGGGGCAGCCGGGGACGGCCTCGGCAGCTCTGCCAGCGCCGGGGACCTCAACCGGGACGGCCTGGACGAACTCCTCCTCGGCGCCCCGGATGCGACGCCCGTGGGCGGACCCGCCGCCGGCATCGTCTACGCCCTCGCGGGCCGCCCCACGCCCCTCCCAACCCGCCTCGACCTGGGGGCCAGCCCCGCCGGCCTCAGCCGGGTGATGGGGAACAGGCCCAGGGACCGGGCGGGCAGCGCCATAGCCGTGGGGGACGTCAACGGGGATGGGGTCGGAGACCTGATCGTCGGCGCGCGCCTGGCGGACCCGCCGGGCGGGTTCAACGCCGGCGCGGCTTACGTCATCCTCGGTAAAACAGGGAATGCGATCTCCGATGTGGACCTGAACGGCGCCCCGGCCGGCGTCACCCGCATCCTGGGGGAGCGGGCCAACGACCTGACGGGCCAGTCCGTCGCCGTCGGCGACCTGAACAGGGACGGGTTCGGGGACGTGATCCTCGGCGCGCCCGGCTCGTTCCTGACCGACGACCGGGAGAGCGAGACCCCCGGCAAGGTCTTCGTGGTCTCCGGCCGGGCGGCCCTGCCCCCGGTCATCGACCTGAGCGCCGGGCCGGGGATGGTCAGCCGGATCGTGGGGGCCAGCGCCTACCTCCCCAACACCGGGGCCAGCGACCGGACCGGGCAGTCCGTGGCCGCCGGCGACCTGAACGGGGACGGCTTCGCGGACCTCGTCGCGGGCGCGCCCGGCGCAGACCCCGCCGGCCGCTCAGATGTAAATCCGTTGCGCATCGACGCCGGGAGGGCCTATCTGATCCTGGCCGGCCCCCGCCCCGACCTCCGGGTCGCCTCCGCCGGACTGACCTTCGGCAACGTCGTGGTCGGGCAGTCCAGACAGCTCACCGTGGCCGTCACGAACGCCGGGACCGCGGCACTGCTCCTCAACACCCTCACCGTGAACACCCCCCAGTTCAGGGTCCAGCCGCCCGGCCCTTACGCCCTCAACGCGGGGGACAGCCTCCTCGTGGCCGTCACCTTCTCCCCCTCGGCGGCCGGCCCGCAGTCCGGGACCCTCACCCTCACCACGAGCAACGACCCGGCCAAGGGGTTCGTCTCCCTCAGCCTGTCCGGCACAGGGGCGCAGCCCGACATAGACGCCCCCCCGTCCCTGGCGTTTGGCCGGGTGGCCCTCGGCGCCCCGGCGGTCTCCACGCTCCTGATCTCCAACCTGGGCACCTCCGACCTCACGGTGCGAAAGATCACCGCGTCCGACTCGCAGTTCGTGGCCCAGCCCGACTCCATCCTGATCCCCGCCGGGGCCAAACTGCGGGTGACGGTCATCTTCACGCCCAAGGTCCTCGGCGCGACCTCGGCCACGCTCAGGCTGCTCAGCGACGACCCGGACGAGGGGAGCGTCACCGTGACCCTCACCGGCTCGGCGGCCTCCCCGCGCGCCGCCACGTCCGCCTCCAGGCTCTCCTTCGGGTCCGTGCTGATCGGCGCCTCGTTCGCGGTGAAACTCACCGTCTCCAACCTGGGCGACGCGGACCTGAGCGTCACCCGCCTGGCCTCGGACAACCCCCAGTTCACCGTCTTCCCCACGGCCTTCACCGTCGCCCCCGGCAAGGCCCAGGACGTGACCGTCACCTTCACGCCCGCGGCCTCCGGGCCACAGGCCGGCGCCCTGACCCTCAGCGCGAACGACCCGGTCAACCCGACGCTCACCGTGGCCGTGACCGGGGACGGCGGACGGCAGCCCGCCATCGCCCTCTCCGCCACCCAGCTGAACTTCGGGACCGTGGACGTCGGCGCCTGGCGGGACACGACCCTCTACGTCCATAACCGGGGGGACGGCATCCTCTCCGTCACCTCCGTGACCACCTCCGACACCCAGTTCGTCGCCCGGCCAGACTCCTTCACCGTGGCCGGGAAGGACAGCATCAGGGTCACCGTGCGGTTCTCCCCCAGGTCCGGCAAGGACCTCTCGGCGGCCCTGTTGATGACCAACAACGACCCCACCTCTCGGAGCGCCATCGTCACCCTGTCGGGCCGGGGCGTCCTGAGGGTGGCCTCCGCCGTCAGCGCCCCGTCCCTCGACTTCGGCGAGGTGGAGGTCGGGGCGCAGAAGACCCTCACGCTGACCGTCCACAGCCGGGGGAACGCGCCCCTCATCGTGCGATCCATCACCCCCAGCGACGCGCAGTTCGTCGCCCGGCCAGACTCCCTCACCGTGGCCGGGGGGGACAGCGCCCGGATCGACGTCACCTTCTCGCCCGCCGCCCTGAGCGACGTGTCCGCGGCCCTCACCATCCTCACGAACGACTTCTCGCGGGGGGCCATCCCCGTCTCCCTCGCCGGAAGCGGCGCCAGGCCCCTGCGCCTCTCCCTCGACCTGAACCCGGCCAGGGGCGACCAGGGCGCGACCGCCGACACGGTGCAGGTGAAGTCCTGCTCGGCGTCCGTCGCCCTCTACATCGCCAACGCACTCAACCTGTCGGCCTTCCAGGTCACCCTGAAGATTCCGGGACAGCTCATGTTCAAGTCCTTTTCGGACGTGGGGGCCGGGGAGGACAACTTCCTCCGTTCGGCCGGCGGTGGGCTCACCCTCTCGGCCTCTCAGACCGGGCCCAACACCGTGCGGGTGACCGGCGCCCTCTCCAACCCGACGCTCGCCACCGCCCCCGACGGCGGCGGCCTGCTCACCGTCCTGCAGTTCGACACCTTTAGCCCCGCCGAGGGGTTTGCCAGGGGCGACTCCGCCCTCATCTTCGTCCAACAGGCGGTCTTCACGCGCCTCGTCAACGCAGGCCCCGACACCCTCAGAGACGCCGCCACGGCCAGGCTCATCTTCAGCAACCTCTCGGGGGACGGCAACGCGGACGGGGTCGTCGACACGGAGGACTTTTTCATCCTGACCGCCGCGTTCGGCGCGACGAAAGGGACGCCGGACTACAACCCCGTCTGCGACCTCAACCGGGACGGGGTGATCGACCTCACCGACTTCTTCCTGTTTTCCGACCGGATGGGGACGCGGGTCGCATCCTGCCGGAAGCTAAGGCCGTAAAAAAAGAGGAGCAAGGTAAAGCAGGGGCGTCTTCTCCTCCGCTCCCCTGCTCCCTTGCTCCTCTTCTGATCCGCTCGATCTCCCTCAGGGCGCCGCCCCATCAGGATGGGCGGCGCTTTTTTTTCACTTCTTCTCCATCATCTTTTTGAGGGCCTCTTTCTCCTTGTCGGAGAGGCTTTCGACGCCCTTCATCTGGCGCTTGGCCTCGGACTGGATGGACTTCTCCACCGCCTGCTCGAGGGAACTCGAAAAATAAGCCGGGAGCTTCTCGATCAGGAGGACGACTAAGGAGCCGACCAGGCAGACGAGGGAGACCACCACGTAGAGCTTGAGATTGCGGGGCCTCCGGCGTCGATGGGGAGGATGGGAATGGCGATGTCGCCCCTGGGGGTGCGGATCAGACCTCGCGGGGGCGGCGGGGACCTCCACAACCTCAGGCGCCGGGGGGATAGGGGGGATGTCCCTGGAGGAGCTGTCCGCGAAATCAGCGGACGGGACCTCCGCCCGCGCATCCGGCGTCGCCGTCAGGGGTGGGAGCGCGGCCGCCCCGTCGGAAAGCCCCAGCGCCTCGCGGACGGTTGAGGCGAGCGCGTTGAGCTGGAAAGGCTTGGGCACAAACCCCCTGGCCCCTATCCGGCGCAGGGCCTCGATCCTCCGTTCGTCCAGATAGGCGGAGATGATGATCACGGGAATGGGCCGGCCCTGCTGCTGGATGAACTCCAGAACCGTGTCCCCCTGAACCGTGGGCATCTGGAGGTCCAGCAGGACGAGGTCCGGCGGGCGGTGCGTGATCAGCTCAACGGCCTGAGTCCAGCGGGAGGTCGGGTGCGTCTCGAACCCGCACGACTGGAGGTAGGAGTCCAGCAGTTCCAGAATCCCGGGCTCATCGTCAAGGATGAGAATGCGCTTGGAACGAACGGCGGTGTCCATAGAGCAGGCCGATTCAGAGGGAGGCGATCCAGTCCGCAGACAGTTGGAACCGCCCTGAAATTAAGAAATAAATATCCGCTTGTCAACCGCCTAATTTTCGAGGCCCCCTGAGTCTTTCGGAACAGCGGGGACACGGCGTAGTTTGACCTTGACAAAAACGGGATGGACTCTTATTATTTTCTGGGTCTGATCCTCCGTGCAGCCGTGTCGGAAACCCTTCGTGGAGAGAGGAGATCATGGGATGATCTCTCGTCGTGAAAAGATGATCCTGGGAGCCGTGGTGGACGCCTACGTCGAGGACGGGGAGCCCGTGGGCTCGCGGACGATCTCAAAGACAGGGATAGGGATCAGCGCCGCCACGATCCGGAACACCATGTCCGACCTGGAGGAGAAGGGGTTCGTCTACCAGCCCCACACCTCGGCAGGCCGGATCCCCACAGATCACGGCTACCGATACTACGTGGATCACCTGATGTCCTCAGGAATCCTCATGGAGGAGCAGGCGAAGAAGGTCCGGGATCAAATCCTGGCGCACATCCGGGAGGGAAACGTGGAGGACATCCTGGACCAGGTCTCCCGGGTGATCGCCGATGTCTCCCACCACCTCGGCCTGGCCCTGTCCCCCCGCTTTGAGCAGGGGACCTTTCGCCGGCTGGAGCTCGTCTCCTTGACCGACCGGCGCATCTTGCTGGTCCTGTCCATCCAGTCGGGCCTCGTCAAGACGATGGCCATCGAGGTGGACAGCCCCGTCGACCCGACTCAGCTCGCCGAGACGGCGCAGGCGCTCAACGAACGCCTCTCCGGCCTCACGGTGGGAGAGCTGAAAAAGTCGGCCCGCGAACGCCTTCAGGAGGTCAGGGGGGACCCGAAACTGCTCCGCCTGCTGGTGGATGAGACCGTGGAGATGTTCTCCCAGAGCCACGGGGAGGACCTCCACCTGGGCGGCGCCGGGAACATCTTCTTGCAGCCTGAGTTTCATCAGGACCGGCAGGCCCTGAGGGGCATCGTCAACGTCCTGGAGGCCAGGGACCCGATCGTCAACGTCCTGGAGTCCCGCACGGAACAGGACGGAGTGGCGATCACCATCGGCAACGAGAACCGCTCGGTGCCCGAGATTCAGTCGTGCAGCGTGGTCACCTCCCGCTACAGGATCGGCACGGCGTCCGGCGTGGTGGGGGTCATCGGGCCCACCCGGATGCACTACATCCGGGTCTCCTCCCTGGTGTGCTTTGTCGCCCGGCTCACCGAGGAGCTGGTGCGGGAGAGGGCCTGAGGACCTTACAGATCGCGACTTTAAACGGAGCGTAACAGGTGGAGAAAGAAGTCGAACGGGGAAAAGAGACGGAACAGATCGGGGAAGAGGGACGAAAGGACGCAGGCGAACAGACGGCCCCCTCGGCCGTTGAGGAGGAGGTCGCAGAAGATCCCATCCGGGAGTTGACCCTGGCCCTGGAGCGGGCGCAGGCGGAGGCGGCGGAGAGACACGACCTCTACCTCCGAAAGGCCGCCGAATTCGAGAACTACCGCCGCAGGCGGGACCGGGAGTTCGAGGAGCTGGCCCGGACGGCCAGCGGAGGGCTGATCTCCCGGCTGCTCCCCATCCTGGAGAACTTTGAACGTGCCCTGAGCCACGGCGAACCCGGAGAGACCTCCGACGCCTACCGCAGGGGCGTGGAGATGATCGTCCATCAGTTCAAGGAGACGCTCAGGCAGGAGGGGCTGGAGCCCATCCAGTCGGTGGGCCAGGCGTTCGACCCTCACCTCCACGAGGCCCTCCTGCAGACCCACTCCGAAACGTATGAGCCCGGCGTGGTCTGTGAGGAGATCGAGCGGGGATACCGCCTCGGAGAGCGCGTCCTCCGGCACGCGAAGGTCGCGGTGAGCCTCGGAGCGCCGGAGCAAAAGGCGGAGGTCCAGGACACACAGGTCCATAACCAATGACAGGGTCAAATGTCTAAACGCGACTACTATGAAGTCCTGGGGGTGGACCGCAAGGCCTCGGCGGACGAGATCAAGAAGGCATATCGCAAGCAGGCGATGAAGAACCACCCGGACCGGAACCCGGGGGACAAGGAGGCGGAGGCCAGGTTCAAGGAGTCGGCCGAGGCCTACGAGGTGTTGAGCGACCCGCAGAAGAAACAGATATACGATCAATACGGCCACGAGGGGCTGGGCGGGCCTTTCCAGACCGGCGGCTTCCAGTGGTCGGACTTCACCCACGCCTCGGACTTCAGCGACATCTTCGACAACCTGGACAGCATCTTCGGCGGAGGCATCTTCGGAAACCTGTTCGGCGGCCGGGGCGGGGGCCGACGGGGGCCGCAGCGGGGGGAGGACCTGAGGGTCCCCCTGGAGCTGACGCTGGAGGAGATCGCCAGGGGGGTCCACAAAAAGATCAAGATCAACCGCCTCCAAGCGTGCGAGGTCTGTCACGGCACGGGGTCCAGAGAGGGGGCCTCTGCGGCGACCTGTTCGACGTGCGGAGGGGTGGGGCAGGTCCGGCAGGCGACCCGGTCGATCTTCGGGCAGTTCGTGAACGTGACGACCTGCCCGACGTGCAGGGGCGAGGGGAAGGTGGTGAAGGACCCGTGCGGGGCCTGCGGGGGAGAGGGGAGGGTCCGGGGCGCGGCCACGGTGTCCGTGAGCATCCCGGCGGGGGTCTCCTCCGGGAACTACATCCCGATGCGGGGGCAGGGGAACGTGGGGCCTCGCGGAGGGCCGGCCGGGGACTGCATCGTGTTCATCGAGGAGAAGCCCCACGAGCTGTTCGAGCGCCACGGCAACGACGTGCTCTACGACCTGGCGGTCAGCTTCAGCCAGGCGGCGCTGGGCGACGAGGTCGAGGTCCCGACGCTGTCCGGGCGGGTGCGGATGAAGATCCCGCCCGGAACGCAGTCCGGGAAGATCTTCCGGCTGCGGGGAAAAGGGGTCCCGGAGGTCAATGGATACCAGGTCGGGGATCAGCTCGTGCGCGTCTCCGTCTGGACGCCGACGAGGCTGTCGAAGCGGGAGGAGGAGCTCTTCCAGGAGCTCGCCAGGCTCGAAAACGGAAAGGTCCCGGCAGGCGGGAAGGGCCTCTTCGAGAAGATGAGAGAGGTGTTCGGATAATCCCGCAGCCGCAGGCCTCGGCCTGCGCCGCTCGGATATGGAACAGGGGCGACGGTCGGGTCGCCCCTCTTTTTTTATCGGCGGGCTTGCGCCCCTCGCTCGAAATGCGTATCTTGGGGCTGTCTCGTCTGCCCCTCGATATGCGGCTTGCAGCCGCTACTCGGGACATACGGCTCCGTTTATCCCGAGTAGCCCCGAAGGGGCGTAACGAGGGACTGCCGTCTGCCACTTGCTGTTTGGGGGGTGAATCGTGTCCATCGAATGGTGGTGGGGCGTGGCCGTCATCGGGCTCGGGGCGCTCTGGATACAGGTCATGCTGACCTACCGGCGCGAGGCCCTCGCGGCGCAACCGCACAAGGAACAGGTGCGGGTGGCCCTCGCGGAGGCGGAGGCGCAGATCGAGGAGGCCCGCAGGGAGACGGAGGCGGCCCAGGGGCGCATCGCGGAGATGCAGAAGTCGTTCGAGGCCCTGGACCAGAAGCGCAAAGAGGTCAGCGCCCGTCTGGAGCGCTACCAGATGATCCCGATCCCCGCCGGGGAGTTCCTGATGGGGAGCCAGAGCGGGCCGGAGCACGAGCAGCCGGAGCACCGCGTCCTCCTCAACTCCTGCCTGATCGACCGCTTCCCCGTGACCAACGCGCAGTACAAACAGTTCGTGGACGTGACGGGCTACAAGCCGCCCCTCCACTGGTCCGCCGGGACCTACCCCTTCGATCAGGCCAACCATCCGGTCGTGAACGTGAGCTGGCAGGACGCCTGCGCCTACGCGGAGTGGGTCGGCAAGCGCCTCCCGACCGAGGCGGAGTGGGAGAAGGCGGCGCGGGGGACGGAGGGACAGACCTATCCCTGGGGGGACGCCTTCCTGAAGGACCGGCTGAACTGCGGGAACCACCCGGGTCACACGACGCCGGTGGACAAATACCCGGAGGGGGCCAGCCCCTACGGGGTGATGGACACGTGCGGAAACGTGTCGGAGTGGGTGTCGGACTGGTACGACGAAGAATACTACCAGAACGCCCCGCTGGCCAACCCGACCGGGCCTGAGGCCGGAAAATACAGAGTCATCAAGGGCGGCTTCTTCGGGGAGACGATGGGAGGCGTGCGGGCCGCCTGCCGGGCCTTCTTTCCCCCGAACGCGGGCCGGGACAACATCGGCTTCCGGTGCGCCAGGACGCCGGGGGAGCAGAAGACGTAAATGATGAATGCGGAACGATGAAAGGCAACGCAGAACGATGAACGCGGAACGATGAACGGAAAACCACAAAGACTATTTTGCTTTTCGTTCATCGTTCATCGCTCTGACTTCATCGTTGTCTTTGTTCATCGTTCATCGTTCTGACTTCATCGTTGCACTTGGAGGGCTTATCATGCGACTTAAAGACAGGGTGGCCATCGTGACCGGCGCAGGGTCCGGCATTGGCCGGGCCACGGCGGTCCTGATGGCGCGCGAAGGGGCGCGGGTCGTGGTCGTGGACATCGCGGACGGGGCGGGGCAGGAGACGGCGCGGATGATCCGGGGGGCCGGGGGAGAGGCGGTCTACTGCCACGCCGACGTGGGGAAGGCCCAGGGCGCGCGAAAGATGGTGTCCGCGGCCGTCAAGGCCTACGGCCGGCTCGACATCCTCCACAGCAACGCCTTCTGGCATAAGACCGGGACCGTGGTCGACCTGGACGAGCGGGACTGGGACCGGGCGCAGGACGTCTGCCTGAAGGCGATCTACCTCGGAGGCAAGTACGCCATCCCGGAGATGCTCAAGAGTAGGGAGGGGAGACGATCCGGTAGTGGGGTGGGTCGATCCGGTGAATCGACGGAGGTGGGGACGTCCGGGGTGGGGAGCGGGGCCATCGTCAACACCTCCTCCATCCACGCCCTCACCTCCTTCGGCCAGTGTTCGGCCTACGACGCGGCCAAGGCCGGCGTGCTGGGCCTGACGCGCACGATGGCCCTCGACTTCGGCCCGGAGGTCCGGGTGAACGCCGTGCTGCCGGGGGCCATCCAGACCCCCGCCTGGAAGGGGGCCACCCCTCAGGTCTTCCGCTGGTGGGCGGAGCGGACGCCCATGCGGCGGATGGGCCAGCCCGAGGACATCGCCAGGGCCGTCGTCTTTCTGGCCTCCGACGACGCCTCCTTCATCACCGGCGAAGGTCTGGTCGTGGACGGCGGGTGGACCATCCACGGGCACGCGGGCCAGCCCGGCGCCAAGCCGCGCAGACGCGCGTAGGGGGGGTTCAATCCGCCCCTACAAGGTTGTCGACCTGTGCTATAAGGAGCATCCCATGACAAAACGCCGCTGCCTCATGATCGGCGCGGGCGGCATGGCCGGCGCCTGGATCAGGCGCTTCTACCCCACCTTCCGGGACCGGGTCGAGATCGCCGGGCTGGTGGACATCAAACCGGACATCCTGAAGGATGCGGGGGACTTCCTGGGCCTCCCCGCCAGCCGTCAATTCACGGACATGCGGGCGGCCTTCCAGGCCGTGGACGCGGACTACTGCTCCATCGTCATCCCCCCGGCAGCCCACCGGGACGCGGTGATGCTCGCCGTCGAGAGGAAGATGGACATCTTCAGCGAGAAGCCCATCGCCGACACCTGGGACGCCTGCGTGGACATCTACCGGGCCGTCAAGCGCGCCGGACTGAGGATGCTCGTCATCCAGAACTACCGCTACACCCCCCGGATGCTGACCATGCGGGAGGTCCTCCGGAGCGGCCGGCTGGGCCGCGTCAACTACCTCATGGGCCGGTTCGCCGCCGACTACCGGAAATACGGGGCCTGGGGGGCCTTCCGCCACGAGATCCCCCATTCCCTCCTCGTGGAGGGGGCCGTCCACCACTTCGACATGCTCCGCAACCTCTCCGGCGCAGACTGCCAGACCGTCGCGGGGTGGGAGTGGAACCCGGCCTGGAGCAGCTTCAAGGGGGAGTGCAACAACCTCTACGTCCTGACGATGAGCAACGGCGTGAGGGCCTGTTACGAGGGGTCTGGGACGGGGGCAGGGGCGCAGAACTCCTGGCACAAGGAGTACTACCGCGCCGAGTGCGAGGGCGGGGCCGTGGCCGTGGGCCGGGACGACGTCGTGCGGGTCTACGAACACAGGGCGGGGCAGGGGATAAGGATCGAGGAGGTCCCCTCCGTCCGCCCGGCCCACGAGGGGCACAACCACCTCATCCACGAGTGGCTGAACTGGCTGGACGGCGGCCCCGCGCCCGACACGGTCCTGGACGACAACCTCAAGAGCGTGGCGATGGTCTTCGGGGCCATCGAGGCGTCAAGGACGAACTCGGTGGTGGATGTGGGGAAGATGGTCGCGGAGGTAACGCCGTAAGGGCGACCGGCCGGTCGCCCTTACTATCACGTCCTTTTCAACGGCAAATCCACCGGCGCCCGGCTCGCGGCGGACCGGTTCCACCCGAAGCAGACCTCGATCACGTCCCTGGCCGCGTCGATCCGGTACTCCGGCTCGGTCCGCTTGATGCACGCCTCCACGAACAGGTCGATCCCCCGCCCGATCACATCGTTCTGGTTCCGGTAGAACGGCGCCACGCGCGGCTCTCCCGTCCGCCAGAGGATCCCCTCGTACACATCCTGGTGCGTCCGGAGGATGCCCCTGTCCCCCACGACCTCCACCTCCCACGGCGGGGCAGGGCAGGGCGTGGAGTAGTAGAGCACCATGCTCCCGATGCCCCCCCCGGCGAACCGCACCGTCCCGGCCCCCACGTCCATGAACGGGCTCCCCGGCGTGTTCAGGTTGTCGTACTCCGCATAGACCCGCGTCGGCCGGTCCCCCATGAACCAGCAGAGAGCGTCGGCGGCGTACACGCCCAGCCCCAGCTCCGGCCCCCCCTGCCCCGGCCCGAACTCCGGGCTGACCTCGTTCACCCGCGCCACGCTGAGCTGCCCGTGCTGAATCCAGGCCCGCACGGCCAGCGCCTTCCCCACCTCGCCGTCCCGGACCCTGCGGTGCGCCTCCGCAAACGCCCCGTCGTAGCGCGCCGGGCTGAGGGTGCTGATCAGAACCCCGTGACGCTGCGCCGCCGCCACGATCCGGTCCGCCTCCTCGATGGACCCGGCCATCGGCTTGGAGATGTACACGTCCAGGCCGGCGGCCGCGGCAACCTCCACATAGTCCGCCTTCCGGTGGTCGCGGGCGCAGACGAAGACCGCCTTCAGCCCCTCCTTCTCGATCATCTCCTCCGGGGACTCATACAGCGTCAGGCCATACTGCGCCGCATAGTCCCCCCGCGCCAGCGCCCCCACGGCGGTCAGGTTCGCGTCCGAGTCCCCCAGGTGCGCCGCCGCGACAAGCTCCGCCTCCCGGTTGCGCCTCAGCGCCCCCGCGAACGCCCGCGAGTAGTAAGACGCGATGCCGACGATCCCTGCCCGAATGCCCATCACAACCTCCCACGATTTTCAATTTTCAATCTTCAATCTTCAATTTGCTTTCCTACTCCGCCACCACCCTGTCTCCTCCGCTGTTCTTGGCCGCATACAGCCGCGTGTCCGCCGTGTGCAGGAGTTCCTCGGCCAGACGCCCGGACAGCCGCTCCAGCGCCGTCCGGTCCTCGTACAGCCGCGCGTCCGCCATCCGGAGGAGCTCCTCGGCGGAGGCGATGCCCGCGTCCTCCGGAAAGGTGGCGACCCCCACGTTGATCGTGACCCCCACGCGATGGGCGCTGTCCTCAAAAGGGACCTCTCCGATGCGCCGTCGCAGCCGCTCCGCAAACGTCCTGGCCCCGTAGAGGCCCGCCTGGGCCAGGAGGACGACGAACTCATCCCCTCCGTAGCGGATCACCGCGTCCTCCTTGCGGATCACCTTCATCGCCCGGCCAGCGACCTCCCGGAGCACGAAATCCCCGAAGGCGTGGCCGCAGGTGTCGTTGATCTGCTTGAACCGGTCGATGTCGAACATGGCGCACGAAAAAGTGTGTCCGTGCCGCAGGACCAGGGCCACCTTCTCCCTCAGGGCCTTGTCCATGAACCGGCGGTTGTAGGCCCGCGTCAGCTCGTCCACCAGGGACAGCTCGGTCGCCTGGAGGTACTGTCTCCGGAGGGCCTCCTGCGCCTTCTGGACCCGGAGCAGGGCCCTGACGCGGGCGGACAGCTCCTTCGGGTGAACGGGCTTGACGAGATACTCCACAGCCCCCAGCTCCAGCCCCTTCACCTTGCCCATCAGGTCGTCCTGGGCGGACATCAGAACGACCGGGGCCCCCACCTCTCGCCCCTCCTCCCGGAGCGCCCGGAGGACGTCGTAGCCGTCCACATCGGGCAGGCTCAGGTCGAGGAGAATCAGATCGGGCTCGGCGGACCGGGCCACAGCCAGCCCGCCCGCCCCATCCCCGACGGCCACCACATCGCACCCATCCGACTGGAGCGTCGCCCGGATGGACGACCGGATGCCCTCGTCGCCGTCGATGACAACTACCCTCGCCATTCTCCCGCTCTCCCACTCTCCCATTCGTTTCTTCTCCGCGCCCTCTGTGTCCTCTGCGGTGAAGATTTTTTGTCTTACCGGTCCCTCCGGGGGGTCCGTCCGGGCGCTGTTTTCGACATCCGGACGCTGTCACTGGCCGGGGTCTGAGAGGGCTCCGCCGTAGCCCCCCCCAGGTCGTAGGGCGCTTCGCCCAGAGGGACGCTGCCAGACAGCATGGTGCGGATCTGCTGGTCCGTGGCCTTGAGGCGCTCCAGCGCCTGCGACAGCTTCTGGACCTTTTCAGCCTCCGCGCGCAGCCGGGCGTTTTCCGTCTGGAGCCTGTCCACGGCGTCCTCCCAGCCCTTCAACCGCAGGACCGACACCCCCCCGAACAGACTGAGGCCCAGGCCGATCAGGACCAGGATGAGCGCCGTCCTTATCGTGAGGGCATTGACCTTGAACTCCCGCGTCCTGGACCCGTCGTCGGGGATGACGATGACGGAAAAACTTCTGCTGCGTCTTCGAGCCATGGATCACCTCTTGAACGCGCGGTCCGTCAGGACGTGGAGCAGGTCGGGCAGGCAGACGCCGGCAAGCGCGGTCAGGCCCAGATTCCAGTTCGCGGCCCGGAGGTCGCGAAAGGACATCCGGATCTTCATGTCAAACAGGACGTTCGCAGCCGCGACGGCCACATAGGCCACGACCGCCATGTACAGGATGCGGGTCAGGGTCCCGAGGACCGGGACGTGGGAGATGCCGCGATGCCGAAACAGGGCCGCGTAGGGCCGCCAGAACAGCCTGAGGAGTCCCCAGTTCTTCGCGGAGACGTTGTCCTTGAGGTCGAGGTCCGGGGAGAGGAGAAACGTCCCGAACAGGTAGGAGATCGTGAAGACCGCGCTCTGTTCAACCAGCCGATCGCGGCCGAACCGCTGGACGAGGTCGTCCCAGAAGGTGAGCGCCGCGGCCGCCATCAGAAGCAGAAAAAAAACGTCGATGCGAATGTGGGTCTTGCCGGAGGGCATGTCGCACTCTAGGGGTGTTCCCCTACGTCGAGGCCCGAAATGGTCCCTTCATGAATCTCGATCTCGTCCCGCCTTCGGATGCGGTCGATAAGGCCGTCGCGCAGGTCCACCACCCGATCGGAGGCCACCAGCATCTTGTGGTCGTGCGTGTTCGTCACGACGGTGGTCCCGTTCTCGGCGTTGAGCTTCTTGAGGAGCTCGATGATCTCGGTGCCGGTCTTCAGGTCGAGGTTGCCGGTGGGTTCGTCGGCCAGGATCAGCGCAGGGTCGTTGGCAATGGCGCGCGCGATGGCCACGCGCTGCTGCTGCCCGCCCGACAGCTCAAAGGGCTTGTGGTGAAGGCGCTCGCCCAGGCCCACCTGTTTGAGCTTGGCCGCCGCCTTCTCGGTGTACTCGGCCCTCGACATGCCCGCAAAGACCATCGGCAGGGCGACGTTCTCCAGGGCGGTCATCACCGGGATCAGGTTGAACGACTGAAAGATGTAGCCGATGTTGTGACATCGGAGGTAGGCGATCTGGCGCTGGTCCAGAGTGCTCATGTCCACGCTGTGGATCAGGACGCGCCCCTGGCTCGGCCTGTCGAGAGCGCCGACCATGTTGAACAGGGTCGTCTTGCCCGACCCGGACGGCCCCATGATCGACAGGTACTCGCCCCGTTCGATGGCCAGGTTGATCCCCTTGAGCGCGTCCAGCCGGATGTCCCCCATGATGTAGGTCTTCCAGACATTCTCGATCTCAACGATGGGTCTGCCGTTGGTGGTCTCTGCCATGTCTTCTCTCCTCACACCTCAAGCCTCAAGCCTCAAAATCTCTTTCAAGCGTTGCGCGACGACCTTCTCCTCCCCCTCCTCCAGGGTCTGCGGGTTGACGTAGAGACCGCCCTTTCCGGCCGCAGCCAGGCTGACGGCGGGGTCCCCGTCCATCAGCCGCCGGAGGACCTCGTCGCGGGTGATCTCCAGACGCCGTTCGTCCAGCACGACCTCGGCTCGCGGCATGGGCTGGCCCGCCTCGCTGGGGAACGCCCGCCTGACCGTCAGGCCGGGCAGGCCGTTAAAGGTGTCTACCAGATATTTCACCTGGCTCTCGTAGCGGTCGAGCAGGTCGCGCTCATTCCGGGCCAGATACAGACGGAGGGCCACGAGCATGCCCACCATCTCCTCCTTGCCCACCTTCATGGGCCGCCCGATGAACGGGTGAGGCGGCCCGTTGAAGGCGCAGGCGTCGATCAGATCCTTCCGGCCCAGGATCAGGCCCGCGCTCTGCGGACCCCGCAGCCCCTTCCCCCCGCTGAACAGGGCCAGGTCCGCCCCCATCCCCGTGATCGACCAGAGATTGCTCACGGGCGGGACCTGCGCCGCCGCGTCCACGATCACCGGGACGCCTCGCTCGTGGGCCACGGCGATCAGACGGTCGAGCGGAATCAGCCCCCGCTCGGTCCAGTCCGGCCTCAGAAAGCAGAGAATAGCGGCCGTCCGCTCGCTCATCGCGCGCCGGAGGTCCTCCTCGGTCGTCCCCCTCTCGGTCCCGATCTCCACCAGGCGGACGCCCGTCTGGCGCACGGCGAAGTCGTAGCCCACGCGGCCCATCCTGTGGACGATGACCTCGTCCTGGAGCCCTTCGAGGTGGGGGAGCCGCTCCCGCTTCTCCGGGTCCAGGCCGGTGATGCAGGCGGCCGTGCTCAGGACGAGGGCCGCCGCGCACCCGGAGGAGACGTAGGCCGCCTCGTTGCGCGTCAGCCGGGCGATCTCCCGCCCGACCCGGCCCTGGAGTTCCACGATGTCCACGAACGCCTCCGACGCCTCGATCATCGCCTCGATCACCTGCCGGGGCATGATCGACCCGCCCAGCCGCGTCAGCGTGGCGTTGCCGTTGACGATCCGCTTAATGCCCAGCTCTTCGTAGATGCCCATAGGATTACGACTTCGTCACCCGCTTGATCGTGCACCCGAACGCCTTCGTCCGCTCCACGGAGGCAGACTTGCCCGCCAGGAGGGCGTCCAGGGCCGCGCGGAGGTCCTGCGACGGCTTCTCCTTCTTCTGGTGCTGGTCGTCGTCAATGTAGCCGTGATAGCGCAGGATGCCCTTGCTGTCCAGGACATAGATCTCAGGCGTCACCTGCGCCCCGAAGCGGTCCGCGATGACGTTGTCCGGGTCTTTCAGGATCGGAAACTTGAACCCGTTCTCCCCGGCGTGCTTGGCCACCTCTTCGGCAGGCTCCTGCTTGTTGGAGTTGATCCCGATGAACTGCACGCCCTTGTCCCGGTAATCGGCGTCCAGACTGGCCATGCGCTCGTTGTAGGCGTTTGAGACCGGGCACCGGGTGGCGATGAACATGAGCACGACCGCCTTCTTGTCCTTGTAGTCGGACAGGGCGTGGTCCTTGCCATTGTAGTCCTTCAGCTTGAAGCCCTCGACCTTCTTGCCGAGTTCCACCTCCGCAAACGCAGCCCCCCACGCGAGCACGACGACAGCCACAAGGGCGGATAACACCTTGAACATGATTCCTTCCTCCTTTATAACTGCGTTACAGACTGTTCCCCTCTTCCGCGTCATCCTGTGTATCCTGTCCATCCCTGTTAAACATTATGCAATCACGATGCGTTGCCCCGACTGCGCAGAGCGATAGGCAGCCTCCAGGACCTCCACACAGCGGAGGCCGTCCAGGGGGCCGGAGAGCGGTTCGGCCCGGCCCCGGATGGCGTCGATGAAGTTCGCCACCGGCCCGGGGACCGGCGGCATGTCCTTCTCAACGACGGTGGTGGGGGCCTCGCCGGGCCGGATCGTCGTCAGCGAGAACGGCTGCCCCTCCACCAGAACCGTGGCCTTCGACCCGAAGTAGAGGTTGCGGACGCGCCGTCCCGGATGTCGGGTGTCCCCGACGTAGCAGATCGTGGCCTGCGTCCCGTTCTCCAGCGCGACCGTGACCGTCGTCCTCATGTCCAGGACAGGGTCGTCCATGAAGGCGACCACGGACCGGGCGCGCAGGCCCGTGACCCAGAGGAGTTCGCAGACCAGATGAGGGCCCCCGTCCATGAACCCCCCCCCGCCGTTGAGGGCCGGGTCGCCCCGGTAGAGGGTCGGGGGCACGATGCCGGGGATCTCTTTCGGCTGAGGGCCCCTGCCGAAGACCCACTCTGCGTTGCCGGTCCAGGAGATCGAGACGGACTCCAGGTCGCCAAAGGCATCCGAGCGCAAGGCCTGCCGCAGGAGATGACAGTGCGACCAGTGGGGAGGGTTGTGCGCCACTGAGAGGACGCGCCCCTTCTCCTGAGACAGGGCGACGAGGTCGCGGGCCTCCGCCGACGAGACGGCCATCGGCTTCTCCAGCAGGACGTGGAGCCCCCGTTCGAGGGCGGCGCGGGCCTGCGCGTGGTGGAGGGCGTGCGGGGTGGCCACCAGGACGGCGTCCATCTCCACCTCCTCCAGCATCCTCCGGTAATCCGTGAAGGTCCGGCGAACGCCGAAGTGGTCGGCCACGCGGCGGAGCTGGTCCGCGTCGCGGCGACAGAGGGCCGCGATCTCTGCCTCGGCGGAGGCGACGATGTCAGGCATGTGACGGCGAGAGGCGAACCACCCGGCGCCCACCACGCCAACCCGAATTTTCGATGTGTCAGCCATGACAATCCCTGTCCAGCATAGGCAATTTATTCAACTTCCACGGCAAAGTCAAAGAGAAAAAACCGGTCGCGGGTCACGCGCCTCAATCCGACACGGCCCGGTCCACAGCCACCTGACGGGGATATACCCGAATCCCCTGGGCGATGACCAGGGCCACCACGGACAGGCCCACCCCGATCGAGAAGATCGTCTCATAGCCGGTGGTCATCCAGAGATAGCCGCCCAACAGGGGCATGACGACCGCGGCGATGTGGTTCATGGTGACGGCCATGGACAGGGTGGGCCTCAGGTCGCCGGGGTCCGCGATCTTGCTGATGTAGGTGTTGAGTGACATGGAGAGCAGGAAGAAGAAGGAGTCCACCACGTAGAGGGCGCAGAGGGCGACGGAGGTGTGCAGGGTGGCGAACCCCAGAAAGACGATCCCCATCTCGACGTAATTGATCGTGAGGGCCGTCCGCTCCCCAAAGCGGTCGATGAACCGGCCCACGTAAGGCCCGAACAGAAAGCTGAGCGAGCTGTTGATCAGGGCAAGGACAGCCACCTGCTGGACGCCCACGTGGTACACCCTGACGAGCGTGAACACGGCGAACGTGCCGAAGATCTGCCTCCGGCACCCGTCCAGCAGGTGGAGGGCGTAGAACAGGCCGTATCGCCGCTTCAGGATGAACCGGTCCAGGGCCTGATGGCCGGAGTCCCGGTCCATCGCAAACAGGCCGAGCGCCCCGGCCGCGCCCACGACGCCGGCCAGGGCGTACATCGTGGGGTACCCCAGGGGCCTGGCCAGGAGATAGACCGTGCCGATGCCCAGGAGGGTGGCCACGGCCCCCACGCTGCGGACCTGGCCGAGCCTGCGCCCGCGCTCCTGCGCGCCTGCCAGCCGGAGGTTGATGCCGTCGGCCAGGGGATACCAGGTGTGGAACCCGACGCTCCAGACGAAGGAGCAGAGGATGAGGAGCGGAACGGTGGTGATCTGCGAGTAGCCGATGAACCCCGCGCCGAACAGCAGAAGGGAGAGGCCCGCCATGCGCGTCTCCGGACGCCGCGCGATCAACCCGCCGATCAGCGCGCCCAGCAGCCCGGGCACCTCCCGGATGGACTCCAGGACCCCGAGGTGCTGGGGCTGGAGCCCGATGCGCTCCACCGCGAAGTTGTTGAAGACTGAGAAGTGGATGCCGAAGGTGAAACTCGTGCAGAACACCCCGACGGCGAACAGGATGAAATTCTGTCTTTTGCTTTTCACTTTTTTCTCTGCGCCCTTTGCGTCTCCTTGATGTCTTTTGCGACAAGGAAAAGAGCATACCACTTTCCCGGCGCGTTGTCAAGCAAAACCCTGATCGCCGAAGAGTCGCCGGACCTGCTTTTCGCTTGACATCGTCTGTGCGTATGCGTATCATAAGGCCGGAGGTATTCAGGCCGAACCGTGAGGATTTGACATGGCAGAAGAACGCGGCGCGACGATCATGGGCGGCACAGAGGCAGCGATTAAGGCCATACACGACGAGTTGGCCGCCTTCCGCCTGGACACGCACGGTCGCTTGTCCCGACTCGAAAGCGGCTTTGAGCAGATGGATAAGCGCCAATCCAACGTGGAGGCGACTATCAACGATCTTCGCAGGGAAAGCCGGCAGTCGTTTAATTGGATGGTTGGAATGTGGCTCACGACGATTCTGGCCATCATTTCCATGTCCTTGACCATCCTCTCCCGGCTGAAGTAGCGCCGTCCCCTTTCTCTGCACATGGACCCGGTTGATAGCTTCTCCGGGGCTGGTGGTGTCCCTGTAAAGGGTGGTACAGGATTTGGGCGCTCTGAAACCCTACAAAATAGGGCATCTCCAAGCCTTCAAAACAGCTTCCACCCATTACAGGGACACTACCGAAAATCGGATTTGAGTTGCATACCCCCCTGTCTCCTCGGAGGCAGGGTGCGAGGCCGTCTTCGGACGGCTTCTGCTTTTTGTGGGAGGAAGTTCCTGAAAAAAACGGGCAGAATTACAGGGATTCAACTTCCCAGGTAACTCTGCCCGTTTCTGTCGTGGTGAATCAGGTGTTGAGAGCGGGAGGCTGATTCTCATCTACTGCGAGAGATCGCCCGGTAAGCCTCCCCCTTTCGCACATAGTCCGCCGCCCCCTCCCGCATGCGCCCCAGCATGCGGCGGTCATCCTCGTCGTCGCCGAGCGTCCGGATGACCCTGGCGGGGACGCCCACGGCCAGGGCGCGGTCGGGGACCTCCTGCCCCTCCTTGACGAGCGCCCCCGCGGCCACGAACGCCTCCCGGCCCACCTTCGCCCCGTTCAGGACGACGGCCCCCATGCCGATGACGGCGTCGTCCGCGACCGTGCACCCGTGCAGGACGGCGCGATGCCCGACCGTCACGCGATCCCCCACGACGCAGGGGAACCCGGCGTCCACGTGGAGGATCGCCCCGTCCTGCACATTCGTCTCCCGCCCGATCACGACCCGGTCGTTGTCCCCGCGCAGCACGGCATTGAACCAGATGGAGGACCGCTCGCCCACGCTCACCCGCCCGATGACCCGGACGCCGTCTGCCACGAAAACGCTCTCAGGCACCTCGGGCGAGACGCCGTCGTAGGGAATCAGAGTGGACAAAGGTTTATTCCCTCTTCTCCTTCTTCGGCTTCTCCTTCACCGGCCCCAGGGTGAACTCCCCGCCGCTCTCCCCCTGCCTCCTCCCTCCGCTCATGAGGCCCGTGATGAACCCGGCCGCGCCCAGGATGGAGGAGGCCCACACGACGTTCTGCCCGACGCTGGTGTCGGTCTGCCAGGCCGTGAGCGCCCCGATGAGCGCCCCGGTGAGCGCCCCGCTCAGAGCCAGCTTCACGGCCATGGCCATCATCCTTCCGCCCTTGATGTAGGTGAACCGGATCTTGGAGACATCGTCCTTCGGGATCTTCTGCGTCTCGGCGTCCGTCTCGACCAGGATATTCTCCCCGTCGAAGGTCGGAATGACCTCCCCGCGCACCTGCCCCCCATCCTTGCGCGTCACGACGACATTCGCCCGGCGCACGACGTGGTAGAACGGGACCGTCTCCTCAAAGGCGGTCTTCTGGTCGGTGTAGAGGGGATACTGGGAGACGGAGTCCGACGAGGCGTCCCTGCTGCGGAGCCTGTAGGTCCCCCGGTTGATCTCCTCGAAGTGGTCGATGTAGTTCCGGATGTGCTTCAAGGTGTCCTTGTCCCTGATCCGGAGGGATCGGCTGCGCAGGCGATCGCCGAAACCGTAGGTGATCTTGACGGCCGTCGCGCTGTCAGGGAGCTGGATGAAAGTGGCGGACTTGAACCCGTCCACGGGGATCTGAATGATCTG
>Ga0114945_10000276_pt1 | contig 32515 bp, 24 predicted proteins | sample OV2TP3_FD_87194 | JGI IMG/M metagenome (GOLD analysis project Ga0114945, IMG submission 87194) | Hot spring microbial communities from Beatty, Nevada to study Microbial Dark Matter (Phase II) - OV2 TP3 | ecosystem: Environmental > Aquatic > Thermal springs > Hot (42-90C) | place: USA: Beatty... | reverse complement strand
TTCCGGGGCGTGGATCTCACCGAAGCGAATCTGTCCGGGGCCGACCTGAGTTCCTCCACCTTCGTAGGATCGACTCTCGCGGGTGTCCGCTTCGAGGGAGCCGATCTGAGTCAGGCGACGTTCGACGGGAGTCGACCGATCGGGTGCCGATTCGCCGGCGCGCGGCTCTCGGGAATCGATTTCTCGGGAGCGGACTTCCAAGGAGCCGATCTTCAGCGGACCCAGTGGGACTCCGCGAATCTGGAGGGGGCCGATCTGAGCCGCGCCGATCTTTCCTCCGCTCGTTTTCACGGAACGAGAATGCGCGGAGCACGATTGGATGGCGCCGACCTCCGAGGGGCCTCCTTCATCGACGCGAATTTGGAACTCGCGTCCCTCGCGGGATGCCATCTCGACGAAGCGGTGATCCGTACGACCAACCTCCGGCACGCCGATCTCTCCGGAGCCCGACTCTCCCGGGCCAAATTGATTTCCGTCTCGGCGGCGGGAAGTGCGTGGAAGGGATCGGACTGGACCGAAGCGACGATCGAGGACCTGGATCTGCGCGACGCGGACCTCACCGGCGCGTCCCACTTCCCCACGAACTTCACGCGGATCCGGTGGGAACGGGCTCAACTTACGGGGCTGGATCTTTCGGGCGCGCCGCTCGGCGGAGCACCACTCCGCGGAGCGAATCTGGAGCGGTCTCGACTCCGGGGAGCCGATCTGCGAAGGGCCGATCTCTCCGGCTCCAAGTTGAGGGGAGCGGATCTCCAGGGCGCCAAGTTGGACGAGGCGCGATTCGTCGGAGCCGACCTTCGCGAAACCCTTCTCCCCGACTTGCCGGGAGCGCTCCTGGCAAAGGCGGATCTCTCGGGTATCCGATGGGCCGGTCGAAACCTCCGGGACTCGGATCTCTCCGGCGCGAAACTCGCCGGAGCCCAGCTTGCCGCGGCGACCCTCGCCGGAGCCGATCTCACGGATGCGGACTTGAGCGGCGCCGATCTGTCTCGGACCGATCTCGAGGGAGCGATCCTGGAGGACACCAACTTGTCCGGCGCGCGATTGGCGGGGGCAAGCCTCAAGGGCACGCGACTGATTCGATGCGCGGTCGTGGATGCCGACTTGGGCGGCACCCGTCTGGAGGAAGCCAACTTCGCGGGGGCCGATCTGACGCGGGCCAACCTAAAGGGAGTGGCCCTCATCTCCTGCAATCTTTCCGGTGCGAGTCTCTCCAACGTCGATCTTTCCGGATGCGATTTGACCGACTCCGATTTCACCCAAGCGCGCATGGAGGGGACGAACCTCTCGGACGCCACGGTGACTCGAGCGCAATTCGCGAGCGCGGACCTGCGGGGTGCGAACTTCGATCGAGCGAAGGGACGGTCGACTGTTTTCCTCCGCTCCAAACTCGACGGCGCGACCTTCCGGCAGGCGCGATTGCGGACGCCGAACTTCGGAGGATCCTCCGCTCCCGGCGCGGATTTCTCCGGCGCCGAACTCCCCGAGGGCCTCTTTCCCGAGGCGAACCTCGAGGGCGCCCGATTCGCGGGAGCCCGTCTTTCCTATGCGCAATTCCCTCATGCGAATCTCCAGGCCGCCGACTTCACTCGGGCGGAACTCTCCGGGGCCAATCTCCACTCGATACGAGAGACCGGTACGGTTTGGAATCAAGCGAACAAGAAGGGGATCCGGCCCACGGATCCGGAACTTTTGGAGGCCGAGCAATGGAAACCCTGAGCGCCGCCGACGGCAGCCGCGTCGTCATCCGACCGGAAGAGGGCAGAGAGATTCTGGAGACCCGCGATGCACGGGGCCGCCTGGTCTTCGAGTACGATTCGTCGACCGGCCGCGGCGTCCTATACTTCCCCGGCATGGCCCTCAGCGTCCGCTCCGAAAACGGGTCCGTGGAGCTCTCCTCCTCCCGCGGACTTCGGCTCCGGAGCGCCGAAGATCTCGAGCTCATCGGCGGTCGGGGCGTGAGAATCGACACCCCGCAGCTCGAAGCCACCGCGACCGAGGCCCGGTTCTCCTTCGGACGGCTGGAGCAGACCGTCGGACGCTTCTTCCAATTCGCGCGAGACTTCTATCAACGCATCGAGTCGCTTCTCCACACGAGAGCCGGTCGGATCCGGACGGAGGCGGGCCGATCCTACCACGTCCAGGCCGGTCACGCTCGAATCCAGGCGAAGGAAGAAGTCGAGCTGCGCGGTCGTCAGATCAATCTCGGATGAGGTGAGTCATGCCCGGAATTCTTCCGGTCGCGAACACGGGAGGCGGACAGGCCATCGCGTTTCCGGACGTCTGTCAGGTTCCGACTCCCGCGGGCCCGGTCCCCACTCCGTTCCCCAACATGGGCGATCCGAGCAACGGCGTCGGATCTCAAAGAGTGAAGATCAAGGGCAAGAGCGTCCTACGCAAGGGCGACAAGATCAACGTCACGCAGGGCGACGAAGCCGGGAGCATCGGCGGAATCACCAGCGCCACGATCAAGGGAGCCGCCGAATTCATGTCCGGATGGGGCAAGGTGAAAGCGGAAGGGCAGATGGTGGCCCACCAGGCCTGCATCGTGGGTCAGAACGGCCCGGGGGGAAAGAACATTCCCGTGGGAATGCTGGCTTCCCTCAGCGTCACCCACGTCAAGGTCGGGGTCGACATCGGGGTCACCTCGGATCCCGTCGTCTCTCTGATCCGATGTGACGATCCGCCGGCGCCGCCCCCGCCCTCGCAGGACGAACTCGACCGGGCCAGAGATTCGGCGAACGCCAAGGGAGGCGACAATTGCCCCCAACCCGATCCCAAGACGCAGCAGAAGATCCGCGAGAAGTACGACAAGGTCATGAGCGGTCAGGAGCCTCCCCCACCGGGGATCACTCCCGACAAAATGAAGGCAGCCATGGAAGGGGTGAATGGGCAACGAATCCCGATGACCTTCACCCCGACGCAGTTCTCCCAGTTCCAGTCGGAACTCGCCGCCGTGCTCCGCGCGGGCGGAGTCACCGATGCGTCCGTCTATGCGATCGGCTCGGGCACGAGCGTCTTCAGCGCGAACCCGGCGAAGAACCTCAAACCCTGGAGTTCGAAATCCGACTGCGACTTATCCGTCTTCAGCAACCAGGCCGTGGCTCAGGCCGAGGCGCAAAAGTGCGCCGCGAGTAAGAAGTATGGGATCTACAAAAACGGAGGCTCGGGAGAGGACGACGGCTTCGGCGACACTCCGGTCGGAAAAAAACTCATGGCCCTCGCCCTGCGGTGGACCATGATTCTCTATGGCGACGGCGCCGCCGATGGCGTCGAGTTCAAGCTTAATCTGACGACCAAACCGTGGAAAGATAAGCTGGACGCGATTCCAGCCGTGACCCCATGATCGGAGGACCGCCATGCCCAGGGGCCAGTTTCTTGCCTACTCGTTCAAGAGCGACCTATCCATGAGCGCGATGCTGGAACGATTGAGCGCGTCGACTCCCTGGAAATGGGTCGCGGGGGAGAAGGACGATCTCGGGGAATACCTCATGACGCGCCCCTTCAAGGGCTTCGCGAAATACCGAATCTTCTCGGAGGAGGACCACTACCTCCTCGACATTTTCTACAGCTATCTCGACGCCGGGGCCGAGGAGGTCTGGGAGACCCAGCGTTCCATTCTCCTGGACGAGATGCTCCCGTCGATCGGGGCGCGGGAGATCCGGTCGGCGGAGAATATCGGCTGAATGTCCGTCCACGTTTGCCCCTCCTGCGGTCGCGCGCACGCGGACGACTCCTGTCCCGCATGCTCGGTGCCCACGAGCGGACTCTCGCAGGAGAACCTCGACCTCCTCCGCACCGGAGAGACGTTTCACGGACTCGAAGTCCTGGGTCTTCTCGGGCGCGGAGGCATGGGCGAGGTGTACCGGGTGCGGCAGCCCGCGCTCGACCGAATCGTGGCCCTCAAGATCCTCCCTCCGAATAAGGCCAAACTCTGCGAGCTGGAGACTCGATTCGAGCGGGAGGCCCGGGCCCTCGCCACTCTCTCCCACCCCAACATCGTCACGATCTTCGACTTCGGGCGCGAGAACGATCTCTATTTCATCACGATGGAGCTCGTCCAGGGCGAGACGCTTCGCGACCGACTCAAGCGGGGCCGACTCGCCATGGAAGAGGCCGTCCGAATCCTCGGCTCGGTGCTCGACGCTCTGGGCTACGCGCACTCGAAAGGGGTCGTCCATCGGGACATCAAGCCCGAGAACATCATGATCGACGACGTGGGACGAGTCCGGGTCGCGGACTTCGGGCTCGCGAAACTCGAGGCGACCGCGGAGCCGGCCCTAACCCGCCCGACGGTCGGGATGGGAACGATGGGATACGTCGCTCCCGAACAGCTCGCGAATTCCCGGGACGTGGACCATCGGGCGGATCTCTACGCTTCGGGCGTCCTCCTCTATGAATCGCTCACCGGCCAGTTGCCCCTCGGCGAATACGAACCCGCCTCGCGCGTCCCCGGAGTGAACCCTCGCGTCGACGAAGTGGTGCGGCGCGCGCTCCGCCGCGATCCCGCGCTCCGCTATTCGAGCGCCGCCGATTTCGCCGCCGACCTACGCACGTCGAGCTCATCCGGTTTGGCCGGCCGGCGGTTCGTGCCCGCGGCGCTGGCGCTCGCATTCACGATCCTCGCGGCGCTGGCCGTGGTTCTCCTCGCCGTCGCTCCCTGGAAACGGCGCGAAAAACAAGAGTCGCCCGCACCACGACCCGAAGAGGGGGCCTCGACCGCCTATGAGCTTCGGCGGGTCATCGTGGAATTCACTCCGGAGACGTATAGCGGCGTCGCCGTCCACCCGCGAACCCCGATGATCGCGGCCATCGGCAATCACGGCAAGCTGAAGCGGTTTCGGATCTCCGACGGGGAGAACCTCCCGATTCTGTACGGACTCGCGCGGAGCGGACTCGCGGTCGCATTCTCTCCGGACGGATCCATGGTGGCCTGGAGCGGGTTGGACGGCTGGATCGTGCTCCACGAACCGATACAAGGAACGCAACTTCGGCGACTCGTCGGCCACCAGCGCCCCGTGTCGACTCTCGCCTTCCGCCCGGACGGATCGATGCTCGCTTCGGGCGACGCCTCCGGTCTCGTGATGATCTGGGATCCCAGAGACGGGCGGGAGCTCTCGAGAATCGCCGCCCACGAAAAACCGGTCTACACGCTCGCGTGGCATCCGGACGGATCGCGCCTCTTCTCTGGATCGTCGGACGGCACGGTGCGCGTCTGGGATCTGTCGGGAGGGGAACTCAAGAAGCACGCGATCCGAGGGACGGTTGCCTTCGTCGTCGCCCTCCCCCAAGACGGATCGCTTCTCGCCATTGGGGGACGAGAGGGGATACAGCTCTTGTCGACGTTCGACGGGTCGGAGGTCGTATTCGCGCCCATCCCGGCCGGCGTCCTGGCTATGGCCTATCGAGCCGACGGACGGATCATCGCCGCAGGAGATCCCGAGGGTTGGCTTCGGATTGTGGACGCCCCGAGCGGAAAGGAGCTCTGGCGGAAGCAGGCCCATCAGGGGTCCATCTCGTGGGTAGCGTTCAGCTCCGACGGTTCTACTCTCGTCTCCGTATCCCTCGACAAGTCCATCAAGATCTGGAGTCGAGGCGAATGAGGCGGCCTATCGTGTCTCCGAGGGAGGCGGAGCGGCCGGGGGGCCCTTTCGCGATCCCTTCGTCGTCTTCTTCTTTCGCCTCTCCAGTTTGCGCAAGACCTCCGAGGTGAGCCGCCGCACCGCGCGGTCGACGGCCCGCGGAAGATCCCGCCGGAGACGGGCGGAAACGCTCCCCGCAGTTCCCTTTCGCAAGGCACTCGGGAGAGATCGGACAGACTTGCCCACGGCCTTCGAAACGAGGCGGGGAAGATTCCGGATCGCTCGAAGCTGCTTTCCCAGGCTCCGGGAGAGGGACTTCGACAGCGCCTCCGCCAGCCCGGCCTGATCGAGGCCCTCCCGAGCCGCTTCCGTCACCAATCCAGGAAGCACCCACGCGAGCTTCGTCTCCAGATCCTCGTCGATGAGCCGCTGGACTTTGTTCCCGATCGAGTCGATTTCGCCCGCCAGTTTCTTCGCGATCCGATCGCCGTTCTTCTTCACGACGGCCTCGATCTCGGCGAGCATGGCTTGCCTCGCTTCGCTCGTCGCATCGGGCGGCGGCGCGGGCTCCGGAATGATCGTCGCTTCCGAAGGCTGCAGCCGCTGCGCGATCTGGACGGCGAGGGCATCGACATCGATGGAGTGGGACTTTTCTTTCAAGGCCGAGGCGAGAGCGGCGATCGGCTGCCGGATTCTCTCGACGTTTTCGTCGAGCATTTGCCGGATCCGCCCCTCGAGGAGCTCCGCACCCGCGGGGGAGCGAAGTGCGGCGAGCTCCGCCACCAGCATCGTGTACACCTTCGCGACAAGCGCTTCGTGCTGTCGCTCGATTTCCCTCCGGAGCGGTTCGAGGTCCGGCGGACGACCGGCCGGTTCCTTCAGTTCGGCGAGGATGGGCGCCATACTCTCTCGGAGAATCCCCCGGATCTCTTCGAGGTTCGGTCCCGGCGCGGCGGGAAAAAGCCCGCGGAGGCGGGAGGCCAATTCGTCCGCGATGCGGCCGACGTCCAACTCCATCCGATGGCCGTTGGAATGATGGCGATGCTCCCTCCCCGAATGTCCACCGTACTTCGTGATATGCATCGGTCGGCCTCGCTGCCGCGAGTATAGCACGTCCGGGCAGAATGCGCGGTCGCGGAATCCACCCGCAACCTGCGGTGTAAACGTCTGTTTACGCGTCTTGTTGTCTGTAAACGACGATTTACTCGAGCGGACCCAAACGAGGAATGCCGGATCGCAACTCCTTGGAAGACAAAGCGCTACACCCCGCCCAATACCGAGGTTGGCACACTCTTTGCGCTTAGAGGGTAGGCACGGAATCCAAAACAGTATGCAGGATGGGGCACGAAGATGATCAAGCTGCAATTGAAATCGCCGGAGGAGAGCCGCGATCTCTCGTATGGGGACGAGACGATTACGATCGGGCGCAAGGCCGAATGCACGATCCAGCTCCGAGACCGGAAGGCATCGCGAGAGCACGCGAAAATTGAAAAGGTCGGGGACGAATACCGTCTCGTCGATCTTGACTCCAACAACGGCACTCGAATCAACAGCGAAGGCGTCACCATCCGCCCTCTCCGGAAGGGGGATCGGATTTCCATTGGGGAGTGCGTGATCACAGTCGTCGACGTCGACACCCCCGTACCCGCGGCCCCGGAGGAACCGGCCGCACCCGCGCCCGTCCCCTACGAGAAGAAGCTGGAAGTGAAGAAGAAGATCGAAGGCGTACGAGGGGGCGCGGGGAAAAGCGCGCTTCGAACGGGCTCGGATCCGACGCGCCTCCTGCTGATCCTCGGCGGTGTGGCGGCGGTCCTGGTGGTGGCCGTCGTTCTCATCGTCGTCGTCGCGAACCAGCCGATGAAGCCTCGGCCGGATCAAGTGAACAAAGCCAAACTCGAGAAAGAGCAGCTCGATCGGGACAATCGTCTGGATGCCGAAGCGAAACTCTCCGAGGCCAAGCTCGCGGCCGAGAGCGGAGAAGTCGATCTCGTCGAGCTTCGCCGCCACGCCCAGAAGTACGACGGACTTCTTCCGAAGAAGGACAACTTCTCCACGCTCGTGGCGCGCCTGGAGGCCAAGCTTCCCCCTCGTCGCGACCCCGCAAGCTTCGACTCGGAGTTCGCCTCCGTGCGGGCGAGAGTGGAATCCGCCCTCCGGCAGCGGCAGTACGGAGAGGCGCTCCGTCTGATCGCGGGCGTCGCGGCGGGCGCCGAGGAATCCCAGCAGAGCCAGGTCAACGAACTTCTCTGGCAGGCCAAGAAGGCGGTGTACGCCGACTTCCAGCACGTGATCATGGAGGGGTACGCCCTCGAAAACCGGGACGAGTACGCGAAGGCCAAGGAGGTGTATTCCGGGGCGGCGCCCCGCTTTCGAGACACCGAGTACCACGCCCTCCTCGCGGGCCGACCGGACGACATCGATCTCATCGTGCGCGCCAAGCAGGCGGAGCGCAAGCCCAAGACCGAGATCGTCCGAAACGAGCCCAAGAAGGACGAGCCGAAAAAGGACGACCCCGGTTCCAAGAAGGACGAGCCGGTCGCCAAGATCGACACCTCTTCCCTCCTCAAGAAGCTCCTGAACGCCATCAACGCGGGAGCCTTCAAGGACGTCAAGGTCAAGCTCTCCGATCTCACGGGCGAGCCGACATCGGCGGACGATTCGGGGATCAAGTTCAAGGAGGGTGGCGAGGTCGCTTGGACGGACATCGCTCCCAAGTCGATGTTCCAGCTCTTCGGTCAGTTGAAGTACGAAGGAGACGAACTTCTCCTCCTCGCCGAGTGGTCTCACGAAAAAGGCCTCGAGGCGGAAGCCAACAAGACCTTGAGTCGGTACATCGCCGGAAAGAAAGAGAACAAGACGAAGGCGGATGGGGCCATCGCCCGCTGGCGCGGCGTCCCCGTTCCGGACGGCGGGTACACCTACAACGCCAGGACCGCGAGCTGGGAAGATCGGGGCGAGCTGGACAACCGCCTCGCCATCGAAGACGCGGCGAAGCTCGGCAGGGAGCTCGCGTCTCTCACCGACATCAAGCGGGTGGACCCGATCGTAGGCAAGCTCCTTGCGCACTTCAACAACGCCAATCTGAAGCAGGAAACCCGCGATGCGGTGAAGACCGCGGCCCTCGAAGCCCTTCAGACCTACAAGAAGAAGCGCCTCGAGTCGATCGGCCAGAGGGCCAAGAGCGCGGTCGGCTTCGAGAAGCTCCGCCAACTCAAGATGGAGCTCAACAAGCGCCGCGGGGAAGCGATCAAGGTCATCTACGATCCCAAGATCTACCTCCCGGAAGATCATCCCGATTGGCGCAAGGGAGACAAGGCCAATGGGCAGACCGAAGTCGATCGGCTCGTGGAACAGGTCCGCCAGCTATGGGAAGAAGGCGGACGATTCGCCGCTTCGCTCGACCCCCAGATCAAGCGGGACATCGAAGGCGTCCAGGAGATCAACGCGAAGCATCTCCGCCAATTCGGCGAAGAGCCGTCGGAAGACGACCTCAAGGACTTCGACGAAATCATGAACAACCTCAACTCCCGGATCGATCTCAAGAACTTCGCCCTCACCTCGAAGGAGCGCCAGATCTGGGAGTGGAATCGCTGGGTGGATCGGTACAACGAAACCCTGAACGACCCGTCGGTCGGGAAGGAAGAGAAGGACCACTTCAAGGTCGTGAACGATTATCGCGAGATGATGGGACGCCGGCGACTCTTCCTCGACGCGCGGTTGTGCCGGGCCACGAAGAAGCACAGCGCGGCGCAGGACCGGGAGGGCCGGATCTGGCACGAGGGACCGGACGGAAGCCCGCAGTCCCGTGCGCAGGCCGAAGGATTCCCGGCCGGGGTGGGCGAAAACGTCGCCATCGGCTACGGTAGCCCCGCAGAGGTTTGGACCCGCGGCTGGTATCGCGCGAGCGACCACCACCGGAACGGACTCTCGGACGCGTGGAACTGCGGAGGCTACGGCTACGTCGGTCGCGTCGGTTCGCAGAACTTCTCGAGCATTTCTCCGCCGAAAGGCAAGTAACCTCGTGTACGACACGCGCCGGAAGAGGTGTCTCATCGAGGGGGACTTCTTCCGTCTCATTTTCGGGAGCGGGCGATGATTAGCGGGGCAATCTTCCTTCTCCTGTTCGCCTCCCAAGACAAATCGCGCGCGGAGTTCCTGAACGCGGTCACGTCGATGGACGAGACGCGCGTTCGAACGGCCGCTCGTGCGCTCGCCGCGTCGGATTCCCGCGAAGCCGTCGATACCCTCCTGGACGGCTACGGGATTTGCGCCCAGCAGATCCGCGTGCTCTGGCAGGACAAGGTCCGAGTCCTTCAGGAGGTCGAGAAAAACTCCGACTTCAAGATCGACACATCCACGAATCCTCCGACCATCCCCGGATCCGATATCGCCAAGTACGAACGCTACCAAAAAGCCGTGGAGCAATCGCAGCAGGTCGAGCGGAAGATCATGAGGATCGAGGCGGTCAAGCGCGGTATCGTGGAGTCGCTCGCGACCTTCAAGAGCAACGCCTCCGTTCAAGAACTCCTCTCCCGACTCAAGAGCGATCCCCAGTGGAACCGCCGGGCCGGCATCGCGGAGGCGCTCGGGGGCATCCGCCAACCCGAAATCGAGAATGCCCTCTCCGATCAGCTCAAGAAGGACTCCGAGCCGCAGGTCCGCATCGCCATCCTGGACGCGCTTCGGGCGCGGAAGGATTCCGGACCGAAAACGGTCGCGGCGGTCTGCGATCAGCTCAAACACGAACTGTGGCAGATGAAGGTAGCCGCGGTACACGCTCTCAAGGCCATCCGATCGAAGGAGGCCGTCGAACCCCTCATCCACGCCCTGGAGAAATCCGAGGGGCGTCTCAGGCAGGAGATCAACGACGCGTTGATCGCCATCACGGGAGTGGACAAGCACGGGGACGCGACGGCTTGGAAGACGTGGTGGGAGACGAACCGGCAAGACGTTCAGGGCGGACGCTACACTCCGCGGAAAGAGGAGCTGCCGGGGGAGCAGAACGGTGGCACCACGTTCTACGGCATCCCGGTGCAGTCCCGAAACGTCATCTTCGTCTTGGATCGTTCGGGGTCGATGGAGGAACCCTCCGATTGGGAGATCCCCGCGGACGTGGCGAGCGGCCGTGGAGCGGGAGCCCCGGACATCAAGAAGGATGGGAATCGAAAAATCGACGTCGCGAAGTGGCAGCTCAAGACGGCGCTGGCCCGGCTCTCGGACGGCGTCGAATTCAACGTCCTCTTCTTCAATCATGAGTGGACGATTTTCAGCCCCAAGATGGTGAAGTTGAATGCCGGCACGCGGAAGGCCGTCTTCGAGTTCATCGACAAGCTCGACCCCGTGGGGGGGACCAACGTCTACGATCCGCTCGAGAAGGCCTTCACCTTCGCGGGGGTGGGCCTCGCGGACAAGATCTACAAATCCAACATCGATACGATCTTCCTCCTGACCGACGGGATGCCCAACGCCGGGCAGATTCCGAACGCCGAGGACATCGTCGTCAAGGTCCGCGAGATGAACAAACTCAAGAAGGTCCGGATCAACACGATCGGAGTCTTCGGTCAGGCGGAAGCGAATGAGGGCGAGAGCTTCCTCCGCAGGCTCGCCGAGGATTCGGGCGGACGCTACATCTCCGCATTCAAGAAAAAACGGTGAAGCACCACCGCCCTAGGACACGAGCGCGCCCCACCCCTCCTGGATGGAGGGAAGGGTTCGGGACGAACTTCTGTGGAATCTGTGGCCGCTCCACGTCGTACTATCTATACTGCGCCTCGATTATTCCGGAGGTTCGGTATGCGCTGGACTCTCATCCTTCCGGCTCTCCTCGCCTTCGCCACTTCCCAAGACGACAAGAAGTGGGCCGAGGCGATGGCGGAGTGGGGAAAATACTCCGGCTCCAAGGATCCCAACGACCGGGCGCGCGCCGTGGAGGCCGTCGGGGGCGCGACCTACGACAAACGGGACAAGCAGGCCCTTCAGATGATCCTCGCGATGCTGGATTCGGAACTCGCCCGCGACAAGCAGGGGAAAAAAGAAGAAGAGGTTTCGAACGCCGTGCTCGAGGCCTGCGTCGGGGCCCTCAAGAAAATCACGAACTCCGAGGCGGCGGACCTCCTGCTCAAGCGCGCGAAGAACAAGGGCATGGCCCCGCGCGCCCGCCTCTATGTCGTCTGGGGCCTGGCCGGAATCAAGCTGGAGTCCGTCGAAAAAACGCTCGTCGATCTCGTAGACGATCCCCAGCCGATCGTCACCATCGCGGCGATCGACGCGCTCCGGGATCGTGAGCTCAAGAACCCCGAACTCTATCTCCGGGTCCTCAAGGACGAGAAGCGGCCTTGGGAGGCGAAGTTGAGCGCGCTTCTGGCGCTCGGCAAGACCGCCGATGCCGCGGACGAGAAGTCTCTGGAGTCGCTCTTGGACGCGTTCGGAAAGTCCAAGCCCGACGAAGGCCGCTTGCGGGACGAGTACCGGAAACTTCTCGCGAAGCTCCTCGGCGTCGAAGTCCCAAGCGACGACCCGAATGCTTGGAGGACCGCCTGGGCCGCGAAGAAGGCGGGCAAGGACCCCGCGAAGGACGGAGGCACCGTCGCCGAACCGACGGAGTTTTTCGGCGGGCAGACCAAGTCCACCCGGATCGTGTTCATCCTCGACCGGACGGGCTCCATGGACATCCAGATCGACTTCAAGGAGGACGAGAAGAAGCCTCCCCGCAAGCTCCCGATGGCGACCAACGGGCAGAAGGAGCCTCCGCAAGAATTGGGGGCCCGCGCGAAATGCGAGGAGTTCCTGAAGAAGTACGACGGCCTCAAGGTAAGGTCGCGGATGGACGCGCTCAAGAAGGAGTTCGTCCGGACGATTTGCTTCATGGATCCCAAGGTGCACTTCACCGTAATCTGGTATGAGGCCAATCAGACCCCGTGGAAGGATCACTTGGTTCCGGCCACGTGGCAAAACAAGCTCGACATCGTCCAGGATGTGGACCGCCTCAAGCCGAGCGGCGGCACGAACATCTGGGGAGGGATCGAGCTTGCCTTCAAGATGGTCGAGCAGCCGAACCGGCCCGACGTGGTCCAGCTCGACAAGAAGGGGAGCTATGCGACGTCGGTGAATGGGCCGGACACGTTTTTCCTCATGACCGACGGCGCCCACAACAACGGGAAATTCGTGAAGCAGAACGCGGCGAAGCCGGACGACGCGGTCGACAAGGAAGCGTTCATCGGGGAGCTGCGGAAAGTCAATCGACTGAGGAAGGTCGTGATCAACTGCGTCGTCCTCGGATCCGACGATCACGGCCAGCAGGGAGGAAAAACCGACCCGGCGCTTCTGAAGTCGATCGCCGACGAGACGGGCGGGACCTTCACCCACGTAAAAGGATAACGTGCCCCTCGCCCGGAGCTGCCCGGCGTGCAAGACCGTTTTCGCCGGCGACGCCTGTCCCAAGTGCACGGAGACGACGCACGCGCCTCCCCCCAAGAGCCCCCAGCCGCGACTTCCCGGATACGAGATCCTCGAGACCTTGGGCCGCGGCGGAATGGGCGTGGTCTATCGGGCGCGCCAGATCGCGCTCGACCGGGTCGTCGCCCTCAAGACGATGGTCCCCGAATCCTCGCGGGATCCCGAGTTCCAAGGCCGCTTCGAGCGGGAAGCCAAATCCATGGCCGCGCTTTCCCACCCGAACATCGTCACCGTCCACGACTACGGGGAGCGCGAAGGCTTCATCTGGTTCGCGATGGAGCTCGTCGAGGGGACGGATCTGCGGCGAATCCTCACCGACAAGAAGCGGCTGCCGCCTGGGGAGGCGGCCGGTCTCGTGGTCCAAGTCTGCGATGCCCTCGAGTACGCCCACTCCAAGGGCGTCGTCCATCGGGACGTGAAGCCCGAGAACGTGCTGGTCGATTCGCGAGGCCGCGTGCGGCTCACCGATTTCGGACTGGCGAAGATCCTGGGGCCGGACGCAGGCGGACTCTTGACTCAGTCGGGAGCCGTGCTCGGCACCGCGCGGTACATGGCTCCCGAACAAATGGAGAATCCCTCCTCGGTCGATCACCGCGCCGACGTCTTCTCGGTCGGCGTCGTCTTCTACGAGCTGCTGACGGGCGAGCGACCCCTGGGGCAATTCGATCCTCCGTCGAAGAAGGCGGATCTCCCCGCGCAATGGGACGCCATCGTGCTCCGCGCTCTGGCCCGCGAGCCCGGACGCAGATTCGCCTCGATTGGAGAGCTCCGCGCAGAGCTCGCGCGCGCGGGGACCGGAGCTCCACCGCCCCAAGTGCGGCGGTCCAAGGCTTGGCTCGCCGTCGTCTTGATTCCGGTGATCGGGGTTTCCCTGTACGGGACTTGGAGGCTGACTCGCCGAAAATCTCCGCCGCACGTTCCCGCCGCGAAGTCGGAAATCTCGATCGCTCAGGTCGAGTTTCAGCAGAGGGAGGGACCCTTCGGGGACATCTTCACGCAGGCGTGGGATCCGCTCCCCGAGAATCCATTCCGGGCAAGCACGCCCGACCGGATCGAAATCCTGGTGAAGTTCCTGCGCAAGTATGAAGTCCTCAAGGTGCCCCTGGAAGAGATTCGCTCCGGATACGTCGCGCTCTGGTCGAGTGCGGTCTTGGTCGCCTTGGAAACCGCCGCAGCGGATCGCCTGACTTCCGTCGAAGGGAATCGCTGGTGCCATGCCGCCCCGCCGTTCTTCGTGACGGTGGTGTCCGGGGAAAGCTCGCGAGCCGAGTATGTCGATCTCGTCCGAAGGGTCCAAAGGAAGCTTCGACTGCCCGAGAGCGAGCCCGATCTCCCGCTGGGAAACCTCGCGCTCTCTCCGAAGAATCTGCCGCGAGGATGGTCGGTGGCGACCGACGCGACGCCCTTCTCCGGTCTCGTTCCCTCGGGAGTCGAGGCCTCGATCGTGACCGCCCTGACGCGCGGGGGTACGGCCGAGATCGGGTACGTCGCAATCCGATCCTCGCATCACCAGGAAGCGGTTTTTCGCGCCTCGGCCGAGAAGCTTCGCGCGCGAAAATTCGAGATTCGCACCGCTCGGAACACGGCCACTCTCCTGGTCTTGATGTCGGACGACCACGGGACCTTCGAGAAACTGGCCATCGACATTCGGAGGCGGACCGGGCACCCCGCGAAATCGTTCGACACGATCGTTCCCTCTAAGGTCGAGCTCCCGGAAGGCTTCGAACCGGAAGTCGATTCGTCGGATCCCGTCGTCGTCCTGCGCGAAACCCGCATCGACGGTCTCGCCGCCAAGGACATTCGGCACGCCTATTACGCCAGGAGCGCACGCTCGGGACGGGAGGAACTCCTACTTCTCGAGCTCGCAGACGCGGATCTCACGAATCCCGTCTGGAAGAGTCTCGCCTCTTGGGGAGAGCGGTGGACCGAGCGGGCGTGGGTCTGCGCGGTAGCGGCTCAGAGCCGGGAACGAGTCCAGATCCTCCAGAATCGGATGCGGGAGAAGTTCGGGCTCGATCCTGTTCGCTGATTCGTTCCTCTCCGGTTTTTCCGAAAAGGAATTCGCTTCACGCCGGATGGCCCGGGAGCTCTCAGCCCGCCGATCACGATTTCGATTCCATGACCCTCAGTTGTTCCGCGATGATCCGGTTCTCCGGGTCGAGGTCCAGCGCCTTTTGCAGGGAGGCCAGAGCCTCGGCGGTACGGCGGCGGCCGAGGAGGTTGGTGCAGGCCTGGAGGAGGATTTCGACCTGGAACTGCCTCTTCACCTGCGCGGGGGAAAAGCTCGGCTCTTTCTTGGTCTTGGACACGCGGGCTTTGAGCGCCGCCGAGACGGCCTTCTCCTCGAATCTCGTTCCCGAATGGAGGACGATGAAGTCCTCATTCACCGCGACGAGAAAGGGAACCTCTCTCACGCCCCAGCATCGTGTCAAAGTGCACGTGGCGTCGATCAGCATGACATGATTCGCCCCGGCGGGCTTGAGCACGGACATCGCGGCCGCGGGCCCCGTCACCTCGAAGGCGACGGTGGCGAGGGCGACCCCGCTCTTGGAGTGCCATTCTTGCAGCGCGGCGATTCGTTTCGCGGAAGGCGACCAGCTCCCCCACCCGAAGATGACGGCGGGACGGCCTCGGAGCTCATGGAAGGCGAAGGAGGTCCCGCCGACCGTCGAGAGCCGGGCCTCCGGCAGACGCATTCCCTTCTCGAAGCTCACGGCCGACGATTATACGGCCCGCGCGCGAGTTGTACACCCCTCTACCACTCGTCGAGCGACCGCTCGCCCAGCAGCTCGCGCATCCGTTTCTCGACGATCGCCTGCCGGTTCTCCCGCCGCTTCTGAAGGATCCGCTCCAGCTCCTCCACCCGGCGCTTGAGGTCCGCGAGCTCCTGCTGGCGCTGTTCTTCTCGGAGATCGAAGAGTTCCTCAAGCCGTTCGCCCAATTCCTTGCGCGAGGCTTCCGCCCCGCCGCGCCGGACCTTCTCCGCCAATTCGAACGTCGCCCTCTCCAGATCTCGGATCTTGCACCGCTTCGCGTATTGCTCGGGATCGCGCTGCTTCAGGTCATCCAGCTCTTGGCGACGCCGTGTCGCTTCCAGAAGCTCCCGGGCGAAGTCTTCCAACCGACCCTCGGTGCGGTGCGCCTCCAGGCGCCGGAGAAGATCCGGCTCATGTTCCTTCAGCCAAGGGCGGACTTCCTCGAACGTCCGCGCCGAATCCTCGGGAGTCATCGGGCGGAAATGCGAAGGTCGGCGTTCGGACCGGAGCTCGTCCACCTTGGCCTTCAGCTTGGGATCCAGCGCCATCGCTCGATCCCAACTCGCCGTCGCGTCGTCTTTGCGCTGGAGCGCCATGAGGATGATTCCCCGTTGGAAATGCGCCTGGGCGTTGGCCGGCTCGACCCCGATCGCGGCCTCGATGTCCGCCAAGGCACGGTCGTATCGGCCGCGCCGGTGATGGAGACCGGCCCGACGGACCAGCGCCCCGACATCCTTTGGATTCGCCTTCAGCGCCGCCTCGAGGCGGTCCATCTCGGAATCCTGGGAGCAGAACAAGGCGAGCCATAGGAGGATCATGTATTCCTCCGCTGAATGTCCCTCTCCATCCGGCGCAATCGATTTCGCAGGTCCCGGACCTCTCGATCGAAGGCCTCGTCGTCGGCATCCCAGGCGGGGAGAGGGATCGGATGGGTGGGAGTCGGGGAGTCGGCGAATCGCTCGATCACCACCACGGGACTTCGGGCGGTTCCCGAGAAGACGGTACCCAGTACGACCGCGCAGAACAGCGCGGCGGCCACGGCGGGGATCCAACGTTCGCGACGGCGGGGCGGGACCACCGAGAATGGCCGTCGTTCGCACGACACTTCGCGATACGACGCGGAGAGTTCCCGCCACTCTTCGATGTCGGCACGGCAATCCGTGCAGCTCTCGAGATGCTCGCGGTAGCCGACGGGCGGATCCTCGAGTTCCCCGTAGGCCTCGAGCACCCGCGCCTCCCGGCAGCTCCAGCAGTTCATCATTGGAACGCCTTCAGCGATCTCCTCAGGTGGAGCATGGCATAGTGCATCCGTCCCAGCGCGGTGTTAAGCGGACACCCCGTGACCTGGGCGATCTCCTTGAAGGAGAGCCCGGCCTCTTCCCGCAGGAGGAACACCTGCTTCTGGTCCTCGGGAAGCCGCTCCACCGCGCGCAGGAACGCGTCCTGCACTTCGCGATGCGCCAAGTCTTCCTCCGGCCCCCGTGCATCGACGGGATCCCCCGTCTCGGCGGCGAGAGCCGGCCGGCGCCGAATCGAGTCCAGCGCCAAATGATTCGCGATGGTAAAGAGCCACGACTCGAAACGGCCCGTCGGCTGGTACGCTCCGATCGACCGGTGCACGCGCAGGAAGGTCTCCTGCACGACGTCCTCCGCCTCGGTGGCCCCCACCATCCGGAGGCAGAACCGGTACAGTCGATCGCCGTACTCCCGAACCAACGTCTCGAAGGCGCTCGAGTCCCCGGCCTTCAAGCCCAGGACGAGATCGTCCATGCGCGCCGTTTCCATAACGCATGGACCAAAGAACTTATTGTGGGCAGGTGTGTCCGGATTCCTTTGCTATGATTCGCGCGTGTCGAGGCTCCTCGAATTCCTCCGGTTGCGCCCCCTCGTGTTGGTGACGGCGCCGTTCGTTCTGGGCATCGCATGGAGCCCCGCTCCTCTCTGGGGGATCCTTGGAGCGGGCGCCGCGCTCGTCCTGCTCGCACTCCTATTCGTTTTCCGGGCTCCGACAATCCCCAAGATGGCCCTGGGGGCCCTTTTCGGACTCGCCGCGGGAGCGCTTCGCGGAGGATGGGAGCGTCCGCCGGCACCCCCACCCGCCGAGGGCTGGGTAGAGGTCCGAGGGCGAGCCGCCGGCGCCTCCCACCGCGTCACCGCGGGACGAACGGCCTTGTCCGACACCGGCGACCGCCACGCGGAACCGGCACGAACCGTCGTAATCATCGATGTAGAAGAGTGGATCGTCGAGGGCCGATCCTCCATCGGCCGGGGACGCCTGCGAGTTCAAACGAGGGAGCCGCTGCCGTTTCTCGATGGCGGAGAACGACTCCGGGTCGCCGGTCGAATTCGGATTCCCCGGCCACCCTCGAATCCGGGACAATTCGACCGGCGGGAATGGCTGCGCCGACAAGGCATCGCCGCCGTCCTGAACGCGGAAGAGGTCGAAGTGCTCTCCGGCCCCTCCGGAATCTCCTGGCGTCTCCAACGAGTCCGACGATTCCTTCGCTCTCGCCTCGATCAGGCTTGCAGTCCGCGGACGGCGGCCTTGTCCGCATCGCTCCTCTTCGGAGACCGCGAGGGATTGGACGATTCGCTCGCTCTCGGGCTGCAACGCACCGGCACCACCCATTTTCTCGCGGTGTCCGGATTCAACGTCGCGCTCGTCGTCGGCGCGATGTGGGGAATCCTGGTCCTATGCGGAGTCGGAGGTCGACTCCGAACCATGCTCCTCTTGGCCGCCGCGTGGGGGTATGCGCTTGTGGCGGGTCAGGAGGCCTCGGTGCTCCGCGCCGCGATCATGGCTTCGGTCTGGCTCGGGGCCGACCTGGTCGATCGCCGGCCCGACCCGCTCGTATCGCTCTCCGCCGCCGCCGCCCTTATCCTCCTCGTGGATCCGCGCCAACTCGGCGATGTGGGATTCCAGCTCTCCTTCCTGGCCGTGCTTGGGATTCTCTCGCTGGTGCCGCTTCTGGCCGCCTTCCTCGGAGCGACGCGGACCTGGACGCAGAAACTCGCCGGGATGATTCTCGTTTCTCTCGCGGCCTGGTTGGCCACGGCTCCGGTAGTGCAGTCCCAATTCCACCTTCTCACGCCGAGCGTTCTCGTTTCGAACTTGCTCTTCTGCCCGCTGATCCTCGTCGTCATGATCTGCGGGGGGCTCTCCATCGTCCTGCCGCAGGCGGGGATGTTCGCCGATCTCGCGACACGAGCGCTCGCCGCCCTCGCGGAAGGAATCAGCGCGGTCCCGGGATCGTACTTCTTCGTGCCCGGCCCGTCCCAGGGGCTGGTCGCGATCTACTATGCGGGATGGACAGTGTGGACGCTCTGGATCCGTCTCCGGCCTACCTCCTGGAAAGCGCTTCTCGTTCCCTTGCTCCTCGCCCCGCTCGCGCTCCCCGCCTTCTCCCACTCCCGTCCCGCCGGGACGCGACTCGCCGTACTGGACGTCGGCCGCGGCGGGGCCGGCTACGTCGAGTTCCCCGACGGCCGCAATTTCCTCTTCGATGCGGGAAGCCTCGACTACCGCGACGCCGGAGCCACCGTCGTGGCCCCCTACTTGTGGTCCCGCGGTGTCTTCCGAGTCGACACGCTTTTCCTCTCTCACCCCGATGCCGATCACGTGAACGGCGCCCGCTCCCTCGTCGAGCGCTTCCGAATCCGCCGTCTGGTGGTCTCGCGCTCCTTCGGGCGGTCCGGGGCCGGAGCGGAGCTCCTCGCTTGGATGCGCGACCGCGGCGTCCTGATCCTCGAGATCGAATGTACCTCCGGTCCGGCGGAAATCGCACCGGGAATCGAGATCCTGGGTCCGCCCCCCTGGGAAAAGTACGGGAAGGCCGTCCCGACCAACGAGACCTCGCTGGTTCTGAGAATCGACAGGAGAATCCTTCTGACCGGGGATGTCGAGGAGGTGGGAACCGCCGCACTCCTGGAGACTCCGGACCTTCGAGCGGACGTCTTCGTCGTCCCGCACCATGGTAAGTATCAGAGGTGCCACGCCGAACTGCTCGGCCGAGTGAGGCCGACCCTCTCCATCGTTCCCGGCCCGGAATCCTATGCGTCGGACCGGGTGCTGCGGGAGCTTCGGGCTCGCGGAAAGACGTGGGTCGTCGGTTCGCAGGGGGCGGTCGAAGTCGAGTTGGCTCCGGATGGGATGCGATCGGGAGCCGCCCGCTGAATCTGGTTGTGGGCGCCCGGCCTCCTTGGCTATAGTGCCGCGTCATGGAACCGCTGACGCGCGCCGAGAAGACCGAATATCGGGAGACCTCCCTCCACCGCCATGTGCTCGAATTCATCCAGTCGCTCCGGGCGAAGACCGACGCCGTCTCGGTTCACTCGATGGGTCAAAGCGGCGAGGGGCAGGACATGCCCGTTCTCGTCCTCGGCGCGACGAGCCCGGAGGACGCGCGGCGTCGGGGAAAGCCCGTGATCCTGGTGATCGCGAACATCCACGCCGGCGAAGTGGAGGGAAAGGAAGCCCTCCTGATGCTGGCGCGGGACATGACTCTGGGGTCGCTCCGGCGGTTTCCCGAGCGCCTCTGTCTCGTATTCGTCCCCAACTACAATCCGGACGGGAACGACCGAATCTCTCCCGAGAATCGGAAGCTCGACTTGGCGAAGTTCGAAGGCCAGATCAATCCCGAAGGAGGCGTGGGAACCCGGTATACGGGCCAGGGAATCAATCTCAACCGCGACTACATGAAACTGGAGGCAGTCGAATCGCGGCGTCTGACGGCGCTGTACAACCGCTGGTGGCCGCACCTCACGATCGACTGTCACACGACGGACGGTTCCATCCACGCGTACCATCTCACGTATGATTCCGCGAACAACTTCGCGAGCGGGGCGCCGGAGCCCGTCGACTTCGTGCGGCAAGTCCTCCTGCCCACGGTCTCGGAATCGCTGGAGAGGCGTACCGGCCATCGCACCTTTTTCTACGGAAACTTTCGCGATCCCAACGACCCGACGCACGGATGGGAGACGTACTCCCCGCTCCCCCGCTACGGTTCGAACTGCCGGGGGCTTACCGGTCGGATGGATATTCTCCTCGAGGCGTATTCGTATATCCCCTTCCGGGATCGTGTCTCCGTGACCTATGAGATTCTCTCGGAGATCTTCGAGTTCGTCGGGTCTCACGCTCCGGAGATCGTTCGCATCGGAGATTCCGCGGTCCCTCGGGAGTCGGTGGGGATTCGATATTCATCCTCCGCAGAAGTCGCCGGCGAGGCCGTCATCCGCTCCTACGACCTCGATGCGCTTCGTGCGCGAAGACTCGAGGGCGCCCTCGCCTCCTACCGATGTCCGTGGTTTGCGAAGTTCGCTCCCGCGACTTCGATCGATCGGCCCACCTCCTACCTCGTTCCTCGCGAGGAGGCGGGGGCGATCCGGAAACTCGAGGAGCACGGAATCGTCCTTGAGCGGTGCGCCTCGGAATCCCGGTTCAAGGGGGAGGTCTATCGCATCGTCTCTTTGGAGCACACCAGCAGTCCGGACGTAGGGACCGAGAAGCGATTCGAAACGGTCGTCCAAGTCACGAAGGACCGGCGTGCGTGCCAAGCGCGTGAAGGAGACGTTTGGGTCAAGACGGACCAGAGGCTGGGAACGGTCGCGGTCTATCTCCTGGAGCCGGAGAGCGACGACGGCTTGGTCCGGTGGGGCTACCTCGACGGTTCGCTGGCCGCGGGTCGGGACTATCCCGTCGTTCGACTACCTTCGGAACGCGTGTAGGAACACGACGGCGGGAAGGAGGAGGCCCCCGACGACGGCCCCTTCCAACGCGCGGCCGGACCAGAGAACGACCGAGGCATCCAAGAGGATGATCGCCATCACCCCGTCGCGTACCAGATTCATGATCCGCTTTCGGACGAGGACGCGCCAGGCGTCGACGATGCGGACGACGAGCCATCCGACAAGGACGATCGAGACCGCCACTCCCGGCGCGTAGAACGTCCAGACGATGAGCCACCCGATCGCCCCGGCCCCCATGGCAGCGGCGAGCATTCCCCCCGCGGCGATGACGAAGAGTCCGCGACGGGGCGGTCCTTCCTCGAGCGTGCTCACCAAGGTCAGGCACATGACGTAGATGAAGCTCACGCCCGCGAAAAGCGCCAGTCCCTTGTCGAATTCGAGAGTCGTGGGAGTGTAGACGAGCCCGAGAAGGAAGTTGCTCGCTCGGATCAGTCCCATCAGGATGGGTCCGCCCAGGGCGAAGACCTTTCCGCCGAAGTCGTAGAGAAGAATCATCCCCACCATCGCGAACCAGATACCGACCCGTCCGATGCCGATCGCTTCGGGCGCCATGGGGGCACGCAAGGAGAGAATGCTCAGCGCGACGCCGGAGGCGGCGAGAAGGAGAAGGACGCAGATCCACGCTTGGGCAGGGGTCAGCGCGCCCGAGGGCAGAACGCGGTCGGGGTGGAGGAGTCGATCCCGGTGGCGGTCCGCAATGTCGTTGGCGGCCATGCCGACCATGTAGAGGGTCGCCGAGACGACGACCAGAAGAGAGACGACGAGAGGATCGATCGTGTCGACTCCGCGACGGCGGCCGACGAGATATCCCGCGAGGCTGTCCGCAACGGCGGTGAAGACGAGCGGAAATCGGACGAGGCGGAGATAGGCTCGCACGGCCGGGATTCTAGCAAAGCTCCTCGACGTCAGATAGAAAGCGGCAGAAGAGGACGAGCGAAGTTCCGGGCCCGTCTTCCGTCTCCGGAGGGTTCGGCCGGGCCACGTCTCCACTCGGTCGAAGTGACCCCGGAGATGACCCTCCCGGACCCTTTCGGAACTGAACATGGCACGTCATGCCTCCGATTCTTCAGGGTCGCCCCCAGGAAGCGGTTTCCATCGAAGGGCGTCCCTCACATCTATCCCTGTAGGCATCGCGCATCTGAACCCTCCGCTGAATCGTGCGCCAACGCCTGATTGATTCGAGAAACGAGGTTCTCCCATTCCCCAATTGATAATGGAAATACTCGAGGGGTCGGAGTGGGCCGATTGCGACGATTTTCGTATGCGATCCTTGCGCGCGGTGCACCCGTGGGTTCCTGCAGCAGATCCCCCGGGAGTCCCGGTCGGCTCCGACCGTTCCAGTGACGTCGACGAGGTGAAGCGCCGGGCCTGGGCGCTGAAATGGGACGGGAGGCATCCGATGAAGCGCATCTTTCCTGCTTTACTCCTGGCCTTGGGTACCGGCAGCTGCAGCCATGGCGATCCAAGTCCGGAACCTCCCGACGTGCCCCCGGTCGATCGAACGGGGGAGAGCCGACTGCCCTCCATGCAAGCAGCACGTTGGGGACACACGGCTACGTTGCTCGGCAACAGGCAAAGTGCTCGTCGTCGGCGGCCGTAACGAGATGGGTCTCCTCTCCACCTGCGAGCTCTACGATCCGGCCGCAGACTCCTGGTTGCCTACATCCTCTCTCGACATCCCGATCGTGGATCACTCCGCCACGCCGTTGGAAGACGGCAACATTCTCGTTGCCGGTGGGGCGAGCGTTGATGGCCCTGCGGACCAGTGCCGTCTCTTCGATCCCGATACCGGGACCTGGCGGGCCGCCGCGTCCCTGATCGCTCCGCGCGCTCGCCATCAGGCGACGCTCCTCGAGGATGGTCGCGTCCTCCTCACCGGAGGTCTGCCGCTTTCCGCCGAGTCCCGATGCGAGCTCTACGATCCCATCCTCGATCAGTGGAAATCTACGGCGCCCATGGCCTGGGCGCGCCTGGATCATAGTGCCACCGCGCTGATGGACGGTCGCGTGCTCGTCGCCGGTGGGAAGAAAGCCGACGGAGAGCCCGTATTGACGTGCGAGATCTTCGATGCGACGCTCGAGTCCTGGAGCGCCACGGGGTCCCTCGCACCGGGTCGCCGGCGACACACGGCGGACTTATTAATGGACGGTCGGGTGCTTCTCGTGGGAGGCAGCTCGGCTGAATCCGAGGAAACCCTGCTCACGGAATCCATGCTCTACGATCCCGGGTCCGGAGCGTGGAGCGCTGCGGCCTCGCTCCTCGCAGGACGAGTCGGCCATCGAACGATCCGATCGCCCCGTGGACATCTTCTCGCCCTCGGAGGGTCGACATCGCCTGTGGAGTCCTATGTGCCACCGGAGGACGACTGGATCTCTCTCGCGGACCTCCGCGAACCCAGATGGGAGCACACCGCGACGGACCTAGGAGAGGGCGCATTCTCATTGCCGGAGGCCGAAACTCCGAAGGACAGGCGCGGATGGACAGCGAAGTTTATTCCTACCCGATTTGGACGGCACAACGCGAGACCGCGATTCGGATGGACGTTCGAGAGTACGGAGCGATTCCGGACGACGACGCAGACGATCGACCCGCCTTCACCGGCGCCCTGACCGGACTGGCCGCTCGAATCGAAAACAACCCAGGCGAGCGAGGGACGCTGTATGTGCCGCCGGGTACCTATGACATCAGCGTTGAGGGAACGGGGGTCGGGCTTGATCTGCCTTCGCACGTCACTCTGTTGCTCGCGGAGAGCGCCGTGCTCCGGGTCATCGCGACGGCGCGAAGCGGATATGACCTCATCCGGGTGAGACAGAGGCAAGATGTCATTCTCTCCGGGGGTACCCTACTAGGCGATCGCGACCTGCATCTGGGCACGTCTGGAGAGTACGGCATGGGGGTCGCCATCCGCGGCTCGCGCACGGTGCTCGTGGAAAAGATGATCGCCCGCGATTTCTGGGGGGACGGATTCTACATCGGAGGAGGCACGGGGACCATCGACCAATGTTGGGACATCACCCTGATCGATTGCAAGGCGGAGAGGAATCGAAGGACGGGATTGGGCGTCGTTGCGGGTGAGGCCATCTGGGTATTGCGTTGCAGCTTTAACGATACTCGCGGCGTGCCGTTGGAGGCCGGCATCGACCTGGAACCCAACGCAGGGCAAACCGTCGCTCATGTCACCATCGAGCGGTGTGAAGTTCGGAGGAACGACCGTGGAATCCTGGTGTCAGTAGGCGGGTATTACCGATGGGGTCGTAATCATCACAATACCATCCGCAACAACATCGTGGAATCCCATGTCCAATGCGGCATTCAGTTGTCGGACTGCCAATACATCTCCGTCGAGCGAAACGTCGTCCAGGGAAGCGACTGGAGAGGCATTCTCCTGTTCGGTGGCTGTCGGAACAACCGCATCGCATGGAACGACATGGGTGGAAACAACGACGCGCACGTGCTCTTTCGGGATGGCGCCATCGGCTTGGAGATTGGAGTCACCCCTCCGCCGGAGTACATCGTGTTGTCCTCCCCGACTTCCACACAGGCCGGCTCGATGATCGGTCCCACGCGGATGAATGTGGTGGCTCGAAATTTCTGTCGGCCCGTGCAGGATCGGGCGGAACCCAGATACGGCGTTTTCGTCGGCCGTTGGGAGTGGTCCGTTCAGACCCTTGTGGACAATAAGCTCTTCTACAATCGCATGGACTGTAGCCCGGTTCCTTATTTCAATCAGGGGAAGAACACCATCCTGATCGGAAACCGGTGAGCGGAATCGTTTTCAGTTTTCGTAGGGAGCGGCCGGCGCCGCCGCTCCGGACGGAGTCAATAAAGCACCACGTCGTCCAATTTCGACACGCTCACGATCATCGACTTCCGCACGGCCGTCTCCCGCCGGTTCGCCTTCACGCCGAACCGCTTGGTGTCCATGATGTACTGCTCTTTGGTCGACGTCGACTGGCGCGTGTCGTGCGCATCGACCTCGGCCAGGACTAGAAAATGATCGCGCACCTCGCGCAGGGTGCCGATGTGGACGAAATGCGAGTCGGTATCGACGACCACGACCTGTCCCACGAACTCCCGCCACGCCTCGTCTTCAGCCATGATATAGAAATAGCCAGGCTTCTTTTATATCATGATATAGAAATAGCCTGGCTTTTTCTATATCATCGCGTGATGTCGTTATAGGTAACGAAGATGATCAGCGCCAAGAGGAAGAGCAAACCCGTATATTGGAAGATGGCCACGAACTTCTCGCTGGGCGGCCGGCCGCGGAGCTTCTCGATCGCCAAGAGCACCACGTGGCCCCCGTCCAGGATCGGAATCGGCAGCAGATTGAAAATGCCCAGATTGACCGTGATGAGCGCCAGGAGCCAGATGAAATTGCCCGAGGAGAGCTGCGCGCTCTGGTAGGAGACCTTGAAGATCCCGATCGGGCCCGCCAGCCCCTTCGTCGACTCCTCCGCCGTGAAGAGCTTATAGAGGAGCTGAAAGGTGAGGACCCCGATGTTCACCGGCTCTCGGAACCCGTCCGCGATCGCCTCGCCGAACGACCTCTTCCGTACGAACAGGGCCGGCGCTAACGTGGGATCGCCCTTCTTGTCGGCCATCCCCATCGCGGCGAAATCGGCATCCGCTCGGGTCGGAGGCCGAAGGTCGAGAGAGACGCGCGTGCCGTCCTTCCGCTGCACCTCGACCTTCACGACTTCCTTTTCGATCGCGAGAAGTCGGTCTACGGAAATCTCGCCGACCACTCCGTCCACCGAGAGGAGCATGTCTCCCGACTGGAGCCCTTGCGCCGCGTAGACCGATCCTTCGGGAACGTGTGCGAGAATCTTGGTGGGCTTCTTGGGCATTCCGATCATGCCGCGCCCGGACGGACCATACGTCGGCCGAACCTCCACGGACTTGCGCTCCGTCTTCCTCTCCACCTCGAAACGCAACAGAATCCCCACGGAGGGTTCCACCAAGTCCATGACATCGCGGAACGATCGAACGTGAGAACCGAAGACCTTTCGGCCCTCCCGCTCCGTTTCGTACAGCAACTCGCGACGCGCCGGAGAGTGAGTCCCGTGCAGTCGCCTCCACACGCTCTCATCGACACCCTCGATCTTGACGATGACGTCGTCTTCCTGGAGCGCCCCGAACGCGGGCCATCCTTTCTCGAGCTTTCCCACGACGGGCTCGTTCAACCCCATTTCGGGCGGAAACCGTCGAACGCTCTTCGAAGGAAGGGGGAGACGCACCTCGAACTTTTCCCCTCGATGCTGCTCCGGTCCGGGACGGCGCACGAGGAGGCGAACCTCTTTCCCCCCCAGATCCCGAAGGGCCTCGTAGAGCTGCTGCGGCGTGTAGACGGGGCGCCCTTCGACCGCGAGAATCTCGTCGCCGGCGCGAACCCCCGCCTTCTCGAGAACCGATCCCGCGGTCACCCCCGGAAGCCTCGTCATCAGCGGTAGATTTCGATGGCTCTCCGAACCGGATTGGATCACGATCCGCTCGATCTCCTTGCCGTCGCGCAACACCTTCACGGGAACCGCCGAACCCTTGGGCTTTCGCACCATCTCGATTCGGTATTGGTCGCCGCTCTGAACGCGCACCCCGTCGATCTCGACGATCACGTCCCCCGGCACGATCCCGGCGTAGGTCTCCGGCACTCCGGGCACCCCGATCTCGGGAGACATCTCGTACTTCCCGATCAGGAACGCGATGATGCAGATCGGGAACGCGATCAGCAAGTTCATGATCGCGCCGGCGGCGAAGATCTGAAGTCGCTGCCACGCGCTCTTCGACGTAAGCTCGTCCGGCTTCCCCGTTCCGACTCCCACCCCCTCGCCCGCCATCTTCACGTAGCCGCCTAGAGGGATCCACGAAACCCGGTATTCCGTCTCGCCGCGCCGCGTTTTCCATATGGCGGGACCGAACCCGAGCGAGAACGTCTCGACCCTCACCCCGTGGCGCTTGGCCATCAGGAAATGACCGAGCTCGTGGAGAAAGATCAAGAGTCCGAGACCGACAATGATCTCGACGATCCAGAGGATCGACGTCAAGATGTCGACAAGCATTGCACCTCCGAACGGGCCCATGCATCCGCCGCCAGGACGTCGTCGAGCCCGGGTTCGGCGACGGGCCGGTGGCGGTCCATGACGGCCTGGACGACCGCGAAGATTTCCGTGAACGGGATTCGACGCTCGAGAAACAGCGCCACCGCCGCCTCGTTCGCGCCGTTCAGGACGGCGCCCATGGTACCTCCCGTCCTCGCGGCACGCCAGCCCAACGTGAGGGACGGGAATTTCTCGAGGTCGGGAGGTGAGAACGTGAGCGACCCCACCGCCGCCAGGTCCAAAGGCTTCGCCAAGCCTGCCATCCGGTCCGGATGAGTCAGGGCGTATTGGATCGGGGTCCGCATGTCCGGCACGCCCATCTGCGCGATCATCGAGCCGTCTCGAAACTCGACGATCGAGTGCACGATCGATTGCGGATGGACGACCACTTCGATCTGGGTCGGCTCGAGGTCGAAGAGCCATCGGGCTTCGACGATCTCCAGCGCCTTATTGAACATCGTGGCCGAATCGATCGTGATCTTCGCGCCCATGTTCCACGTAGGATGCTTCAGGGCCTGCTCGACCGTCACGTCCCGAAGTCGTTCCGCGGGAGTGTCGCGGAAGGGACCTCCCGAAGCCGTGAGGATGATGCGACGCACCTCCGCGCTCCGCCCGCTTCGCATCGCTTGGAAGACGGCGTTGTGTTCGCTGTCGACGGGGACGATCTCCGCTCCGGACCGTCGCGCGGTCTCGATCATGAGCGGCCCCGCGACGACGAGCGATTCCTTGTTCGCCAACGCGAGCGTCTTTCCCGCCCGAAGAGCTTCCAATCCCGGCGGCAGGCCCGCCGCCCCCGTAATCGCCGAGAGAACGACATCCACGTCGCCCAGACCCACGAGCTGCGAAGGATCCTCCAGGAGCGCGGTACCGTCGATGTGGGGCCGAAGTTCCGCCCGCGCCCCCGCATCCCCCAACGACACGCGCGCGGGGCGAAACTCGCGGACCTGCTCCAGGAGCCCGCGCCAGTTGGATCGCGCGGAGAGACCGGAGATGCGACACTCGCCGGGAAGATGTCGGACGACATCCAGGGCGTTCACGCCGACGGAGCCGGTCGATCCCAGGATGACGAGGTTTTTCACGAAACGATCTCGTACGCGCGCAGCGCCTTCTCCTTTCCCTTGAGGAAGGTCTCGCCGAGACTCCTGGCCTGGAACAGCAACTTGACGCGCTCGTAGGTGTTTTCGCCCACGACGATCCGGTTCACCTGCGGGAAGGACCCGAGCCGCTTCGCCGTATTCACCGTATCTCCGATGACGGTGTACTCCAGCCTCACGGGAGTTCCCACGTTTCCTGCGATCACCGGCCCCGTGTTGATCCCGATCCGAACGTTGTAGGGCCGATCCGGGCGCATCTGATTCCGGCGCTCCAACTCCTTCAAGATCGTGGTGGCGGTCTTCACCGCGGCCGTCGCATGGTCCGAATGGTCGAGCGGCGCGTTGTAGATCGCCATCACCTCGTCGCCGATGAACTTGTTCACGTGTCCCTTGTACTGGAAGACCGCGGACGTGGCCATGAGGAAGAACTCGTTCAGGAGCGCCGTCAGCTCGGCCGGCTCGAGCGTCTCCGCGAGCTTCGTCGACGCTTCGACGTCCACGAAAAGCACGGTCACTTCCCTTTCGACGACCTCCAGACCGACCTCGCCTCCGCGAGAGACGAGCATCTCGACGACGTCCGGCGAGTGGTACTTCGACAGGTTCGCCCGCAACATCTCCTCGCGCTTGAGCCGGTCGCGCAACTCCTCCTGCTTCATCCGGATCGCCGTCAAGTTCGCCATCGCCGTGAGCATCTCGAGATCGTCCTTGGTGAAGGCGTACGATTTCGCCAGATTGTCGAGATAGATGACGCCGTAGATCTTCTGCTCTTCCCACAAGGGCACGCAGAGGGCGGACCGGATGTTGTACTGCACGATCGAGACCCCCTGCATGAACCGCGGATCCTGAAGGGCGTCCGACGTGATGATCGAGACCTTCTCCTGCATCACCTGATTCGTGATCGTCTTCGAGATGGGAATGTCGGCCCCCGGAATGACCCCGTGCGCGCGATGATAGGCGAACCGCGCCGTCAGTTCGGTTCCTCCGCGATCGGCCGTCATGATGACGCCGCGCTCGCAATTGATGATGTCGAAGATGAGCTTCATCGAGGTCTCGATCATCGAATCGAGCGTCGGCGCGGTGGAGAGCGCCTTTCCCACCTGGAACAAGATGAAAAACATCCGGCTTTCCTTGCCGGTCCTCTCCGCGGGCAACTCCTTCTCGATCTCCCGCAGAGAGACTCCGCGCGCGAACGCGTCGGTGAGATCGAACCGGAAGCTCTCCGCGATGTCGTCGACATGTTGCACGATGTACCGCGAACCGGCGAAGTCGGTGCTGGCGCCGGGTTTCGGCTCCTCCCGTGCCGGCGTCGCGGGGGCCGGAGGAGCCTTCGAGCCGTCGCGCGCCCCCTCCTCGCAGTAGGTGATCTCGGTGTCTCCCAGCCGGATGACGTCGCCGTTTTCCAGGATGCGCATTTCCACGCGATCCTGATTTACGTAGGTGCCGTTGGAACTCCCCAGGTCGTAGACGATGTACCGATCGCCGCGCTTGACGATGGAAGAATGGCGGCGCGAGATCAGGGAGTCCTTGACCTCGAGATCGTTCTCCGGGGTCCGGCCGATGCAGAAGTTCTCCTTGTTCAGGATGACTTCCCGGGTCTGCCCCCCCTGCTTGACGATGAGTTTGGTCATGGCGGCGAATGGGGTCGATCGCATTTAACCACAGCCCCCCGACCCAGTCAAATTGTTCCCGGGGCCGATTTCGACCCACGTCCATTCGGGGGAGCGCGTCGTATCAATTCACACTGGAAAAGAATTTGACACGGTAGGAGGAGGCCGCTATAAAACCCGGGCCCCACCGTAAGACTTTCTTCGGAGGTCGTATGCGGATTCTCGCCCTTTCGGCTCTGGCTCTCGCCTTCGCCGCTCTCCCGGCCGCGCCCGCGCAGGACGGAAAAGGCCCCGTAATGGGCAACGACACCGTCATCTGGCGCTATCCGACCGAACCTCCCACTCTCAACCCCACCACCTTCCGGGACGTCTATGGGGACTACATCCTCCGATACATGAACTGCTACTTGTACATGCTCGACAAGCCGGCCGCCAAGCTCAAGCCGGAACTGGCGGCGGATTTCCCGGCAATCTCCGAGGACAAGCTCGAATACACCATTCCGATTCGCAAAGGGGTCAAGTGGCACGACGGCAAACCCTTCACCGCCTACGACGTGAAGGCCTCGTACGACATGATGATGCACCCTAAGGTGGACTCGCAGAGGAACAAGTCCTACTGGACCGACGTGAAGGAACTCGTGGCGGTGGACGACTACACCGTCAAGATCGTGTACAGTCGCCCGTACTACTATTCGGTGTACGCGATGTTCGACCTTCCGCTCATCCCCAAACATCTCGTGGACGAGCTGGACGACGCCAAGAACTGGAACGACGTCCGATACGACAAGCCGGAGCAGGCCATCGGATGCGGTCCGTATAAGTTCGAGTACTGGAAAAAGGGCGAAGAGGTCTCTCTCGTCCGGAACGAGGACTACTGGGGCGAGAAGCCGGCGATCCGCCGGATCCGAATCCGGTTCATCAAGGAGGATACCGCGGCCATCCAGGCGCTCCGGCGGGGGGAAATCGACGCAATGGCGATTCCCCCGCAGAACTGGGAGCGCGATCTCAAGGGAGACGCCGATGTGCTGCGCGAATACAATCAGAGCTTCTACTTCCGCCCGGCGTATTACTACATCGGGTGGAACGCCGGGCGAGAGCTGTTCCAGTCCAAGAAGATCCGTCGCGCGCTGACGCAACTCCTGGATATCGAGGACGTCATCCGGGTGGCCTACTACGGCCACGGCACGCAGATCACCGGCCCCCAGTATTTCCAGAGCCGGCAGTACAACAAGAACGTCAAGGCCCTCGCTCATGACCCGGAGGGAGCCAAGAAGCTCTTGGCGGAAGGCGGATGGGCCGATACCGATCGGGACGGGGTGCTCGACAAGAATGGGAAGAAGTTCGAGTTCGAATTCCTGATCACGACCCAGAATCCGGTCGCCGAAAAACTCGCGACGGCCCTTAAGCAGGCCTACGCGAAGGTCGGCATCGTCGTGAACCTTCGCCAGCTAGAATGGGGCGCATTCCTCGAGGAGATGGACCAAGACAAGTTCGACGCGGTGATGCTCGGATGGTCCTGGGATTGGCCCGAACAGGACGTGTATCAAATCTGGCATTCCTCGCAGATCGCGGAGCGCGGCTCGAACCGGGTGAAGTTCAACAATCCGGAAGCGGACAAGCTGATCGAGGACGCCCGGAAGGAATTCGACGAGACGAAACGCAACGAGATGTACCACCGCCTGCACGAGATCGTGTACGACGAGCAGCCGTACACTTTCCTTTTCTCCCCTCGAGTGACATTCCTGACGCACAAGCGGCTTCAGGGGGTCCAGACGTATCCCCAGGGGATCCACCCGAGGGCGGGATTCGAGTGGTGGGTGGCGAAGGGACAGGAGAAGTACGGAAAGTAGCCGATAGCGCCAAGTGGAGCCCAGCACCGGAGTCTTCAGCTCGCCGGACGCCTCCAGGCGCGGGATCGCCTATTTCCTCGCCGCCTTTGCGGCGGCGATCACGCTGAGTATCGCCGACCTCGGCGGGCCCTGGCCGGGGCGTGTGGCCCCCTTCCTCCTCCTGGCGACGGGCCTCATGATTGCCTACCACCTCATCCGCTTCCAGAAAGCCCTTCTCGCGTTCCTCATCCGTCGGTTCGCTCTCATGGCCATCACGATGGTGGGAATCACCCTCGTCACCTTCATCATCATTCGAGCCGCTCCCGGCGACCCCGCCACCCAGGCGACG